>ERZ1023869.37-NODE-37-length-66400-cov-80.913663_pt1 | contig 66400 bp, 54 predicted proteins | sample MGYA00380390_ERZ1023869 | MGnify/ENA primary metagenome ERZ1023869 (study PRJEB33179, sample SAMN07449005) | human gut metagenome | biome: Human-gut; feature: Human associated habitat; material: Faeces | host: Homo sapiens | place: India: Bhopal | collected...
TAGGGGGTCGGAAATAAACTGAGTCACTGAGTCACTGAGTCACTGAGTCACTTTTTGGGGGATATCCGCCAGGTATCATCCTCCTCCCTTAATCTTTCAGATTGCTATCTCTTGTAAATAAATAAGAAATACCAGCAAATGGTATAGACGGAAGCAAAAGATTGCCCCACCAACTTTTTCCAAACTTTTTTGAGAAAACTCTTGTTGGTTTCAAAAGAAAATCGTAACTTTGCTCCTATAAAAGAAACATTAATAACATAAGGATTATGAAGCAGGTAGAAGAAAGATATATCAGTTTGTTGACCGATTTCGGTTTCAAGCGAATTTTCGGATCGGCTCCCAACAAGGATTTGCTGATCTGTTTCCTCAACAGCTTGTTTAATGGCAGACAGGTTGTTAAGGACGTGAAGTATCTGAATCCGGAGAACGTGGGCGATATCTATACCGACCGCAAGGCCATCTTCGACGTATATTGTGAAGGAGAAAACGGCGAGAAGTTTATCGTGGAAATGCAGAATGCATACCAGACCTACTTCAAGGACCGTGCCCTGTTCTATTCCACCTTCCCTATCCGTGAGCAGGCTCCCAAGGGTAATGAATGGGACTTCAAGCTCAACCATATCTACACGATTGCCCTGCTCAACTTCAACATGAATGAGGATGCCTTCAATAAGGAGGAAATCCGACATCACGTACAGCTATGCGATACTGCCACGCACAAGATATTCTACGATAAGCTGGAGTTTATCTACGTGGAAATCGCCAAGTTCAACAAGTCGCTTGACGAATTGGAAACGCTCTACGACAAGTGGCTCTATGCCCTGAAGAATCTCTACAAGCTCACCCAGCGTCCTAAGGCCTTATGCGACAAGGTCTTCGACCGCCTCTTCGAAGAAGCCGAGATTGCAAGTTTTACTCCGCAGGAGCAGCGAGAGTACGAAGCCAGTAAGATGGCGTATCGTGATATCAAGAATTCGATTGATACCGCCAAGCGAGAAGGAAAAGAAGAAGGGCTAGCTGAAGGCATGGAGAAAGGGCTGGCTGAAGGAATGGAGAAAGGATTGGCTGAAGGAATGGAGAGGGGCATGACCCAGCGTAGCCTTGAAATAGCCAGAAAGATGCTGGCGAATGGTATGGATGCAGCCACGGTGATGGAAATAACAGGGCTGTCGGCTGAGGAAATTCTACTGCTGAAACGAGAGAAATAGATTACAGATATCACGCACAGAAGCTTCTTTTGCCGTGCCCCACATGACCTGAGGTTTCATTCGCGATACCCCACACGCCCTGAAAGGGCAGAAGCTCCTAGCCCAGGGCAACACCCTGGGTATTAACGAAATACGCCCTTGCGCCCTGTAAGGGCAAAAGCTTTAAAAATATTCGAATTTTAATCTATAGGCTTATGGTATATGTAAATGAAACAATTGTAATCAAGAGCTCTTCTGTCAAGCTGGCGGAATGGGTAAAGAGGCTGAAGGCTCATAAGGCTGAACAGCTGGAGAAGTTGCGCAACGTAGAGAAGTGCGACTTTGATTTTCAATTCTGATGAAAGAGGAGTATTAGATGGCAGTTTATGCTGCTCAATATTAGATAAATATAAAAGTCCCCCAACTTGGGGGAAATTAATATTGCATCCCATTTTACTAAACTTTCACCTTAAGCTGGGGATAAGAATCAAGCTTACTAGCGTACTGCTAAAAACATTTTCAAAATTTTATCGGAAAACTCTTGCGAGTTTCAAATAAAAACCGTACCTTTGTTCTCAAAATAAAATAGAAATGCAACGTCATGGATATAGGAGTCAGTTTTGGATCTTGTTTTCTGGGCAAAGATGAACTTCTCGATTGGAACTTTCGGAATGATGTCAAATTCGTGTTGCTCTTTCATAAGGAAGTACGTATTGGCCGCATTTATTTATATCTAGGGTAAGAGAAAATGAATGCATACGTTATTACCATTGCGGATCAGTACTTGTAGAGATGTGGATTCTTAATTGTTGTATAATTAGTACAAAAAGAAACGTAAAATGAATATATTCTCATTCTTCTCAGGAGCCGGCTTTCTTGATTTAGGCTTTGAAACTCAGGGACATTTTAATGTGGTATTCGTCAATGAATTCCACAAGGCCTTTAATGATGTATATAAGTATGCACGCAAAAACATGAATTTGCCAATGCCTATTTACGGACATCATGTAGAAGATATTACTTTATATCTCGACGCAGAGCATCAGGAACGACTTGCGGCACTGAAAGCAATGGTTGAAGAATCAAAAGCTCATCAATTAACCGGATTCATTGGAGGACCACCATGTCCAGACTTTTCTGTTGCCGGTAAAAATCGAGGTAGAAATGGTGATAACGGTCGTCTTTCCGGTACGTATGCTAGTTTGATATGTGAAGCTATGCCTGATTTCTTCTTGTTCGAGAATGTGAAAGGGCTTTATCGCACAGCAAGACACCGTGAATTTTTTGAAGAACTCAAACAGCAGTTTAGAAATCACGGATATTATTTGACAGAAAGACTGATTAATTCTTTGGAATATGGAGCTCCGCAAGATAGAGACCGAATTATCTTGATAGGTTTTCATCAGAGCGCAGTTAATAGGCTGCACTTGCCGGTTCAAGACAACATGCTTATGGATTTTCCTTGGGATAATCATAAGCTGTATAACCTGGAGGATATTAAAAAACTTCCATGGCCAGGTGTCGAACCTTACCATGAAGGTATAATGACAAATATGCCTGAAGGAATTATAGAGCAGCTGACTGTGCAGTATTGGTGGAACCGGAACGATGTTATGCACCACCCTAATGCTGATATGTATTTCCAGCCGAGAGCAGGTATATATCGTTTCCAGACCAAAGATGAGGGGGATGTTGCTCGTAAATGTTATAAAAGGCTTCATAGATGGAGATATTCACCAACAGCAGCTTATGGCAATAATGAGGTTCATGTGCATCCTTATCTTCCAAGAAGAATATCTGCTGCAGAGGCATTGGCTATTCAGTCACTCCCACCGGAGTTTGTCTTGCCGCCAACTATTTCGCTGACAGATGCCTTCAAGACAATAGGCAATGGTGTTCCCTATGTTGCAGCATATGGTATAGCAAATACAATTTATGATTACATTCATCAACATAATCCAGAATTATGAAACTGACAATAGAACATGTTATAGATTTAGTTGACCAGCTACCAAAAAATAATCTATATGATTATGTTAGTGGTGGTAAAAACAAGGCCAAACTTATAGGAGTAAACAGAGATGATCAAAAATTAGAAATAGTTAGAATCAACTCTGATAATTCAGAAACGGGTGCCAATATGTCAAAAGATGTCTTGGAGAAACTGTGCTCCAAGGTTAATTCTAACCAACCTTTCAAATTTGATAGTGTTCTTGACGGAAGTGGCAATACACGTTCTACATTTGAGGCTATATTTGCACATACAACAGAGTTCTATGCATGTAAAGTAGGTAATGTCAAGCACTTGGTTTGGGTTCCACAGATAAAGCATGAAATAGGTAAAATCTGTTATTATGATACGATTAAGGATAAAATTCAAGAATTGGGATTGGATTTCTCAACAAGTATAAATATGGCTTATCGAAATTATATAACAGCTATTAAGAGTAAACCATTCCTGCTTCTTGCCGGTATCTCAGGTACTGGCAAGAGTCGCATTGTGCGTGAATTAGCACGTGCATGCTGGGATGTTGATTCCAATGAGTATGAGGCGCAAAAGCCAAGAAACTTTGAAATGATTCAGGTAAAACCAAATTGGCATGATTCAAGTGAATTGATAGGCTATGTTAGTCGTATTGGTGCAGATCAGGATGGTAATGGAATTTCATTTGTTGTTGGTGATTTTTTGAAGTTTATAGCGAAAGCTTGGGGAGAACCTGACGTTCCTTATTTCCTATGCTTGGACGAGATGAATCTTGCCCCGGTAGAGCAGTATTTTGCAGAATATCTGAGTGTAATAGAGTCAAGAAAAGTTAATAAGGAAGGGAAAATTGTAACTGATCCTATACTAAAGCAGAATGCTCAATCATGGTATTGGAACCTTTGCACAGAGCTTACTGATGATGAAAAATTGAGAGCACAATTCCGCGACAAGGGCATATCTATTCCTCAGAACTTGATTGTAATAGGAACAGTGAATATGGATGAAACGACCTTCTCTTTCAGCCGTAAGGTACTAGACCGAGCAATGACAATAGAAATGAATGATGTTGATCTTTATGGTGGCTTAACTCATCGTTACGAACAAATCGGTAAACTCTCGTCAGAACATCTTGTTGGAAATGCTGTAGAAGGAGTTGATGTTTACGAATCGAATAAAGATGTTTGTGATCTGGTAATCAACTATTTGCAAGATATTAATAAGAAACTCGAAGGAACACCTTTCAAGGTTGCCTATCGTACAAGAAATGAATTCTTACTCTATATTGTTAATAATCTCCCATACAATAAGGATGATTCAGGAGAAGAGTTATCTTTAGATTTTGTTATAGCTCGTGCATTGGATGAAATCACTAATATGAAGATTCTTTCCCGAATAGAAGGCGATGAAACAAAGGTTAGTGCTGAATTCCTTACAGAGCTAGAAAATACAATAAAAAGGAGTTTAGAGGCTATAAGTCATGAAAGTTTCGCTAAAGAGCAGACGGAAAATACGCACAAGTCTATTTCTTTGGCAAAATTGAGTGAAATGAAGAAACGTCTTTCATCGGGTTATACAAGTTTTTGGAGCTAATATATGGAACTTCTGACGATTAAACATCAAGATTTTACAATGAGCATCGAATGTAGTAAGTTCGATGCTATTTGGCAGAAGGCTGCGAGTAATGTAGATGTTGAAAATCTGACATCTTCTTACTCGTGGTCTGAAGGTGTGTTGTCTGTAGTCAGAATGGATGAAGAAGGCCATAAAATCGCCTTTTCTCTTGGGGATGATGCGCCAGCTATATTCTTTGATAATGCAGAATACCCAATATGGGTTGAGTTCGAAGATTATGTAACAGGCGCAGATTTTGGCAGCACTCTTCAGAGCGACAATGAGAATTTTAGCTTCAGAAGAGGAATACTTGCTGGTTTCCTAAATTATAAAAACGATATTGGCAAAAGTGAAATTCTTATCAACTATACTGTTGGAAAAGAGATTCGCCATTTCTCTTTTGGCTTTGAAGTATTGAGTTCAAAACTGAACTATCATGAGCACTGGAGACAGATAGTAGAAGATATAGAAAAAGAATACCGCATGTTGTCTCTTGATTATCTGAGACGAACTTTTCATGGTTTCACTCCAGATGAAGAAGGGGAAACGCCAGAACTTATATGGTGGAATATATTTGCAGGCGAACAGAAAAAGTTTATCAATGCAGTCAAGAGTATTATTGAGCGCCCTCGTCATAGGCTGCATAGTATTGAAACCTATGTCAGGGCAGATAAGCTAATTCACATACCAACTTCTATTGAAAATGAATTGGCAGAACATCGCAAAGAACAAGCTCACCTTTATCGTGTAGAACGACAAATACAGAGTAATGATACGCAAGAAAACCGTTTTTTGAAGTATGCTCTTCAGCAGATAACTGCAAGATATGAGTCATTGAAAAAACGGATTGAAGCTACTAAGGGGGTATCAGATGCTTTTAAAAGTGAAATGGATTCTGTTCTAGCTACGTTGAAATATCTTGGTAGAAATCCTTTTTTCCGAACCATAGGGCGATATAAGGGTTTGAATCAGGAAAGTATGGTGTTGCAGAAAGCAACCGGTTATAGTCAGGTATATCGAACCTGGAACCTTCTTCGTCGTGCATATTCTTTGTACGACGGCATCTATCGTCTTCAAACCAAAGATATAGCAACACTTTATGAAATTTGGTGTTTTATAGAGGTTAGCCATATTGTAAAGGAACTTCTTGGTGACGATGTGGATATGGATCACCACAACCGAGGTGAAATGAACGGTTTATTCACCTGGAATCTTAAAAAGGGAGAACATTCGTGCATCTTGTTTAAGAAAGACGGGGTGGAGCTTGCTGAACTTGTCTATAATCCCAAGCATACTGATCAAGAAAATGACTCTATCAGCATGGAGAATCTTGTCGTTCCAACTGTTGCTCAAAAGCCGGATATTGTCTTGCAGCTTACAAAGAATGACCTTCAGAAAAATATGAAGATGACTTATCTCTTTGATGCAAAATATCGTATTGACGGCAAAGTGAATGGTGTTGATACACCACCTGAGGATGCTATTAATCAGATGCACCGCTATAGGGATGCCATTTATTATAAGGACCATACGTCTGCAGAACTTAAAAAAGAAGTCATAGGTGGTTATATTTTGTTTCCTGGTGGTGGAGAAAAGGTCGATGTCGAAGTTTCAAAATTTTACAAGACAATAGACGAGGTTAATATTGGTGCTTTTCCGCTTCGTCCAAAGGATGCTGAGAATAGAGATTTGTTGGTTAAATTCATAGAATCTTTGATAGGAAGAGCTTCTATAGAGATACTTGATGAGAGTATTCCTCAAAAGGGTCTGTACTACACCTCAGATGAGCCGAAGGATGCAGAATATATGATTTTGACCATTGATAAAGAAGTTAATGATGATTTGAATGCTGTTCTTGATGGTTATGCCAACACGATTGTTATGGGCAAGAAGGGTATAGAAGAAACGAAGGATATTCAAACAATCCGATACATTGCTCCTATCACATTTGGCAGTCATATTAAGGGCTATTATAGGGTGTCTAAGGCAAATTTGATTCGGGTAGAAGACGAAGAGTATCCTATCCGTATAAAGTTTGATGTTGGCGACTGGGTATCGTTGGAGTATCCTGCTAGATTCGGTATGCCTAAGTGGGCTCTTCGGGGTGTTTGTAAGACTAAGGAAGAATTCTTTAGACATTGCAAAGAACAGGCTATTTATAAAAAGAGAACGAATAATATATATTAAATATATAAATTTTTGATTGTATGATGAATGATTTTCAAGTAAAAAGTAGTCGAAGATTACATTTTGAAGATTTGGAACCATCTATGTTTGAAATGATGGTTTTAGAAATACTTGACTTTTCAGGTATGTATAAAGATATTCGTCACTATGGCAAAAAAGGTGCTGATCAGGGTGTTGATATTTATTGTAAAGAAAAAGATAGTGGTCTAACATGTTTTGTCCAATGTAAGCGCTATAATAATTTAAAGAAATCACAACTTCGTGCGATTGTTGATAAAATTATTGAAGGGAATAAAAGTACTGATGGTCAAAGCTTATTGGTGGTAACATCCTGTGAGGTAAGAAAAGAAGCCCACGAAGATTTTAAAACTTACGCTAAGGTAAAAGGATTCTCTAAGGCAGAAATATGGGGAGAATCAATTTTGACTTCCAAATTACACCAAGAAAAGTATAAAACAATAAAGGAGAACTACTTTGGCTCAGGTATAGGCCAAGAAGAGCTTGCTCGAAAAATAATGGAATATGCCAAGCAAGGAGAACAATTAGTTAAGGAAAAACTACTACGAAAGATAGAAAGTATAACTAATGAGACAGAGGAGCATTTTCTAGAATTCCCATCGGAAAAATTCATGTACTCTGAGGTGATAATTCGTTCGATAAAAGATAGAGTTGTTGCTCCTATAAGTGATAATAAAGAAATGCCTGATACTAGGGCTAAATTTTTCTTGTATGATATATATAATGATGGTATCCAATTGTATGTAGCTCCTTGGACTTCTGAAACTATCGTTATAAATCCGTATGGGCAATGGTTGGATAAAAAGGAGTTCGAGAAACTTGATTATCAGGGCGAACATATGGAACTTAACGTTGTTAAAATCGGTAAAATCCCTTACTCGAATATTGTAATTATTGACCAAGATGGGGATTTGAATTATAGCTGTCCTATAATTTGGTGTAATTTTCAAGGGGAACACGGTCCATTTGTTGATTTTTGTTATAGCTATTATGACGAAGAAAAACATAGACGTATATGTTTTGAGAAGGGTAGAAAACATACATTGATAGACCGAAACGACTATTTGCGTTTAAAGCAAAAATATGCTTTACAATAAAGACGTTTTCTCTTTGTATCAAATAATAGAGGGTTATAAGCTGGCGATAGCGCTGTATCGGTACCATGCTATTACTGCAATCGGTACCGTTCGTATCGCTGCAAACGGTACCGATTCGCCGATACTATCATATAAGTTAGCCCAGGGCAACACCCTGTGTATTAATGAAATATAAACCAACGCCCTGAAAGGGCAAAAGCTTTACAATTATGGCACAATCATTATCAAAAATTTACATTCATTTGATTTTCCACATCAAAACCACGAGCCCAAAAATCCGTGAAAATGATTTGGAGCGACTTCATAATTATATCGGCAAACTTGTTAAAACTACGGGATGTGCCGAGATAAAGGCAGGTGGCGTAGGAGATCATGTTCATGTCTTGTTCATTTTATCAAAAGACGTCACGATTTCCCAGATAGTGGAGGAGATTAAGCGAAACAGTAGCAGATGGATCAAGAATCTCGACCCTGCGTATTATCATTTTTTCGCATGGCAGGGTGGTTATGCCGCCTATTCCATCAGCCAATCAGTTGTGGATAAAACATTACAATACATTGCCAATCAGAAAGAGCATCACACAAAGCATTCGTTTGCAGAGGAATATAGAGCGTTCTTGAAATTATATAATGTGGAATATGATGAGAATTTCGTATTCCGGGATTAGGTGGGCTGCGTGATATTGTAAAGCTTTTGCCTAGTAATTGAAAGCTTTTGCCCTTTCAGGGCGACAGGCTTGCATACAACATACCCAGGGCGATGCCCTGGGCTAGGAGCTTCTGCCCTTTCAGGGCGTGTGGGACTGGGAACTTCCATCCTTTCAGGGCGAGAGGAAGTGTAGCACTAAAATGCTCACTTCCTCTTTTTTTTTGTAAAACACCTTATTTAACTTTAAACCAGGTATAACTATTGCTAAAACTTCTTAAATACTAGGGAATCATAAGGATTCCCAACTCTATTGCATAAATTAATCCTTTTCTTTATCTTTGTCTGAAAAAACAATATGACAGATCTTATTCAAGGACATATTAACCATAACGACTTCATAAGGCATGAAGGAATCAAGAGGCTGAGCAAGCTTCTTAACTCCCTAGTGGCTGATAAGATCATTGTGGCTTATCGCTTGGAGATAGATTTTAAACTTGATCACAAGACATTGGACAAGCTGAAACAGGAGGATTTGACTGTCGCTCAATATACACTTGATAAAATGAGATCTGCCATCGCTTATTATCTTGGCGAATATCGTGCAAAAGTGAATCGGATAAACGATGAAAAGATTAAGCGTGAAAAACTAGAAAAAATATCAGAGTACGAAGAAAGCTACAAGAGCGCCCTGGGATACCAGGCTGATGCTTGCCTGACCTTATATAATATGGGCGAGGACTTGAGAATAACGTACAACCCTGACATAATTAAGAATACCTACGAAACAGAAATGAATCATTAGGTTATAGTATTAACTTTAAATAATTAGCAGAAACAGAAAGTAACTAAACGAAATTTGGGTTATCTGCTTGCCGATAGGAAGAGATAGCCCCCTAGTCGAACAGACCTTGCTAACGCCCTCATTAATTGTCAGCGCAACAGGCTTATATTTTTAACCACCACAATACTTCTATAAGCGGAGTGGACAATTAATAATGACAAATATGGCAAATTCATTATAGCTTAGGGCGTAGCCGGCTTTTACTGCACCCCTGCGCCCATCACGAAAAGCACTCTATCCTATCGGCTAAATAATTGAGGGTTCAATAAACATACACTCAAACCATCTAAAATTGAAACATCCAATGGAAATAACTAAAGAATTAGAAGCATTAGCAAAGTACCAAAATAGTGGCGCACCGATCATTTTTGCTGATTGCCAAATTGTATTTGGCGATAATGCCACATTATTTGGCGATATCCTGAAGAAGGATACTGCACACGCATCAACAACACAGGATCCGCAGGGCGTTGACCCAAAATTCAAGACGGAGAAAGCGAAAGCTATTTTCAAAAAGTTAGCAGAAAATGGATATACACATACTGAAGGCTCTTCTTACGTGTGGGATGTATCTCAGGCTGAATATGGTTACATGGTCTATATCGTTTCTGACCTTTTGAATATCAAGCATCCTTCTTCCAACCGAATCTTGTGGATGGAGTTTAGAGCTATATTTTCTAATGCTGAGAGTATGGAGAGTTCTGCAAAGGTAGCTGTGAGCAAATCAGTTTCCTGCTATGAGTCTTATAAGTCTTGGCCTAATGAAGCAAAAAAAATCAGAAATATTTTGTTGTAGTAAATGTTTGATATATAGGAAGATGCGAAGAACTAATCTTCCTAATGTACATAAACTTTAGTCAATTTAACGGCAATTTCGCCGTACCTTTGCCCCGCAATCAGATGATAAAGTCTGGTTGCGGGGCTTTTCTGTATATGGAAAACCGGTACCATTTCCTGGTACGGAATTTAGCGGATGGTCGCAGCCCCAACGATTATAATATATCAAATAATGAACGTGATAAAACCCTATTATTTCGAGCATCCTCAATATGGAAAAATGAGAGTGCTGACAGCAGGAGGCAAGACCTTCTTCTGCATGAGCGACTTGCAGCGAGTATTTGACAAGACACCCGAAGATCTCTATCAGATTGTTGCTGATTCGGAGGGCGAAGTGAGAAACTTCCATATCGTGATGGAGCCAAAGAAGGAAGTAGAATTCAGAACCTTCTTCCTTGATTTGGAAATGATGACCTCTAACAGAAGAAAGAAAAACGTTGCCGTAGATTATAACTTCTGCGATGAGGTGATGGTGACCGATATGGTGAACCCGCAGAAACGTGGTGATAAGTTGATTGCCAAATGGTTGCTGGGATTTATCAAGGACAGTTTGAACAACAAAATGTTTGTTCATTGTTACTGTGCTTCTGGAGTCTTCCTGCTGTCGGACAATTCAGAAGTCACCCCCATCGATGTCCGCTTCAATGGCAGAATCCTGACCATCAATGACCAGATTTTTGATTAGCAACATATCTTTCTAAAACTTCAATATATATGAGCAAGAAAAGTTTTTCTGCAGCCGCAGAGGCTGCTGTACAGGCGCTTTTGAACGCCCAGAAGGTAGATGCCAGTATCATTACTGACGAGTGTGGTAACGTAGCTATCCGCAAGGCTCCCTGGAACGATGCGGAGACCATCTGCGAGGTGCCCAAGGTGATTCCGGGCAGAATGATCTGCAGCGGTGGCGAGCATGGCGACCAGCTCGACTTCAAGCCTTACGCTCAGTCGGGCGGGAAGCTTTATACCGAGATTATCAATACCTCGCATGGCGCCCTCCGTACTTCTCCGCAGCGTGTGTTCGTCTCCTTCTCTTTCCCGAAGGAAATGCACAAGTCGGATATTCTGAAATATCTCTACAAAGAGATGATGGAGATGAAGGGCAAAGCTAAACATTTCAAGGAGAATATAGCATGGGAACAGTACAAGTAATGGCTCTGAATCCGGCACGCAAGGGCAATATGGGAAGATTGAATTCTTCCCAGCCCCTGTATGTCTATGACACCCTGATAGCACAGCCGTGGCTGAAGGGTGTGATTGCGCAGATACGTGGGGAGAAGGCGATTCCCGGCGTAGATGCTGGTGATGAAAAGGCGGTGAAGAAGGCGAAGGAGGGGCTGAAAAGACAGCTGCCTATCCGTGCCATTCATTATTCTAAGTTCAGGAATAATCACCGCTCTAGTGAGGATGCGGTGCCTGAAAGCTTCCTCTTTCAGACGACTATTGATGTGGATGATGTAGAGTATGTGGATGCTGCATTGGAGAAGGCTCGTGAGCTGAACTGCAGCAACACGATATGGAAGGGGAAGCTGCTGCATCTGGAATATTCGGCTAGAAAGAAGCTGCATATCGATATCCGTATGCCGATGGGCATGACGATAGAGGAGACGCAGAAGGCGTATTGCGAGGCGGCTGGGATTCCCTACGACAAGAGCTGCATCACGCCGGAGCGAATCATCTTTATCACGGATAAGGACTCCGAGATTTACCGCTCGAAGGAGTGGTATGGGGTGCTGCCGGATGAGGAGATTCAAGCCCGCAGAGAGGCATTCTTGAAGCGTGGCTTAACGATTGATGGTAAGGGGACGGCTCGCTATAGCTTGCTTGCCGGGGATTGCAAATCCCCGGAACGCCTGTCGGGAGACTTTCAGGGACAAGTACCTAATTGCAAATCCCCGGAACGCCTGGCGGGGGACTTTCAGGGGCAAGTACCTAATGATAGTAATCATAAAGTTCAAAGTTCAAATCTCAAAGTTCAAAGTAATGACGATGTTCAAGACAATCGATTTCAGGGCACTGACAGCCATTCTGCTGTTTCTTCTGGCGCTGCTATTCAGCCTGCCCAACCTGGTAATAGCCATCGTGCTGATGATGATTATATCAGCCATACTGGAGGCTCTCAGAATGCTGATGCCAAGAATCTGATAGCCTTCGACCTCTTCCAGGAATCTGCGGGACTGAAGGGGATGAATATCGATACCATCGGGTCAAGACACTCCTCTCTGCTCGCCATTATGAGTGCTGGCGCTTCTCGTGTGATGAGTGAGGAGGAACTGATGAAGGTGGTGGCGAAGAGAATGCCGAGCTATTATCAGGAGAATGACTGCCATCAGCTGATTCACGATTTCTATGCGAAATATGGGGACAGCTCCAAGCCTTTTTCGAGGGATGTGATTCGCGTGAATGCCTTGGCGGAACAGGCGGCTAAGAGCTTGCTTGCCGGGGATTACAAATCCCCGGGACGCCTGGCGGGGGACTTTCTTGCTGGACAAAATGGTTATAGCTTGCTTGCCGGGGATTGCAAATCCCCGGAACACCTGACGGGGGACTTTCTTGCTGGACAAAATGGTTATAGCTCGCTTGCCGGGGATTGCAAATCCCCGGAACGCCTGGCGGGGGACTTTATGGGGCAAATGGCAGGCAATGCTAATCATACAGTTCAAAGTTCAAATCTCAAAGTTCAAAGTGAAGACGAGGATTATCCTGCTCCGCCTCCGATGCCGAAGAAGCTGCCGAAACTGGTGGAGCTGCTGATATCCAAGACTCCGGAAATCTATCAGCCTGCTGTGGCGCACGCCATTTTTCCTTCGCTCGCTACCCATCTCTGGAGAACCAGATTCAGATATATCGACAACGTGGAGCACGAAGCTACCCTAATGACCTGTCTGCTTGCAGGCACTGGTGCGGGTAAAAGTTGTGTACAGAAACCTATCGATTTCATCATGGAGGATATCCGTAAAAGAGATGCCGAAAACCTGAAGCGTGAGAAGGAATGGAAAGAGGAGATGATGCGAAAGGGTGCCAACAAGGATAAGCGCAAACGCCCTGAGAATCTGATTATCCAGGAGATTGATGCCGATATGACCAACCCAGCCTTCGTGATGCGTACCGCTGAAGCCAAGGAACATTTCCTTTATACTTCGCTGAACGAAATCGACCAGTTTGATGCACTCAAAGGTAGCGGTTTTCAGCAGTTCCGCATCATGTGCCTCGCCTTCGACCCAGGTAATTTATACGGACAGACGCGAGTCGGAACACAAAGTGTCACCGAGCGTGTCACCATCCGCTTCAACTGGAATGCTTCTACCACCATCCATAAAGGCATCAGGTATTTCAAACGTGTGCTGACCGATGGTCCGGTTTCCCGAATCAACTTCTGTACCATCCCCGAAAGAGATATCGGCGAGGACATTCCCGTCTATGGAACCTACGATGAGGATTTCAGAAATTCTCTGAAACCTTACATCGATAATCTCTGCATGGCTTCGGGATTGGTGGAATGCAAGGAGGCTTTTCATCTTGCCGAGGTACTGAAGGATGAGAATGCGGAATTCTCCCGTCTGTCGCAGGACAGAGTCTATGAGAATCTGAGCTTCCGTGCCAACGTAATCGGCTATCTGAAGGCGTGTGTGCTCTATGTGGCGAACGGTTACCAGTGGGAGCCGGAGATTGAGGATTTCATCCGCTGGAGCGAGCGTTACGACCTCTACTGCAAGATGCGTTTCTTCGGTGATGCCATCAAGAAGGCGGAGCGTGACGGAGATCAGGAAAGCAAGAAGGGACCTGCGAGCATCCTGGCATTCCTGCCCGACAAGTTCAGTTATCAGCAGGTAGAGACTCTGCGTCTGGAAAACGACATGAATGCCAAGGGTACTGCCAAAATGTTGAGAAACTGGCTGCATCGCGGGTATATCGAGAAAGAAGAAAGTGACTCAGTGACTCAGAAACTCAGTGACTCAGTTTATTTCAAGACCCATTATTAAGAATTGCCTAGTACTTGAAGCTTTTGCCCTTACAGGGCGGCAGCCTTGCTTCCATAATTACCCAGGGCGCTGCCCTGGGCTAGGAGCTTCTGCCCTTTCAGGGCGTGTGGGGTTTACTTTCGAAAATTCAGTTAAAATTGTAAACGAAAAATTTTTATTGTATATGGAAATAGTTTTAGAGCGTATAGCGAAGAAGAATACTTATACCATCGGCCGACTGTATCTGTTGGCTGATGGTGATGTGAAGCGCAAGGTGCTTTCCGGCAAGTCTGCCGGCGACAAGCGCAGTTTCGAACATACTTTCGACTTGAAGAAGTTGTCTAAGGACAGCTACTTCTGTGACACCCTGGAGCCTACGTGGCGCAACCTGAACGGGATAGCGCTGAAGCCCGAGGAAGTGAATGCCAAGTACAGCCGTCAGAGCGGCAAGGTGGCAAGAAAGATTCCGGGTCATACTGCCATCCCCGAGGGCTCGTATCGTGTGCTCATCACCAAGTCGCCCCGATTCAAGGAGTGGCTGCCGTATGTGCAGGGTGTGCCCGGTTTCGAGGGTATCCGTATCCATGCCGGCAACTATCCCGACGATACCCAGGGCTGCATCCTGGTGGGCGAGAACAAAGTGAAAGGTATGGTGGTGAACTCCCGTATCTGGCTCACCCGACTGATGAAGCGCATCCAGGCGGCTGAGAATCAGGAAGAAGGCATCTGGATTACCATCATCTGATTTTCGGTTATCATCATCTGATATCGCATAACCGTATGAAAAAAAGCGGCAGCCGAATCTTCCGGTTGCCGCTTCCTTTACATTTATACGCTTTACAAGCTTTGTCTCTTTTCCAAATCCTTATTCAGCATCCTCAGCCTTCTTGCGGCGGGAAATGCGCTTGCGCTTTGGCTTCTCATCTGTATTCGGAGTCTCGATCTTCACACCTGCCAACTCTGGGTCGATGAGGATACGGCCGCAGTACTCACAAGGGATGATCTTCTTGTGCATCTTGATATCCAACTGGCGCTGAGGTGGAATCTTGTTGAAGCAACCACCACATGCATCACGCTGCACATAAACGATACCCAGACCATTGCGGGCACCCTTGCGGATACGCTTGAAGCTGGCGAGCAGACGTGGCTCAATCTTCTTCTCAAGCTCGAGAGCCTTCTCCTTCAGGCGCTCCTCCTCCTCGTGAGTCTCCTCCAGGATGTCTTCCAGCTCAGCACGCTTCTCTACCAGTCCGTGCTCCAGGTCAGCCTTCTTCTCCTCAGCCTTGTGGAGGTCGAACTCTCGCTCGCGCATCTTAGCCATGCCCTCGCGGATCTTCTTGTTGCAAAGCTCGATTTCCAACTCCTGGAACTCGATTTCCTTGCTCAAGGTATCATACTCGCGGTTGTTGCTCACGGTATCGAGCTGCGCATGATAGCGCTCCAGGCTAGCCTGTGCATCAGCAATCTCGTTCTGCTTCTGGTAAACAGCATGGTCGAACTGCTCGATTTCGCGCTGGATGTTCTCAATACGAGTGGTGAGACCGGCGATATCATCTTCCAAGTCCTGAACTTCGAGAGGAAGCTCACCACGCAACTCACGGTTCTCGTCGATGCCCGACAAGGTTACCTGAAGCTGGTAAAGAGCCTTCAACTTCTCTTCAACTGTCAAATCTGTAGGATCTTTCTTTGCCATAATTTCTTTATTTTATCTTTAAACCTTATTTTTTATTTTATAAATAGATGATGGGATTGGTGTTAATCTCCGAGATGCAGCATTTCGCATCAGGGAAATGAGAGAGGATGATGCTGCGGAAGATTTCGCTGGTAAACTGCTCACTCTGATAGTGGCCGATGACGCAGATCTGAATCTCCTGCTCATGACCGAAATACTCGTGATAGCTCATCTCGCCCGTGATGAAGGCATCGGCTCCTGCCGCAATGGCATCGCCCAGCAGGAATGAACCCGAACCGCCGCAGAGCGCCACCTTGCGGATAGGGCGACGCAAGAGTTGGTTGCACTGCACGCACTCCACTCCGAAACGATCCCTGAGCAGCAATACCAGGTCATCGGCAGCGATACCCTCGGCGAAATGCTCCTTCACCTCATCCGAAAGCTTGCCAGCCTGGGCAGCCTTCAGGATATCCTCGTCAGAGATCTCTCCTATTACGCCGCTGCCGCCTTTCACGCCATCCACTTCCTTCTCGCCACCGAAAAACTGCACGTTCTTCAGGCCCAGCTTCTCGGCAATCTTGAAGTTCACTCCGCCTGCCGCTGCATCCATGTTGGTATGCATGGAGACGATGGTAACATCATTCTTGATCGCCTTGCGAACGGTGCGCTGCACATAGTTCTCATCCGATATCCTGGAAAGCTTTCTGAAGATGAGCGGATGATGGCTTACGATGAGATTGCAGCCCTTCTGGACCGCCTCATCCACCACCGCCTCAGTGACGTCAAGACACAACAATGCCCCTGACATTTCTACCGCCTCTGTCAATCCAACTTGCAGACCGGCATTATCATATCCTTCCTGCAAGGGCAGAGGCGCGTAATGTTCAAGGGCATCAACTACTTCTCTTATTTTCACGCTCCTAATATGTCTTATTTTATAATTTAGGCTGCAAAGTTACGCATTTCTCACGAAATTAGCAAGCGTTTCACTAAAAATTTTCAAAAAATTATGTAAGTTGCCGATTTTTTTAGTATATTTGCACGCATAAAACATTAAAAATACAAAAGCTTATGCATCACTCAATATTACCTTGCGATTTCGCACTTCCCGCAGAATGGGAACCACAGAGCGCCATCATGCTCACGTGGCCACACGGCGGAACGGACTGGAAGCCGTATCTGAGACAGATAACCAACACGTATCTGCAGCTCGCAGACATCATCACCCGCTACGAAGACCTGCTGGTGGTGACACCTATCCTGGAAAGCACCCAGAGAATGCTCGCCGAAAAGCTGTCGGAGGGACAGATGGACCGCGTTCACCTCTACGAGATGGATACCAACGATACCTGGGCGCGCGACCACGGACCTATCAGCATGGTTTCTCGCGGCAGACACAATTCGCACGTCATCCCTATCCATCTGCTCGACTTCAAGTTCAACGGATGGGGCGAGAAATTCGACTGGAAAAAGGACAATGCCATCAATCTGCAGCTCTACTATCAGGGAGCCTTCAATGCGGCGCTGGAAAACCACCAGGGCTTCGTGCTCGAAGGCGGAAGCATAGAGAGCGACGGCAAGGGTACGCTCTTCACCACATCGCAGTGCCTGCTGGCGCCTCACCGCAACCAGCCTTTAACACGCGAGAACATCGACAGCCTGCTCAGGAATTTCTTCCATGTAAGAAATGTGGTATGGCTCGACCATGGTAATCTGGTGGGTGATGATACCGATGGACATATCGACACCATCGTGAGAGTAGCTCCGCACGACACCTTATTATATGTAGGGTGTGATGATGTGGAGGATGAGCAGTATGAGGACTTCCAGGCGCTGGAGAAGCAGCTGCAGAAGCTCTTCACCTACGAGGGATACCCTTACCGACTGCTGAAACTCCCGATGCCGGATGCCATCTATGACGAGGGCGACAGACTGACTACAGACAGGAACAGCAAGGGCGACAGACTGCCTGCCACCTATGCCAACTTCCTGATTCTGAACGGTGCCGTGATTTATCCTACGTACAACCAGCCTGAGAAGGACGAGGAGGCGAAGCGACAGATTCAGCTTGCCTTCCCAGACAGAGACGTGATAGGAGTAGATTCGCTCACCATCATCCGCCAGCACGGAAGCATCCACTGCCTCACCATGCAGCTGCCGGAGGGGGCTATCAAATAAAGCATTAGAAAAAAAGACACAGACATAAATGAAACTCGGATTATTACAGTTACACATTACGGCGGACATCGCCGATAACAAGACCCGACTCGCTGAGGGCATCATCGACCTGGCGAAGCGTGGCGCAGAACTCATTGTATTGCAGGAACTTCACAACACGCTCTACTTCTGCCAGGTAGAAGATGTAGAGAATTTCGACCTTGCCGAACCGATTCCCGGTCCATCTACCGAATTCTACGGCAAGCTGGCGAAGGATCTGGGCGTGGTAATCGTTACTTCGCTCTTCGAGCGCCGTGCTCCGGGGCTGTATCACAATACGGCAGTGGTGATAGAGAAGGACGGAAGCATAGCCGGAAAGTATCGCAAGATGCACATTCCGGATGATCCTGCCTACTACGAGAAGTTCTACTTCACCCCTGGCGACCTCGGATTCAAGCCGATACAGACTTCCGTGGGCAAGCTCGGCGTACTGGTGTGCTGGGACCAGTGGTATCCGGAAGCAGCCCGTCTGATGGCGCTGCAGGGCGCAGACATCCTGATCTACCCTACTGCCATCGGCTATGCCACCTACGATACCGAGGAGGAGCAGCAGCGCCAGCGTGAGGCGTGGACTACCGTGATGAGAGGTCATGCCGTGGCAAACGGTTTGCCGGTAGTGGCTGTAAACCGAGTGGGATTCGAAGCTGACCCAAGCGGTCAGACCGACGGAATCCAGTTCTGGGGCAGCAGTTTCGTGGCAGGCCCTCAGGGCGAGCTTCACTATCGTGCGAGCGATGATGAGGAAGAGAGCCTGGTGGTGGATATCGACCTGAAGCACAGCGAGGATGTACGCCGCTGGTGGCCATTCCTGCGCGACCGCCGCATCGAGAACTACGGAGATATTACAAGAAGATTCATAGATTAAGAAACTAGGTATTAAAGCTTTTGCCCTTACAGGGCGACAGGCTTACGTCCAAAAATACCCAGGGTGTTGCCCTGGGCTAGGAGCTTCTGCCCTTTACCTTTCCCTTCGGCCGGTGACCGTTGGTTCAGGGCGTGTGGAGTCTAACATTCAAAATAAAAGAGATTAGATTTTCGGGATAATGGAGAATTTGGAAGTGATGGTGGTTCTGTTCATCATCGTAGTTTTAGGTTACGTCGCCTGCAAGCTTGGCTATATGGGCGACAAGTTTGACAAGAAGCTGTCCAGCATCGTGGTAGATATCACCTGCCCGCTGCTGGTGCTCTCGTCTGTGATGGGAGATGAACTGCCCGACCGCACGCTCATTCTTCCGCTTCTGGGTGTAGGTTTCCTCACGTACATCTTATTACTGGTGTTCGGATTCGGGGTGCCTCGGCTCATCAGCAAGAACCATGACGACCAGGGAATGATCGGTTTCGCCCTGATGTTTGCCAACGTGGGATTCATCGGATATCCTATCGTTTCGAGCATCTTCGGACCCCAGGCTATCTTCTACGCCGCCCTGCTCAACATGCCGAACACGTTTTTCATCTTCACGGCTGGCGTGATGCTCATCAAGGGCGAATACAGCGTGAAGCAGTTTAACCCGAAGGTATTGCTGAGTCCGGCTCTGATTGCGGCTGCCGTGGCAGCCCTGCTGGTGGCGCTGGGAGTACATACGCCTGATGTCATCGCCCGTCCGGTAACGATGGTGGGCAACGTAACGGTTCCTGCCGCCCTGATGATTATCGGAAGCAGCATGGCCAAGCTGCCCCTCAAGGAGATTATCGGCAGTCCGAAGGTTTACGTAGCCTCGCTGCTCCGCCTGGTAGTGGTTCCGCTGAGCCTCTACTTCTTCTTCAAGATATGCGGTGTGAGCGACGTGGTGAATAATATCAACACCGTGGTGATTGCGATGCCTGTAGCCAGCTTCGGCACCATGTTCTGTCTGAAATACGGCAGGAACCCGGCGCTCATCACAGAGATGACATTCATCACTACGCTGGGCAGCATCCTCACCATCCCGCTCATCACCCTGCTTTTCGGGTAGGGACAGGCTATGGGACAAAACCTAAATGCTACAACTTAACATTAAAAAGAAAGTATGAGAAAAAATAAAATGATAAAAACCAGCCGCCTCCTGCTGCTCGCTATGGCGCTCGGAGGCTTTACTAATCCTACAATGGCGGCACCGATAGAACACATCGGCGACCGCTACATCATGCACGTATCTGAGATGGATCTCACGGGCGAGGAATCGCTCCTCGATGTGCTGATGATGTGCCCAGAAGTCCTTACGATGGACGGCAACAACATCATCGGCGGTGATCCTTTCGCCAATCTCTACGGCAAGTTTGTCATCCGCATCGACAACCAGGAATATGGTCTCGACTACGCTACCCTGCTCCATCATTTCAAGGCAAGGGAGATAGAGAGCATCAAGGTTTGCCAGAACTCTGAGGTGATGAAGGGATGCAGCAGTCTGAAAAAGGTGATTGACATCACCCTGCGCAAGGGTGAAAACGGAGTGAGCGGAAGAGTAGGTTTCTTCGGCGACACCTATGGCGGAGGAAAGGGCATCGTGAGCGTATTGAGCCAGCAGGACAAGCTGCGCATCCTGAGCCATGTAGAGGGCAACATGCAGCGCACATCCAACAACGACCTGGGTTCCTATGCCGGTGATGGCTCAAGCCTCATCAATCACTATTCGCACGAGGGAGCCAAGATGAACATCCTCTGGACTCCTACCGAGAAGGACATGCTGGAAGTGGATGCGATGCAGACCTACACCCGAAACCATATTACCGGTACGCCAGCCGACTATGTGCGCGCCTACCATCTCCAGGCAGACTATACCCGCCTGCTGGGCGAAAAGGGAGCGAGCATCCTCTTTACCCTGGGTGCCGAGAACATCAGCGACAACGGCGGAAATGCGGCAGATGCCAGTGCGGCACCTTATCGCAACCATGCCACCTATCCGTTTATGGTGGTGGAATACGCCACTCCGGTGATTTCAGAGAATCTCTGGCTTACAGCCGGTTTCGAGGGTGGACTGTCTATCGAGAAGAACTGTGTGGCTGATTACACCAACCACTCCAACTATCAGGATCTGTATGCGCAGCTGGATTATACCATCGGCAAATGGGGCTTCATGGTGGGCGACCGATTCCGCACCATCAATTTCCGTCCGAAGCAGATTGCCACAGAAAAGAACTGGAAGCATAGTACCCACAACCATAGCTACACGGTGAGCATATATCACAACTTTGCACCGGGTCATACCCTGCAGGGCACATTCTGCCGCCGAATCTTCAATGCCGATTTTGGCGATTTCGTTACAGCAGGCGATATGGAGGGGGCTTGGCGTCCATACTACACCAAGGACATCAGCGAGCGCCTTGCCTACGTGGCTGAGCTGAAGCATACCTACAGCAAGCCAAATCTCGTGGTAAGCAGTTCTATCAAAAATATCCATCAGGATCTTCCGGGTATAGATCGCGACAATACGTTGGGCATCGGAACTACAGCCTTCTGGCATAAGGGAATGCTGAGGATTACCGCCGGAGTGAATTACTTCTGGGAAAAGGCTGAGATTTTCGGAGGCGAAGAAGGAATGAACTCTAAAACCAGCAAATACAGCAATTTTGCGATATTCAAGCTGGCTCCGCAGTTGTCATTGCCTGCTGGCTGGCGCCTGACATCCAATATGATCTGGTGCACCCGTCGCCACACGCTTACACCAGCCTATACGCCAGCCAATCTCTATGCCGAGGTGGCCGTATATAAGAACATTGGCAAGCATCTTACCCTGGAAGGCAGGTTCCACGATATTGCCGGTCAGCATTTCGGCAACCGTGCAGCCACCATGGGTTTCACCTATTACTTCTAGTTCTTCCGGAAAGAATTCGGAAACAATTCGGAAAACATCAGGAAAGAACAATCATAAAAAGATATCCCGACTCTCCAAGAAGAAGGAGGGTCGGGATTCTCATTTATATAATATCTATGAACTTATAATCGTATGTTGATAATCTCTCTAATATTCATTAAAAAAATATGTTGATATGACCAGGATTCCAACTTAACAATCTTTTTATCTTTAGATGAGCGGCATTCCTGCCTTCTCACATTCTGTTCTCATATCTTCCGGCCAGATACTAGCCTGAATCTCGCCGATGTGCGCCTTGTGGAGCAGCACCATGCAGAGACGGCTCTGACCGATACCACCACCGATACTCAATGGCAACTTGTCGTTCAGGAGCTGCTGGTGGAAATAGAGCTTCTCTCTATCTTCCTTGCCTTCCAGCTTCAACTGGCGAAGCAGGCTCTCCTTGTCAACACGGATACCCATAGAGCTCAGCTCGAAGCTTCTGCCCAACACCGGATACCAGATCAGGATATCACCATTCAATCCTTCCTTGCCATTCTCGGCTATGGTGCTCCAGTCGTCATAGTCAGGAGCACGGCCATCATGCTTCTTTCCATCGCTCAACTTTCCGCCGATACCCTCTACAAATACGGCACCATATTTCTTGCAGATAGCATCCTCGCGCTCCTTAGGAGTCTTGTCAGGATACATATCGAGCAAATCCTGCGCATGGATAAAATGAATATCCTTTGGCAGGAAAGGCTTCAGCTGTGGATAATGCTCGCAAGCCAGGAACTCGGTGCGGAGGATGGCTGCATAGATGCGGCGAACCACATCTTCAAGGAATGAGATGGTACGATCACCCTTCGTAATCACAGCCTCCCAGTCCCACTGGTCCACATAGAGCGAATGAAGATTATCAAGCTCCTCATCGGCACGGATGGCATTCATATCGGTATAGACACCATAGCCCGGCTCTATCTCATATTCTGCCAAGGTCAAGCGCTTCCATTTAGCCAGAGAGTGAACCACCTCAGCCTTTGCATCACCCAAATCCTTGATAGGGAAAGTTACAGGGCGCTCCACTCCATTCAGGTCGTCATTGATACCCAAACCCTTCAATACGAAGAGAGGGGCGGTGACACGGCGCAAGCGCAACTCTGTGGACAGGTTCTGCTGGAAGAACTCTTTTATCATTTTGATACCCATTTCGGTCTGGCGCATATCCAGCAGCGCCTCATACCCTTCGGGTTTTATCAGATTACTCATTTTATCTATTATATATCGTTTATAGTTTCTTATTTTACTGTTTATCTTACTTTCACGCTGCAAAGATACAAATTTATTATTAATCTGCAAGCGTTTTTCGGAAATATTTCGCAAAATGATAGCATTTTTTAGATTTTAAGTATCATTTTGTAGAGAAATTCACCGCATTTTCTCCCTATACATTATATATATAGAAAAAAAATGAGCCAAATATTTGGTTATTCGAAATAAAAAATGTACTTTTGCAGTCAATTACTCCTAAGGGGTAGGCGGCGTTTGCCGATAAATCACCAATTCTGGTCTCGTAGCTTAGTTGAATAGAGCGTCAGATTCCGGTTCTGAAGGTCGTGGGTTTGAGTCCCACCGAGATCACTACTACATTAAAATTTAATTTAAGAACATGGATTTAGTAGAACGTTTCATTAACTATACAAAATTCGACACACAGTCGAGCGAAGACTCTGAAAGTGTGCCAAGCACGGCAAAACAGTTGGATTTTGCCAAGTACCTGAAGCACGAACTGGAGGAAGAAGGTCTGAGCGACGTAGAGATGGACGATATGGGCTACATCTACGCCACCCTGAAGGGCAATACCAAGAAAAAGACTCCTACCATCGGCTTCATCTCTCACATGGACACCAGTCCTGATGCCAGCGGAAAAGACATCAAGGCCCGCGTCATCGAAAATTACGACGGCGAGGATATCGAACTCAGTCCGGGCATCATCTCCAGCGTAGAAAAATTCCCTGAACTCAAGGCGCACAAGGGCGAGGACATCATCGTAACTGATGGAACTACCCTGCTCGGTGCAGACGACAAGGCGGGCATCGCTGAAATCGTACAGGCTATGTGCTACCTCCGCGACCATAAGGAAATCAAGCACGGAGACATCCGCGTGGGCTTCAATCCAGACGAGGAAATCGGTATGGGCGCCCATCACTTCGATGTAGAGAAGTTTGGCTGCGACTGGGCATACACCATCGACGGCGGCGACCTGGGCGACCTGGAATACGAGAACTTCAATGCTGCTGCTGCCAAGATCCACATCAAGGGCGTGAGCGTGCATACAGGCTATGCCAAGGGCAAGATGATCAACGCAAGCCGACTGGCTGTGGAATTCCAGAATATGATTCCTGAGGCAGAAACTCCTGAACAGACCGAAGGTTACCAGGGCTTCTACCACCTGCTCGGCATCGAAAGCCGCTGCGAGGAGGCTAAGCTCAGCTACATCATCCGCGACCACGACCGACAGAAGTTTGAAGCTCGCAAGGATTTCATCGAAGACTGCGTCAAGAAGATGAACGAGAAGTACGGCGAGGGAACTGTTACGGCAGAAATCTACGACCAGTACTACAACATGAAGGAGAAGATAGATCCAAACATGCATGTCATCGACATCGTGCTCCGTGCCATGCAGGAGAGTGGCGTTCCACCTCGCGTAGAGCCTATCCGTGGCGGTACAGATGGTGCACAGCTCAGCTTCAAGGGTCTTCCTTGTCCAAACATCTTTGCCGGTGGCGTCAACTTCCACGGTCCTCACGAGTTCGTGAGCGTACAGGTGATGCAGAAGGTAGTGGATACCATCGTGAAGATTGCGGAAATCACAGAAGAGTATAACGACTAATATATATGGGGAATTTAGGAGAAATCTAAATTCCCCATTTTCATAAACTGACTATTTTTTAGAGAGATTATCATTTTCATAAAAAGAAAAATATGGCAGAAATTCCCTATTTAGTAAAAGACCTCGCCCTCATCCTGATGGTGGCTGGCATTGTTACCCTCATCTTCAAGCGGCTCAAGCAGCCCCTGGTGCTGGGTTACATCGTAGCGGGCTTCCTCGTGTCGCCCCACATGCCCTACACCATGTCGGTGATGGACGAGACGGATATCCAGACCTGGGCAGACATCGGTGTCATCTTCACCCTCTTCTCGCTCGGTCTCGATTTCTCCTTCAAGAAAATCGTGAAGATGGGAGCCTCGCCCATCATCGCCTGCATCGTCATCGTCTTTTCCATGATGATGCTGGGCATCAGCGTGGGCCACAGCTTCGGCTGGGGCAGGATGGACTGCATCTTCCTGGGTGGTATGCTCGCCATGAGTTCCACCACCATTATATATAAGGCTTTCGACGATATGGGACTGCGGCAGCAGAAGTTTGCCTCCATGGTGATGAGCGTGCTCATCCTGGAAGACATCCTTGCCATCGTGATGATGGTGATGCTTTCCGCCATCGCCGGAGGCAACAATCCGGATGGCGAACAGATGTTTACATCGGTACTGAGGATTGGCTTCTTCCTGGTATTATGGTTTATCGTGGGCATCTTTGCCATCCCGCTCTTCCTGCGCTCAGTCAGGAAGTTCATCAATGGCGAAACCCTGCTCATCGTTTCCCTAGGACTGTGCTGCGGCATGGCGGTATTATCTACCAAGGTAGGTTTTTCGAGCGCTTTCGGAGCCTTCGTCATGGGTAGCATCCTGGCAGAAACCATTGAGGCTGAGAAGATTATCAAGCTGGTAGAACCGGTAAAGAATCTCTTCGGAGCCATCTTCTTCGTTTCGGTAGGTATGCTGGTAGATCCCAACATTCTGGTAGAATATGCCGTTCCTATCCTCGCGCTCGTGGCAGCCATTCTGATAGGACAGGCAACATTGGGAACCTTCGGATTCATGCTGGGCGGTGAATCATTGAAGTCGGCGATGCGCTGCGGATTCTCGATGGCACAGATTGGCGAGTTCTCCTTCATCATCGCCTCGCTGGGATTGTCGCTGGGAGTTATCAGCAACTTCCTCTATCCGGTAGTGGTGGCAGTTTCAGTCATCACCACCTTCCTCACCCCTTACATGATCCGACTGGCGCAGCCTTCCTATCAGCTGATGGAGAAGCATCTGCCTAGCAAATTCATCAATATCCTGAACCATTTTGCGATGAGCCGCCCCTCTACCCAACAGCAGAGTAAATGGAAATCGCTGATTCGGCAGATGGTCATCAATACCGTGGCATACTCCATCCTTTCGGCTGCGGCGATAGCGATGATGTTCACCTTCGTCTTGCCTCTGATGCGCAATATGCTGCCAGGCTGGAATCTCCACTGGTATGCCAACGCCATCACGGGTCTGCTCACCATCGTACTCATCTCGCCTTTCCTGCGAGCCATCGTGATGAAGAAGAATCACAGCCCGGAGTGGAAGCGACTGTGGGTGGAGAGCAGCATCAACCGCATCCCGCTGCTCTTCACGATATTCGTGAGATACGTCATCGCCCTGGGCTTCATCTTCTATATCATCAACTATCTGTCCCGATTCACCAATGCCCTGATGGTATGCATCGGAGCCGTGATCGTACTGCTGATGTTGGGTTCACGCCGCATCAAGAAACGAAGCATCGTGATGGAGCGCCTCTTCCTGCACAACCTTCGTTCGCGCGATATTGCCGCACAGGTGAACGGCGAAAAGCGCCCGCTCTACGAGGGTCATCTGCTGGATAGAGATATCCATATCAGTGAAATCGAAGTACCGGAAGACAGCATCTGGTGTGGCAAATCACTGAAGGAGCTGCACCTCCGCCAGCGTTTCGGCATCGATATGAGCAGCATCCGAAGGGGTTCGCAGCGCCTGAACATCCCGAATGGCGACACCGTGATATTCCCTGGCGACAAGCTTCAGATCATCGGCAACGACGATCAGGTACACAAGTTTGCCCAGGCGCTCACCACCGAACTAGCCCCGGAAGATCTGGAGATAGAGAAACGGGAGATGAAGCTCCGCCAGCTCATCATCAGCGGCGGCAGCGAATTTCTGGGAAAGACGCTGGAAGAGAGCGGAATCCGCAACAAGTACAACTGTATGGTTGTAGGATTGGAAGAGGGCCAGGAGAACCTTACCCACATTCTCCCTTCCCGAGTTTTTGAAAAGGGCGACATCATCTGGCTGGTAGGCGAAGAAGCCGACCTGCAGAAGATTCAGGAAAAGAGCTAAATAAAAGAACGAAAAAAGCTAGCAGGAAAAATCTGCTAGCTTTTTTGTTTTTTTGCCATAAAAGATTAATCTTATGGTAATAACCTTATCTTACGGTGATATGGAAGCAACCCTGTTTTACCTCGTATTTGATATAACAGCGGTTCTTCTCACGGAAATCCCTCAACACCTCGCTGAAAACCCACTTCAGGGTATCATTCTGCACCTGACGGCGAGGCTGCTTCTCCGTCTGAATCTGCTTATATCGGTTGTAGCAGATATCGAAAGTAGTACCATAGAGATGGCACGAATTCTCGGTAGCATTGCCGTTTCGGGTTCTCAGTTTCGACACATCATCCTTGGTACGCAAGATACTGGTAACGATGATCTTATGCAAAGGAATGCCCTTAATCTGCAGCGAATCAAAATACGCCCGACCAATATCCTGCAACAATACCGAAGCCCTAGGCACCAGATAAGGAATACTGTTGTTCAACTTATCCACATAAAAGAAAGGATTGCTGCCCACATACACCAGTTTGCCCTTGCTATGCTCAGCCTCCTCACGGTTCTGAACCGGAGCCACACCATGCTTGCTGGCAGCTACAATCTGTACATCCTGCTGATCAGGAAAGGTATTTCCGAAATGAGGCACCGAGAAAATGCGATGCTTCACCTCCTTGCCATTCTTATCGAAAAATATCGAAAAACTGCCATCAGAGGCAGTATCAGGAGTTACCGACAGTTCATCCTTCTTCAAATCCTCAGCCACAGTTTCAGCAGAAGAAGCATCAGAAGCCTCACCGGAAACGGCATTCTGAGCACCAGCCGAAGCCATTAAATCTCCTCTCAATGAATCGATTGCCGTACTATCTTTCCCATCAGAATGAGCCGTCAACCTAGGCTCAGCCACACTCGGAAAAATAACACGGACCAGTGCCAGCAACAGCACGACTACCAAAAAACCTTGCAAATATCTATTCTTACTAATCTTCATAACTAAAAATTTCCTGCAAAGGTAACAAAAAGTATTGAAATATTTGCTCAATTCACAGAAAAGTAGTAATTTTGCAGCGTTATATAACATTATTTAGAACATTAAGGTTGCAAACCAAATAAGAAATATAAATATTTTGATAGAGAAACATATTATACTCGAAGATATAGATCCAGTGATGTTCTATGGCGTAGGAAATGGTAACCTACAGATGATTAAGTCACTGTATCCTAAGTTGCGTATCGTTGCACGCGACAACGTGATTCGTGTGCTCGGCGACGAAGAGGAAATGGCGAAAGCAGAAGAAGACATTGAGCTGATGCGCAAGCACTTAGCTAAATACAACATGCTCAATGAAGAGGATATCCTTGATATTGTGAAAGGCAAACAGACCAAAGCAGACTCCGTGAAAGGCGTGCTGGTATATAGCATCAGCGGCCGACCTATCAAGAGCCGCAGCGAGAACCAGCAGCAGCTCATCGAGGCTTACGAGAAGAACGATATGATATTTGCTGTGGGTCCTGCCGGAACCGGTAAGACCTACCTCAGCATCGCCCTTGCCGTAAAAGCCCTCAAGGAGAAGGCTATCAAGAAGATCATCCTCTCAAGACCTGCCGTAGAAGCAGGCGAAAAGCTCGGATTCCTGCCGGGCGACATGAAAGATAAGATAGACCCTTACCTGCAACCGCTCTATGATGCGTTGGAAGATATGATTCCTGCCGTCAAGTTGCAAGATATGATGGAAAAGCACATTATCCAGATTGCGCCACTCGCCTTCATGCGTGGACGCACCCTCAGCGACGCCGTCGTCATCCTCGACGAGGCGCAGAATACAACCTCACAGCAAATCAGAATGTTCCTCACCCGTATGGGTATGAACACCAAGATGATCATTACAGGCGACCTGACACAGATAGACTTGCCTCGCGAGCAGCGAAGCGGGCTGAAAGAGGCGCTCAAGATTCTGGAAGGAGTAGAAGGCATCGGAGTCGTGAAACTGGGGCAGAAGGATATTGTGCGACACAAGCTCGTAACCCGCATCGTCAACGCATACGACAAGTATGACAAGGAGAGAGCGGAAGCACGGGAAGCTCAAAAAACAAATTAATTATAAATTAAATAAAATGAAAGCATTAACAAAAACAGATTTCCATTTCGATGGACAGAAGAGTGTTTACCACGGTAAAGTACGTGATGTGTATGACATTAACGACGACATCCTCGTGATGGTCGCTACCGACAGAATCTCAGCATTCGATGTTGTTCTGCCAAAGGGTATTCCATTCAAGGGTCAGGTGCTCAATCAGATTGCAGCTAAGTTCCTGGACACAACTACAGATATCTGTCCAAACTGGAAGTTGGCTACTCCAGACCCAATGGTTACAGTAGGTTTGAAGTGCGAAGGTTTCCGCGTGGAGATGATCATCCGTTCTATCCTCACCGGTAGTGCATGGCGTGACTATCAGAAGGGATGCCGCGAGATCTGCGGTGTGAAGTTGCCTGACGGAATGCGCGAGAACGAGCGTTTCCCAGAGCCTATCATCACTCCTACTACAAAGGCTGACGAGGGTCACGATATGAACATCTCTAAGGAAGAGATCATCGCTCAGGGCATTGTTAGTGCAGAGGATTACGCTGTAATGGAGGACTATACACGCCGCATCTTCGCCCGTGGTCAGGAAATCGCTGCCAAGCAGGGATTGATTCTCGTTGATACCAAGTACGAGTTCGGCAAGCGCGACGGTAAGGTTTATCTCATCGATGAGATCCACACTCCAGACTCTAGCCGCTACTTCTACGCTGATGGCTACGAGGAGAAGTTCGAGAAGGGTGAGCCACAGCGCCAGCTTTCTAAGGAGTTCGTTCGCCAGTGGCTCATCGAGCACAACTTCATGAACGAGCCTGGTCAGACTATGCCAGAGATTACTGACGAGTATGCAGAGAGCGTATCTGACCGCTACATCGAGCTGTACGAGCACATCACAGGCGAGAAGTTCGACAAGGCTGCTGAGGAAGGCGACATCGCTGCCCGCATCGAGAAGAACGTAAGCGAGTGGCTTGCTGCACACAAGTAATATATAATAAGGTATATTGCTCGACAAAAGTAAGTAATATATAAATAATGTATAAACAAGAACAGATTAAGCCCTACGAGGGCACAGGAGAAAAGGGAAAGTTGGTAGAGGAGATGTTTGATAACATCGCCCCTACCTACGATACCCTGAACCACCGACTCTCGTGGGATATCGATAAGGGATGGCGCAAGAAGGCAATCAAGCGGCTTGCGCCCTTCTCTCCAAAGAAAATGCTCGACATCGCCACAGGTACCGGCGACTTCGCCATCCTTGCTGCACAGATGCTGCATCCCGACAAGCTCGTGGGAGCAGATATCTCGCAGGGAATGATGGAGATAGGAAGACAGAAGGTGAAGCAGTTGGGACTGGACAAGGTAATCCGCTTCGACAAGGAAGACTGCCTCAACCTCTCATACGAAGACAACACCTTTGATGCGGTAACAGCCGCCTTCGGCATCCGCAACTTCCAGAACCTGGACCAGGGACTGCGCGAAATGTGCCGAGTACTAAAGAAGGGAGGACATCTCTGCATCGTGGAACTCACCACTCCAGTCAGCTTCCCGATGAAGCAGCTGTTCCACATCTATTCGCATACTGTATTGCCTATCTACGGCAAGCTGATATCGAAAGACCAGAGTGCCTACAGCTATCTCACCAAGACCATCGAGGCATTCCCACAGGGAGAAACGATGATGGAGGTATTCAAGAAGGCAGGATTCGAAAAGGCTGAGTTCAAGAGACTCACCTTCGGCATCTGCACCCTTTATTTCGCAACAAAATAAAACAAAGATATTATGGACAAGTATGGACTCATAGGTTATCCCCTAGGACATTCGTTCTCAAAAGGCTACTTCAACGAGAAGTTTGAGAACGAGGGCATCGACGCCCAATATATCAACTTCGAGATTCCATCCATCGAGGATCTCACCGAGATTCTCGACTCTAATCCGGAGTTAAAAGGCCTCAATGTAACCATCCCTTACAAGGAGAAGGTAATCAGTTATCTTGATCAGGTTAGCCCCGAGGCAAATGCTATCGGAGCGGTCAACGTGGTAAAAGTGGAGCATAAAGGCGACGAGACTATCCTCAAGGGATACAACAGTGATGTCATCGGTTTCACCCAGAGCATCGAACCTTTCATCGAGTCTTTCCACAAGAAGGCTTTGATTCTCGGTACTGGCGGTGCGTCTAAAGCCATCAACTACGGCTTGAAATCGCTCGGACTGGAGACTGTCTTTGTGAGTCGATACGAACGTCCTGGTACTATCCAGTACGATAAAATCACCCCTGAGGTCATCAAGGAATACAATGTCATCGTGAATTGTACTCCTGTAGGTATGTATCCTCATGTAGATGAGTGCCCTCCACTGCCTTACGAGGCGATGGATACCCACACTCTGCTCTACGACCTCATCTACAATCCCGATGAAACCCTCTTTATGAAGAAGGGAAAAGAGCACGGAGCCACAGTGAAGAATGGCTTGGAAATGCTCTTGCTGCAAGCTTTTGCATCATGGGATTTCTGGCAAGAAGAAAAATAAGCATATCATAAAGTTCAATGTTCAAAGATCAAAGTTCAAAATAAGAATATGAGTAACAATAGATACATGATGCGCGGTGTAAGCGCAGCAAAGGAAGATGTTCACAACGCTATCAAGAACATCGACAAGGGTATCTTCCCACAGGCTTTCTGCAAGATTATCCCTGATATCCTGGGAGGCGACCCAGAGTATTGCAACATTATGCATGCCGACGGTGCAGGTACCAAGTCTAGCTTGGCATACATGTACTGGAAGGAGACTGGCGACCTCTCTGTATGGAAGGGTATCGCTCAGGATGCTATCGTGATGAATACCGACGACCTGCTCTGCGTGGGCGCCGTAGATAACATCCTCGTCAGCTCTACCATCGGCCGCAACAAGATGCTCATCCCTGGCGAGGTGATCTCGGCTATCATCAACGGTACCGACGACCTGCTCCACGAGATGCGCGAGATGGGTATAGGCATCTATCCTACAGGCGGTGAGACTGCCGATGTAGGCGACCTGGTACGCACCATCATCGTTGACTCTACCGTAACCTGCCGCATGAAGCGCAGCGACGTCATCGACAATGCCAACATCCGTCCAGGCGATGTTATCGTAGGTCTTTCTTCTACAGGTCAGGCTACTTACGAGAAGAAGTACAACGGCGGTATGGGTAGCAACGGTTTGACTTCTGCCCGCCACGATGTATTCGCCAAGTATCTCGCAGAAAACTATCCTGAGAGCTACGACCACGCAGTGCCAGACGAGTTGGTTTACAGCGGTAAGTATAAGTTGACCGATGAGGTTGAGGGTTCTCCTATCAACGCAGGCGAACTGGTACTCTCTCCTACCCGCACCTATGCCCCAGTAATCAAGAAGATTCTGGATGAGCTTCGCCCAGAGGTTCACGGTATGGTTCACTGCACAGGTGGTGCCCAGACCAAGGTTCTGCACTTCGTAGGCGAGAACTGCAAGGTAGTGAAGGACAACATGTTCCCAGTGCCTCCACTCTTCAAGGCCATCCACGACTGCTCTGAGACCGACTGGAAGGAGATGTATCAGGTATTCAACATGGGTCATCGCATGGAAATCTATGTTCGCCCAGAGGTAGCCGAGAAGGTCATCGCCATCAGCAAGAGCTTCAACATCGATGCCCAGATTGTGGGTCACATCGAGGAAGGCAAGCGCAGCCTGACCATCAAGAGCGAATTCGGAACATTCGAATACTAAAAAAGAATTTAAAATTAATGGATAATAACAACATATTACAGAAGCTAGAAGGCTTAGAGAGCCGATACGAGGAAGTAAGCACCCTCATTACCGACCCTGATGTCATCGCCGACCAGCCACGCTACGTGAAGCTCACCAAGGAGTGGAAAGATCTTGGCGACATCATGGACGCACGCAAGCGATACATCAACTGTCTGAACAGCATCAAGGAGGCTAAGGATATCCTCGCCAACGAAAGCGACCCTGAAATGAAGGAGATGGCGCGCGAGGAACTCAACGAGAACGAGGCTCTGCAGCCTAAGCTCGAAGAGGAAATCAAGATTGCCCTGGTTCCTAAGGACCCTGAGGATGCCAAGAATGTACAGATGGAGATTCGTGGCGGTGCCGGTGGCGACGAGGCTGCCCTCTTCGCCGGTGACCTCTTCTCTATGTATAAGAAATATTGCGAGTCTAAGGGATGGACCATCAGCGTGACATCTGTCTCTGAGGGCGCTGTGGGTGGATACAAGGAAATCGACTTCGCCGTAAGCGGAACAGATGTTTACGGTACATTGAAGTACGAGTCTGGTGTTCACCGAGTTCAGCGTGTGCCTGCTACTGAGACTCAGGGCCGTATGCATACCTCAGCCGCTACCGTGGCTGTATTGCCAGAGGCAGACAAGTTTGAGGTGAACATCAACGAAGGCGATATCAAGTGGGATACCTTCCGAAGCTCAGGTGCTGGTGGTCAGAACGTGAACAAGGTGGAGTCTGGAGTTCGTCTCCGCTATCCTTGGAAGAACCCTAACACAGGCGAGGTAGAGGAAATCCTCATCGAGTGTACCGAGACCCGTGACCAGCCAAAGAACAAGGAGCGTGCCTTGAGCCGCCTCTATACCTTCATCCACGACCGTGAGCATCAGAAGTATGTTGACGACATCGCCAGCCGCCGTAAGAGCCTTGTCTCTACCGGTGACCGTAGTGCGAAGATTCGTACCTACAACTTCCCACAGGGTCGTGTTACCGACCACCGTATCGGTTACACCACCCACGACCTCAATGGTTTCCTGGCTGGTAACATCCAGGATATGATTGATGCCTTGACCGTGGCCGAGAACGCAGAGAAACTGAAAGAAACAGAATTGTAAAACCTTACCAGGGTTTCGTATGTGGCTCCGCAGTTTTAAAGCTTTTGCCCTTACAGGGCGACAGGCTTGATGCCATGACTACCCAGGGTGTTGCCCTGGGCTAGGGGCTTCTGCCCTTTCAGGGCGTGTGGAGCAAACATCTGAAATTCAAGTGTGGAGCAAACATATGAAATTCAAATAACTTAAAAAGAAATGAACAGAAAAGAACTTGTAGAGCAGATTTTCGCCAAGAAGAGTTTCTTGTGCGTAGGTCTTGATACAGATATCAATAAGTTGCCTAAGTGCATCACTGAGAGTGAAGACATCCAGGGCGCAGAAGCAGAGATGATGTTTAAGTTCAACCAGGCTATCATCGACGCAACCGCTCCTTACTGTGTGGCTTACAAGCCAAACCTGGCTTTCTACGAGAGCCGTGGCATCGACGGTATGATCGCCTTCGAGAACACCATCAAGTATCTCAAGAGCCACTATCCAAACCACTTCATCATCGCTGATGCCAAGCGTGGCGATATCGGCAATACATCCAAGATGTATGCCCAGACTTTCTTCGAGGAGTATAATCTCGATTCTGTAACCGTAGCTCCTTACATGGGCGAGGATTCTGTCAAGCCATTCCTCGAGTATGAAGGCAAGTGGGTCATCCTCCTGGCTTTGACCAGCAACAAGGGTAGCCACGACTTCCAGCTCACAGAAGATAAAGAAGGCGAGCGCCTTTTCGAGAAGGTTCTGAAGAAGAGCCAGGAATGGGGCAACGATGAGAACATGATGTACGTAGTAGGTGCTACTCAGGGTCAGATGTTCGAGGACATCCGCAAGGTGGCTCCTAACCACTTCCTCCTCGTACCAGGTGTAGGTGCCCAGGGTGGTAGCCTCCAGGAGGTTTGCAAGTATGGCATCATCAAGGATTGCGGTCTGCTCGTCAATTCATCTCGCGGCATCATCTACGCTAGCAACAGCGATGACTTCGCAGAGGTTGCAGGCCAGAAGGCAAAGGAGCTGCAGGAGCAAATGGCAGCCGAGCTTGCCAAGCTGGGCTAAGCCTCCCGCTAGGTATCCCGGCAAGAAAGTCTCCCGCTAGGCGTCCCGGCAAGAAAGTCTCCCGCTAGGCGTCCCGGCAAGAAAGTCTTCCGCTAGGCGTCCCGGCAAGAAAGTCTTCCGCTAGGCGTCCCGGCGGATTTGAAATCCGCCGTAAAAAAGGTTCGACCTATTAAACCGGGGGATTTGTAATCCCCCACCAAAAATAAGATTTTAGGCGCAAAGTATCTTGAAAAAGAGGCTTTGCGCCTAAAAAATACCCATTTGTTGGCGAAAAAAGCAAAATATTACGAAAGAATGACGAGAATCTAAATTTATTTTGTTATTTTTGCAAACAAAATGTGTTTCCTAAAAGAGAATCTTGCAAGGAGACCCTAAGTAATACAAACTAGAAGATTGATAAATATGGAATTTACCGCAGCGCAAATAGCCCAGTTCGTTCAGGGCCGTGTGGAAGGTGATGAGAACGCAACAGTCAACACCTTCGCTAAAATCGAAGAAGGCAAGGAAGGCGCTATCTCGTTCCTTTCAAACCCTAAATATACTCACTTCGTGTACGACACAAAGTCGAGCATCGTACTCATCGACGAGAACGTGGAATTGGATCATCCTGTTTCTACCACCCTCATTCGTGTGAAGAATGCATACGAGTGCGTGGCAAAGTTGCTCCAGATGTATGAATCAATGAAACCTAAGAAGACGGGCATCGACCCATTGGCTTTCGTTTCTCCAAAGGCTAAGGTGGCTGAGAACGTCTATATCGGTGCTTTCGCCTATATCAGCGATGGCGCAGAGGTGGGCGAAGGTAGCCAGATTTATCCTCACGCTTACATCGGCGAGGGTGTGAAGATCGGCAAGAATGCCCTCATCTACCCTCACGTAACCATTTATCACGGCTGTAAGCTCGGCGATAACGTGACTCTCCATGCAGGTTGCGTCATTGGTGCTGATGGCTTCGGCTTCGCTCCAGGACCTGATGGATACGACAAGATTCCTCAGATCGGTATCGTCACCATCGAGGATGATGTGGAGATTGGTGCCAACACTTGCGTTGACCGCTCTACCATGGGCTCTACCTACGTTCGCAAGGGCGTGAAGCTCGACAATATGGTTCAGATTGCCCACAACACCGACATCGGTGCCAACACCGTGATGTCTGCACAGGTGGGTGTAGCCGGCAGTACCAAGGTAGGCGAATGGTGTATGTTTGGCGGACAGGTAGGTATCGCCGGTCACATCACCATCGGCGACAAGGTGTTCCTCGGAGCACAGAGCGGTGTGCCTGGCAGCCTCAAGAGCGGCCAGCAGCTCATCGGTACTCCTCCTATGGAGCAGCGTGCTTACTTCAAGTCACAGGCCATCTTCCGTCGCCTGCCTGAGATGTACAAGGAACTCAACGACCTGAAGAAACAGATTGAAGAACTGAAGAAAAATAAATAAAACTATATATAATTATGTCAAAACAGAAGACACTGAAAGGTAGCTTCTCTCTTTGCGGCAAGGGATTGCACACAGGCTTGAGCCTCACCGTGACTTTCAATCCTGCACCAGAGAACACCGGTTATAAGATACAGCGCATCGACCTCGAAGGCGAGCCTATCATCCAGGCTGTAGCTGAGAACGTCGTTGAAACCCAGCGTGGCACCGTACTCGGTAAGGGCGATATCCGCATCTCTACCATCGAGCACGGTATGTCAGCACTCTATGCCCTCGGCATCGACAACTGTTTCATCCAGGTAAACGGTCCTGAGTTCCCTATCCTCGACGGCTCTGCATCCATGTATGTAGAGAAGATTCAGAGCGTGGGCATCCAGGAGCAGAATGCAGAGAAGGACTACTATATCATCCGTCATAAGATTGAGGTGAAGGACGACAACGGTTCTGTCATCACCATCCTTCCTGACGAGGAATTCAGCATCACGGCTATGTGTTCTTTCGAGAGCAAGTTCATCAACAGCCAGTTTGCCACCCTCGACAAGATGGAGACCTATGTTGACGAGATTGCTTCTGCACGTACCTTCGTATTCGTTCGCGATATCATGCCATTGCTCCAGGCTAACCTTATCAAGGGTGGCGACTTGGACAATGCCATCGTTATCTACGAGCGTCAGGTAGAGCAGGCTCAGCTCGATCAGCTCGCCGACCATCTCAAGGTGCCTCACATGGATGCCAGCAAGTTGGGTTACATCCAGCACCGCCCTTTGCAGTGGGAGAACGAGTGTACACGCCATAAGCTGCTCGATATCATCGGCGATATGGCGCTCATCGGCAAGCCTATCAAGGGTCGCATCATTGCAACCCGTCCGGGCCATACCGTAAACAACAAGTTCGCCCGCCTCATGCGCAAGGAGATCCGCAAGCACGAGATTCAGGCTCCAATCTACGATCCAAACGAGGAGCCAATCATGGATAACATCCGCATCCGCCAGCTCCTGCCTCATCGCTACCCAATGCAGTTGGTTGATAAGGTCATCGCCATGGGTCCTACCAGCATCGTAGGCGTTAAGAACGTAACCAGCAACGAGCCATTCTTCACCGGTCACTTCCCTGAGGAGCCAGTAATGCCAGGCGTTCTCCAGGTAGAGGCGATGGCACAGTGTGGCGGTCTGCTCGTATTGAACCAGCTGGAAGAGCCTGAGCGCTGGAGCACTTACTTCATGAAGCTCGACGACGTGAAGTTCCGCAAGAAGGTGGTTCCAGGTGATACCCTCCTCTTCCGTGTGGAGTTACTCGCACCAGTACGTCATGGCATCAGCTCTATGAAGGGCTATATGTTCGTAGGCGACCAGGTGGTGGCAGAGGCTACTTTCACTGCACAGATTGTTAAGAACAAGTAATAATAAGATAGAATATGAATCAGATTAGTCCATTAGCGTTTGTTCATCCAGAGGCAAAACTCGGTGACAACAACATTATCGGTCCTTTCTGCTATATCGACAAGGACACCGTTTTGGGCGATAACAACGTATTGCAGAACAGCGTAACCATCCACGTGGGCGCTCGTATCGGCAACAATAACGAATTCTTCCCAGGCGCCAGCATCTCTACCAAGCCTCAGGACTTGAAGTTCAAGGGCGAGGTGACAACCTGCGAGGTGGGCGACAACAACAGCATCCGTGAGAACGTTACTATCTCTCGTGGTACAGCCTCTAAGGGCAAGACCGTGGTAGGCAGCAACAACCTCCTGATGGAGACTGTTCACGTGGCTCACGACTGCGAGTTGGGCAGCGGCCTGATTATCGGTAACTCTACCAAGTTTGCCGGCGAGGTGGTTGTAGATGACAACGCCATCGTCAGTGCCAACGTTCTCGTTCATCAGTTCTGCCACATCGCAGGCTACGTGATGATCCAGGGCGGTTGCCGTTTCTCTCAGGATATTCCTCCTTACATCATTGCCGGCAAGGAGCCTACCCGCTATTGCAGCATCAACCTCATCGGTTTGCGTCGCCGTGGTTTCAGCAACGAGACCATCCAGAACATCCACGAGGCTTATCGCCTGCTCTACAGCAAGGGCATCCTGAAGGAAGGTATCGAGGAAATCAAGAAGAACCTTGAGGTGACTAAGGAAATCCAGTACATCATCGACTTCGTAGAGAGTTCTCAGCGAGGCATCATCCGATAATGAAAACTTTAATTGTAGTGCTCGGTCCTACCGGTGTAGGTAAGACCGAGCTCTGTCTTTCTCTGGCAGAGCATCTCTCTATACCTATTATTAATGCCGACTCCCGCCAGATCTTCGCCGAACTCCCTATCGGAACCGCAGCGCCTACTGCCGAACAGCAGCAGCGGGTGAAGCATTATTTCGTAGGAAACCACCACATCGAAGATTATTACAGCGCAGCCCAATACGAGGCCGATGTGATGAATCTCCTGGAAGAAGAAATCTTCAAGAATCACGATGTGGCGCTGCTTACAGGCGGCAGCATGATGTATATCGATGCCGTATGCAAGGGTATCGACGATATTCCTACCGTGCGGGATGACATCCGTACCTGGATGAAACAGCGCCTGGAAGAGGAAGGGCTGGAGGCGCTGGTAGAAGAACTCCACAAGATGGACCCGGAGCATTGGGCGATAGTAGATAAGAAGAATCCCCGCCGCGTGGTGCATGCCCTGGAAATCTGTCACCAGACCGGCAAGACCTACACTTCTTTCCGTGTAGCCGAAAAGAAGCAGCGTCCTTTCCGCATCATCAAGATAGGTCTGAACCGCGACCGTGCCGAACTGTACGACCGAATCAACCAGCGTGTGCTGCTGATGATGGAGGATGGCCTGGAGGCAGAAGCCCGAAGCGTATATCCACACAAGGGTCTCACCGCCTTGAGAACCGTGGGCTACAAGGAAATGTTTGCCTATTTCGATGGCGAGATAGATAAGGATGAAGCCATCCGCCAGATACAGTCGCATAGCCGTGAATACATGCGCAAGCAGCTCACCTGGTTTAAGCGAGATGCCGAAATCCACTGGTATCATCCTGACCAGCAGGAAGAAATCATCCGATTTATCGATGAAGAGATATAAGCGTAAATCGCCCGATAGCATATTCTTTGATGCTATCGGGCGATTTTCATATCATAAAATCCTACATCTCCACCTGATTCACAATCTCACCATCAAACATATTGATGATTCTATCGGCATAATTGGCATCATGCAGCGAGTGGGTTACCATTACGATGGTGGTGCCTTCCTTGTGCAACTCAGAAAGCAGTTCCATCACCTCCTTGCCATTCTTGGAATCCAGGTTTCCCGTAGGCTCATCGGCTAGAATCAGCTTAGGATGCGGCAGGATGGCACGGGCGATAGCGGTGCGCTGCTGCTGACCACCCGAAAGCTGCGATGGGAAATGCTTGGCACGATGGGATATCGCCACGCGCTCCATCACATCCTCTGCACGCTTACGGCGCTCCTTGCCCGATACTCCCATATACAGAAGCGGCAACTCGATGTTCTCCACCACATTCAACTCATCTATCAGGTTGAAACTCTGGAACACAAAACCTATCATACCCCTTCTTATCAGGGTACGCTCGCTCTCCTTCAGCGTGCTCACATCCTTGCCGTCGAGCAGATAGCTGCCGCTTGTAGGATTGTTGAGCAAACCTATTATATTAAGTAATGTGGATTTACCACATCCCGAAGGTCCCATGATGGCAACAAACTCGCCTTCCTTCACCTCCAGACTGATATTACGCAAAGCCCAGGTCTCCACTTCCTCTGTCTGAAATACTTTCTTGATATTATTTAATTGAATCATAATCTTTATCGTTTCTTTAAATTCGTATTATACTTTTATACTTTCAAATTACACATTTTATTCCTTAACCAGAATCTCCGAAGGATCCACCTTCATGATTTTACGTACCTGACAGGCGATGATAGCTGCAATGAAGCCAATGACTATCACGACACTCAAACTAATAGGAAAGGCTGGATTGATTTCTACCATATCGAAAGTCTGACTCAGAACGATATGGAACATCAATATGGCTACCACCGCAAATACCATGGCGATGAGCGTAATCACCAGATAGGTTCTTCCGAAGAGTTTGGTAATATCCTTTGTCAGGGCACCATTCACCTTGCGGATAGCCACCTCCTTCTTGCGGGTCTGCGTATCCAGCATCACCGTACTGAAGATGCTTATCAGGCAGATAGCCAGACTCACGATAGCCAGGATCCACGCAATATTTTGCAGTATTTCCAACGCAAACATGCTCCTTGCCATATAGTCACGCAGATTGGATGACATCGGTTTTACCACAGCAGGCTCCAATTTCTGTATCATTCTATCTACAGCAATCTGCATCTCCTTATATTCACCCGGCTTTGCCACAAGAATATAATGTGTGGCACCATAAGCCTCTTTGGGGTCTATGACTATGAATGAGTATATATCAATTTTAAAACTCCCCTGATAAGGTATCGACTGGAACGTTCCGGCTATCTGATACGAATCCATCTCATCTACGGTCAATATATCATTAGGAGCAATATGATGCTGGCGCATCTGCTTATACAACTCCTCATTTACCAGGATGCATTTCTTCCGGTTTGCCTTCGGCTTCCAATTCACCTTGATCTTGAAGAAATCGAGATAGGAGGTATCTGATGTAATCCGAATTTTATAACTCGTCACATTATTATAGCTAGCATAAGGATCGCCTTGCCAAGCCGCCTTGCTGAACTCCTCGTTCTCTGCCAGCTCGTTAACTTGCAAAACTCCCCAGCTATAAGGAATCCATCGTTCCACCTGCGGCAAATGGATGAGCTTGTCTCTAAGGCGCTGACCATTTTCTGCCGCATTTGTCTGCAGATACAGACTTTGCTTGTATGCACGCTCGTCATCAGGAATATGATTGAAATCAGCCATCTTGCCCACCCAGCACAGGAGGCAGAAAGTAACACCCAGGAAGAACATACTGATCATCACCTGCACACCCAGCATCGTATTGCGGAACCAATGGTTATGGCTTCTTCTCATTCCTGATTCGAGTGCTTGCGTATGCTTACAAATGCGACTCAGCACAACCCAGATGATGGCGAGACACAACATCATAACCACCAGCCCAATCACCAGACTATAGAGATACAGATGACTGATGGTTCCTAACTCGGAGGTGATTTCTGCAAACTGAGGCCTTGCCAGATAATCACAAATCCAGGATCCCATCAATACTGCTACAAAATAAGCCCCCAGCACGATCATCACCACCTCGGTAGCAAACATAGAGAAGAGTTGGAGGCGTGTGGCACCATTGGTAATTCGAAGCGAGATTTCACGTCTGCGCATCCAGAACAGCTGCGTCTGCATCCTCAGAAAGCCGATGATGGCAGCCAACAGGATCAACGAGCCTATCAGATAAGTGATGGAACGAGCAATAGCAACGCTTGAATACTCTTCGCTCAATCGGTCTTTCAGCTTTTCTGCTTTTACCTTTAACCCCAATGGTTTCAACCTGCCGTTCACCTCTGCTTTCAACTGTTGTGGCGTGCATCCCTCTTTCAACACCACATACAAATTCCCAGCATTAAACTGATCAGAATCCATATCTTCCAACTCACATGGTGAGTAAAAGAGAGCAGAACTGCTCATGTCTAGCTCAGTCAATGATAAGTCTTGATAGACATCCACCAATCTCAACTGATAATTCCCATAGTTCTTAGTCAAACGAATGCTTGCACCCACAGGATTCTTATCACCAAAGATTTGCTTTGCCTGCTTTTCGTTGATAATGGCATCATGAGGACCCAGCACCTTTATCTTTTCTCCCGTAATGGCAGAACGGATACCTACAAAGTTGGGGTAATTTCGGTCAAGGGGAACTGCATGCAACTGCATCTTTCTCCTTGTCTTGCCGTTTAGGGTAAACTCAGCCCAGCCGCCTGTAAGCATACCATTAGGAGCATAAGGTCCCTGCTCTATGCAACGAGGTCCTCCATTCGCCTTCACTGCCCTTACGATATCACCATTGATACGAATTGAATTATCCGATTGACGTTTTTGGATGGAATCGAACCGGAGGTTATAAACCCTGTCATAATAAGGTTCATGGTTAATGGAAGCCATGCGGAAATTCTGCAGAAACGAATGCACCGTGGCAAGCGTCACCATACCGATGGCAAGCGACAGGATGCTGCCCAGAGTCTGCACCTTGTACTTGAGAATGTTGCGCAGGGCAACCTTCAGGTTGTGTAATAACATGCTCATATTTTTTAGTCTTTATAATTTATTTACGTGAAATATTGAATTTTATTATCTATGATGGATGATGATTTTTGATAATCCAAGATAAAAGTCTATCTCAAATCTATCTCTTTTTCACTGGCGATTTGGGAATATCCGCTTACGATAACCTTGTCGCCCGGCTTCAATCCGGAAGTAATTTCGAATTGCTGCGGATTCTGTCTGCCTACATTGATATTCACCCGCTGCGCCTTCTTGCCATCGTCAGATACCCGGAATATCCAATATCCGTTGGTCGTTTGGAAGAAATCACCATTCGGAATCACCAAGGCTTGTTCCGGCTTGCCCAATTCCAACAGCACCCGATAACTCTTGCCCAAACGGATATTGGCGGGAGTCTTGCCGCTGAAAGTTAATTCGCAGACAAACTGATGGTCTTTCACTTCAGGAATCACCCGCGATACACGAAGTGGAAACTGATGACCGTCATACTCAATATGGGCAGGAAGTCCGGCGATAACGCGGTCGATGTAATACTCAGCCAGCGAAATCTGCAATTTAAACTGGCTCATCACCTTAATCTGTCCGATGCTCGCCCCGGACGAAACCTGCTGACCTTGGGTTACCCCCAAATAACTCAGTTGTCCGCTTACGGGAGCCCGAACCACCAACTGCTGGGTACGGCCCTTCATTCTCGATAATTTCTTGTTGGCTTCCATCCGGTTGGCAGCAATCATCTCGCGCTTCAATCGGGTAGATACGGAATCATGCTTCAGGTTTTGCATCTGCAAGAGCACCTTCTGCCGCTGATATTCGTAATCTTCCTCAGCCACTTCCAGTTCCGCCTTACTCTTGATGCCCATACGATATTCCTCCCGGCTCTGCTTGAGCGATTTCTTCAAGCTCGCCATCTGATGCTGGGCATCCAAGGCTTGCTGGCGCAGGTTGATGGTCTTCTGCGTCATCTCAATTTCCTGTTCCTGACAGTTGCGAAGCTTACTGCTCCATGCATCCTGCTCATCATCGATAGAATGATAGAGTTCCGGATTCTGAAGCACCAGGATGGTATCGCCCTGCTGCAGCATGGCTCCTTCTTCAGCCACCACCCGTTCCACGAATCCATTCTCCATCGCATTCACCTGGATGGTCTTGAAGGGATACACCAGTCCTTCTACGTCCACATACTCCCAGAAAGGAGCCTTCTTCACTTCGGCTATCACCACGCTATCCAGATCCACCCTTCGGGTTCCCGAAGTAACGATCAGGAAAAGGGCATAGACCAGGATGGCAATGCCTGCTACACCCGACAGGATTGAATATCGGTAGCGGATATACCACGGTTTCGGTTGTTTCTTTATATCCATATTGTTCTGTTTTTATTCATTTCTTTATTCTATAGGAAGTTCTTCCTTCAATTCTTTATTGTGTTCGAAATCAAAACCCGTCATGCTTCGGAGCGTATAGTAAAGACTCCAATAGGTCTGCATGGTCGAGATGTAATTGCGCCGGGCAGCATCTTTTTCGCTGATGGCTGCATTCAGGTCGAGTATCGAGTTGCGGCCCATGATGTAGAGTCGGCGCGCCACCACATGCCGCTTCTCGGCACGCTGGTCGGTAAGCGATGCCACATGCACCTTTCGGGCTTGCATGTTAAACTGCAACACCAGTTTTTCTACGTTCTGGTAGAAATCCCTCATGCCTTGCTCCACCTGCGTCTGGGTAAGCGCCAGCTGCGATTTGGCTTCTCTTATCCTACCCTTTCCCCGTCCCCAATCCAATATCGGAAGGGCGATGGTGATTCTTGCCGATTGCTGACTCATCGGACTGCGATAGGCGGCACCGATATCTGCTCCCGTCTGCGAGAGTCCGAACTGCATATAGAGATCCGCCTTCAATCCGGCATTGGCACGAGCCTGCGCCAACCGGCTTTCGCTCTCCTTCTGGATACGACGGTAATAATCGGGATCCGGACTATTCAGCAAAGCCCAATCTATCGCCCGTTGCAAAGGAACCTCAAAGGCAGGCACCTCTTCCGGCATCACCAGACAGATGTCCTGCGATTGTTCCAACCCCAGAAACGAGCGGATGGTCTGCATCTTCTCCCGCAGTGCCACCTGAGCATCCATCACATTGGTCTCCTCGTTCAAACGGTTGATTTCCAGCTGTAGCATCTCGTTTTCCGAAATCGTTCCGTTCTCATATCGCCCCTTCGCCATCTGATAAAGCGTATCGGCAGAAGCAAAGTTCTGCTTTGCCATCTCCCATTCTGCCTGCGCCGAAGCCAGACCGAAGAAATGTTCACAGGCTTTTGCCGAAACAATCTCCAACGTTTCGGCATATCGCTTCTTGGATTCCCGGAACCGGATGGGTTCTATCCTACGATTCCATTTCAGCGAGTTATAGCCAAAAAGACTCTGCTCATAACCCACGATAAAGGGTTGACTACTATAGGCTGTTATCTTGTTGTGCAACTCATCCAAGCGGTTGAGCGAACTCTTCACAAAAAGGCTACCACCCGTCAGGGAGATATTCTGGTTGATTTTCAGAGTAAGGTCGGCACTCAACTGATCTTGCTTCAGAAAGAGAGCCGTACCATCCGATTGGGTTATCTTGTTCACCTCCTTATTAATATAAGGTGAAGATGAGAGGGAAAGCGAAGGCAGATAGTTAGCCTGATGATACCGATAAGCCCAGTAAGCAGACAGAAAGGTATTGCGGGCACTCTGCACCGATGGCGACTGCCGCTGCGCCATCGCAATGGTAGCCTTCAGGTCGAGCTGCAAAGTGTCGGCTTGAACATTCAGGGCTGCAAGCGCCCATACTATGAATAGATAATTCTTTTTCTTCATGATGATTTCTTTTGCAAAAACTAACACAAAAGCTATGCCACAAAGATAAAGATATGATTATCAAGAAGATAAGCAATTCCGGATATAAAAAACCGTGCGAAACCGCACGAAACGTGTGCGATTTCGCACGGTGCGCACATCCTCAATATGATAGGTATCCGTCTCTATCAGACAGGAAGCACCACGCTAAAGGTGGTTTTATCGCCTGGTTTCGAAGAGGCGGTGATGGTTCCACCATGCAGGGTTACTATCTGCTTGCAGATACTCAACCCGATGCCCGAACCGTTCGTCTTGGTAGTAAAGAACGGCACAAAAATACGCTCCATCACCTCCGGAAGGATTCCCTTACCATTATCAGTAATGGAAATGATGAAATCGCGCTTGTTGCTCGAAAGATGAGTGGTAAGACGGACATAAGGAATCTCTTCATTCTCCACGGCTTCCTGCGCATTCTTCAGCAGATTAATCAGTACCTGTTCTATCTGCGAACGATCCATCAGCAACCTCTGGTCTTCGTTTTCTATCTCATAATGGAATATCGAATCCGGATAAAGATGCTGCAAATCTGCCACCAGATCACCAATCCTTACATCCTCAAACTGAGGTTTCGATATGCGTTGCAACTTTCGATAGTTCTCCACAAACTGCAGCAAGCCATTGCTTCTTCGATTGATGGCTTGCAATGCCATCAGCAGATCATCATGCTCCAGCGTATCCTGCTCCACCCCTTCACATAGCGTATCAGCCAAAGAGATGATAGGAGTCAGCGAGTTCATGATTTCGTGGGTCAATACCCTCACCAGCTGCTGCTGCGCATCCGTCTCATTCTTCTGAATCACCGGTTGCACATTCTGCAAGGTATAGAGGCGATAGGCAAAGCCTTTATTAAAAAAGTTGACCACGCTCAATACAAAGTCAGCCTTCCCCGCATTCTGATTTCCAGCATCCAAAGCCTTCTTGCCAGCTGCTACCTCGTTGGTCTTGGTCTCCAACTGTACCAGTTTCTGCAATCCCGGCTTCAGCTGCATCATCATTTCCGGCAGCGTCTCATCCAGCACCTGCAAGTCGTGCAAGTGATGAATCGAAAAACCGCAGAGTCCATCCACGGCAGCCCGATTCATCCAATGCACCTTTCCCTGTTCATCCGCCACAATGAGAAAGGCGTTGATGGTATCGAGCATCGTTCCGAAATACTGGTATTTCGCTTCCTGCAGCAAAGTGGTTTCCCGAAATTCATTCACCACTTCGTTAATCTGCTCAGCAAGATTCCGCTCTTCTCCCCTCAGATGATCCAACGAATACTGAAGCGAGAAGTCACGGGTGCGGATAGCCTCAATCAGTTGGCGCATCCGCTCATTGCTCTTATGATTGAATAAGTTATTGACGATTGACATAGTTTCAAAAATTTCCGAAGCATTAAACCCCGAGTTTGTCGATTTTCCTGTAAAGGGCGAAACGGGTAATACCCAACAACTCTGCGGCCTGTGTAAGATTTCCATTACTCAAGGAGATGGCGCGCTTGATGGCTTCACGCTCCAAGGTCTGAAGATTGAGCGAATCAACCTTTATGGAACCTGAAGAAGTCCCCGATGCCACCACAGAATCCTCCAATCTGATATCCTCTGCAGCCAGTTCCGTCTTATCCCCCAACACAATCGCCCTCTCGATGCAATGCTGCAACTCTCTTACATTACCCGGCCAGGTATGTTTCAACAGCTTCTGTTTGGCAGATGCACTCAGCACCACATCGCCTACACTATATTTTCCCGAATAAATCTTCAGAAAATATTCTGCCAGCAGAACGATATCCTCTCCACGCTCACGCAGCGGCGGAAGATGCAACTCGATGGTATTCAGTCGATAGAAGAGATCCTGTCGGAATGTTCCCTCGCCCACCTTCTCACGCAAATTAGCATTCGTTGCCGCCAGAATTCTCACATTCACATAGCTCACCTTGTTGGAACCAATGCGCTGAGTTTCACGCTTCTCTATCACCGTCAGGAGTTTCTGCTGCATCGGCAGGTTCAGATTTCCAATCTCATCCAGAAAGAGAGTACCGCCATCCGCCGTCTCAATTCGTCCTTCCTTCGCATTCCTGGCATCCGTAAACGCTCCCTTCTCGTATCCGAAAAGTTCGCTTTCGAAAAGATTCTCAGGAATGCAACCCAAGTCGATATTCACAAACGGCTTTCTTGCCCTGTCTGAAAGCAGATGCAAGGCATGCGCCACCACATCCTTTCCCGTACCATTCTCTCCAGTAATCAATACGTTGGCATCCGTAGCCGCCACACGCATCATCTGCGCTTTCAGTTCCTTCATGGCAGAGCATTCGCCTATCATTCCCGCAAACACGTCTTGAGAAGATACAATAGACCTGGTATCAGTACCTTGATTCATATTCAGATTCAGCTCCGACTCCTTTTCGTGCAAATCAGAAGAATTCAGATTCCTTTCCCTGCTCAATTCCACGGCACTCTTCACGGTATCGAGCAGTTTATTCCTATCCCATGGTTTCGGAATAAAGTCGATGGCTCCCGCCTTGATAGCCCTCACTGCCTTCTCCGTGTCCACGTAAGCCGTGATAAACAACACCACGCTCTTGGGGTTATGCGCCAGAATCTTCTTCAGCCATTCATACCCCTCTTCGCCACTGATGGCATCCCGATGGAAGTTCATATCGAGCATGATGACATCAGGCATGAACGAATCCATCATTCCGATGATTCGCTCAGGCGTATTGATAACTCTGATACCCTCCACGTATGGTTTCAAAAGCATATTGAGCGACAAGAGAACATCCTCATTGTCATCCACTATCAGTATCTTTCCTTTTTTCTCCATTGCCATCATTTTTAATTATTTTGCCCACAAAGTTACTGCAAAAAAACGAGATAGCTTCGAAAATCCCATCATTTCTTCCAAAATTCTAAACAAAAGCGGTCTCCCAACGGCTATATTCCGATATTTTAAAGAAATAACGAAGAAATTTCCGAAAATATTTGGTGATTTCAAAATTTCGCTTTATCTTTGCACTCTAGTTATCAAGAAATCTCGGGGTTGACTGGATTTGACGGCGAGATGAAATGGTACGTAAGCATGCGGAGGCTCGTTGGCTACCTCCTAAATCCTAGTGAACAAAAAATTAATTGGCGAAAATAACTACGCTCTCGCTGCTTAATCGAAGTACAGTAGATTAGCTTTATTCCGGCACAAGGTGCTGGAACGGGACATCGCTCAACGGATGTAGTTCCGAATCTTGTTGATCAAGCGGTGCAGGCAAATCGGAAATAGTTCATGTACGCCTCGTTGCATGGATGAAATTTTAGAGGATAAGGGTATGATTGGTGGTTCAGGTCTTGTCATACCTCGAAAATTAAAGGCTGGAATAAGCATGTAGAAAGCGTATGGTTTCCTTGTGCGGACGAGGGTTCGATTCCCTCCAGCTCCACCCTACCATTAGAGAAGTCGCTGATTTTCAGCGGCTTCTTTTGTTTTAATCAGCACTCCTATGGGCATGGCAAGCGAAACAAGCCGCTTTACGCATCGTCAGTACTATCATAGCGACCTATCAGTAACGTCTTTGCGCCTTGTAAGTACTATCATTGTTGCATCGGTTTTACGTAAGAAGTCTTCGGAGTAACCTTTACTTGTTGCCGGAAGAATTAATGTTATAAGCCGGGAAAGCCTATACTTTCTGCCGCACAACAGCTGTTGTGCGCTTGCATAACAGCTGATATGCGCTCGCCCGACACCTGTTATGCAAGCGCATATCAGCTGGTGGGCGATGAATTGTTGGATATAAGTTCTGTGTATATATATGAACGAGCTGAATCTTTTCATTCGAAGATAAAGCTATCTAGGGCACAAACAGAAGCATAAATTCGTGTTCAAACGCCAGCTCACGGAACTGAATGGTCAGGAGATTTATCTTCGCAAGGAGCAGCAGATTACAGGAAGCAACCAGTTTAAGAAATTGGATGATATTCCTTATAAGATCAGTGTCTTGTTTGATGCAGAATTCTAAATAATACTTCATTCGCCATCGAAGCCTATTAGGCATCCCGGCGGATATCAAACCGCCGGGATGCCATTCTATAAGTTACCGATTCCATAGATATATGGACTCGGTTATTTATCATTGTAATGTCCTTCTACATCTAATATTAGGACGGTTATGACATCATCATGAATTTCATAAATGATTCTGTCATGGGCTGTGATATGTCTTGAATACAAAATGGAGTTTCCACCAACTAAAGCCTCTGGATGACCGATACCAGCTCTAGGGTGATCTACCAGTTCATGATAGATTTTTTGGTATTTTTTGAATAGCTTTGGATTGGATTTCTTCCATTTCTTGATGACATCTTCAGCACTCTTGGAAGTAATGATTGTATAAATCATAAACTCGCAAAATAATTGTCAATATCATCATGCGTCTTCAATGTGATACATTGTCCACTATGAATTTCTTCTCTCGCCTTGTCAAGCTTCGCTTGCAAATCGGGAGTAATTGCGTTTTCCTCCATGGTCTTGTTCTTACTCATAAAATCCACAAGAATGGATTCTACGTAATTGTTAAGGCTACAATTGGTAGCCTTAGCACACTCCTTGAGCTTCTCAAGAAGCTCTGCTGGTAACCTAAATGAAGTAGGTACACGTAATGTCGATGTGCTCATATCCTTTGTTTTAAATTGTTATTTGGGGCAAAGGTAATAAAAAACAATGAGAATCGGAGTGAATCTTTGGTTTTTAACACTGATAATTGCGATTATTAACAGTGCCTACTCCGCCCCCATGCGGTAATTCTTTGGCGATAAACCAGTATGCTTCTTGAAGAAGGTGCCGAAGGACGAGGCATTAGGGAAGCTGAGATCACTGGCTATCTGCTGAACCGTCTTGCCACATACCGACTTCACTATCACCGAAAGATACTTCGGAGTGAGACAAAGCTGGTCAGCATAAAAAGCTACCGTACGCTCACGCATGAAGTTCTCCTCTATCAGCTTCACCAACATCTCGAAAGTCTCTATCTTACGTCGCATCTCCTTACCTTCCTTCTGGAACGAAGCAGAAAAAATGCTGCAAAGACGATAGGTTACCGCCATCAGAAGCAACTTCTGTAAAAGGTTAATTTTATGTAATATATCAAAGATAAAAGTACAACAAAAAGAAAAAAACACTATCTTTGTGGGCATAAAAAAACAAGACCCGATAGCTTGACGAATCAGAGGCTACCGGGAGTCAACACTGCAAAGATAGTGTTTTTTCTTGACTCTCACAAATTAATTGATTAATTTTTATGGAATATTCACAATTCGAACATATTATGTCTGCCAAAAGGATGAAAAGATACCTTGAAGCAATGAACAATGACACGAAGAAAGCCATGGCGTTATACCGCTATAACTTAAAGCTTTCACAAGAGATGTTCACTATAGTAAGTTGTTTTGAGGTTGCCTTACGCAATGCTATAGACAGACAGCTAGTCCCATCATTAGGAACAGAGTGGCTCAAAGACTCCATTAGTTCCAACGGAATATTTGATATTCCAAGATTAGAGGAATCGAGACACATTATTTCTAAAGCTTACAATCGCTTAGTACATAATTCAAGCTATTCGCACTCTAAGCTCATTGCGGAATTAGAATTTGGAGTCTGGAAATATATGTTTTCTCCGAGACAATATAGGGCTACGGGACAATGCCTATTGCGAATATTTCCTAACAAGCCAAAATCTTCTGCTGAAGTTCAATATAACAACTCATATATCTTTAATGAACTGGATAAAGTAAATAGTTTGAGAAATAGAATAGCGCATCATGAACCCATCTGCTTTAAACAGCATACATCCGAAATGGATACAAGTTATGTCATAAATGAATATCAAAAGATTCAAACATTATTTTCCTGGATGGGCATCGACTCTCGTTCTATGCTATATGGTTTAGACCATGTCTTGGCTGTTTGCAACAAAATGAATGCTTTAAAATAACATGACCGATTCAACAAGAGAAAAGATAAAACAGATACTCAGCACCATGGTGGAGAAAAACCGCTATGTGTTCTAGTACGACGAAGGAGGGCAAGAGAAAGAATTTGCCAGCAACAACAGTGCCTACTCCGCCCCCATGCGGTAATTCTTTGGCGACAAACCGGTATGCTTTTTAAAGAAGGTGCCAAAGGATGAGGCATTAGGGAAGCTGAGATCACTGGCTATCTGCTGAATCGTCTTGTCCGTATTCTTCATCAGATAAATGCTGCGACGGATGATCGCCTTGAAAATCAGCTGCTGAACCGTCTTGCCACATACCGACTTCACTATCACCGAAAGATACTTCGGAGTGAGACAAAGCTGGTCAGCATAAAAAGCTACCGTACGCTCACGCATGAAGTTCTCCTCTATCAGCTTCACCAACATCTCGAAAGTCTCTATCTTACGTCGCATCTCCTTACCTTCCTTCTGGAACGAAGCAGAAAAAATGCTGCAAAGACGATAGGTTACCGCCATCAGAAGCAACTTCTGCTCATGCAAACTGTAGGTGTCATGCTTCTCCTTCTGCTCTAAATCCAAAAGCATCCGGGCATAAGAGGTCAGCATCTCCTCATATCCCGTATGAGTCACCGTGCACGACTGGGGATAGAGCGTAGAATAAAGCCGCATGCTGACTACGGTATTTCCCAGCATGTGGAGAATCTGTTCCACACGATAAAAAAGCAACGTGTATCGGAAGTCTGCAGAGACTTCCTGCACATGAAATAGGATTCCGGGAGAGAGAAAAACGGTCTCTCCCATAGACGCAACAAAGGATGTTCCATCTACACAGAAACGGAACATCCCTTGATGACAAACTACTATTCCGACATAATCAGAATAGAAAGGTTGCATCAGAAAATGAGGGAATTCATTTGCCTCATATATGATTATATTGTCTGTTATCTCCATTTTAAAAAATTGCTTTAGATGCGAAGATAACAAAAATATCAATTCCATCTGATAACAATCCCGATTATTTATGATATTTTAGCAGATTCCCAGCGCTTCCGGATCAAAGACCATGAACTTATAATTTTTAAAAAAAAGAACATTATATTGCACCTTTTCTTGCGCAATCTAGAAATATTTATTACCTTTGCAGGAAATGTACAATATAATGCACTACTCAATCGTATCTGACTGAATAAAAGCAACATAAAATGTTGATTTTCAAATAAGAAAATAAAAAAGACAAAAAAACAAAAGAAATGAACATCAAGTCAATAGGCAGTAAAATCAAGGGAAATCCTACGATGGTAGAGGGTACGGTGTATTCCATGCTCATCATCTGTAGCATTTCCCATTTTCTGAACGATATGATTCAGTCGATTATCCCTTCCATCTATCCGATTGTGAAGGATAAGTTCGACTTCTCGTTTGCACAGATTGGTATCATCACACTGGTCTTCCAAATGACATCTTCCATCCTGCAACCTTTCACAGGACTTTATGCCGATAAGCATCCCCGTCCCTATGCCCTCTCCATCGGCATGTGCTTCACATTGGTGGGCCTGCTCCTGCTGGCTTTCGCCGAGAATTATTTCCTGATTCTCCTGGCAGTGAGCGTTGTCGGCCTGGGTTCGTCCGTGTTTCATCCCACAGCATCGAGAGTGGCACAGATGGCATCAGGAGGCAAGAAGAGTCTGGCACAATCCATCTTCCAGGTGGGTGGCAATGGAGGATCTGCAATAGGACCTTTGCTTGCAGCCATCATCATCCTGCCTTTCGGCCAGCATGCCATCTCCTGGTTTGCCCTTGCAGCCCTGCTTGCCGCCATCATCATGGTAAGATTGGGAGTCTGGTATAAGGCACGACTGGCTTACGTGGTGAACCATCCTCAGAAACAGCCCCTTCTTAATACCCATATCTCTAAAAGGGTGAAGTATTGGGCTCTGTTCATCCTCATCATGCTCGTGTTCTCCAAGTATTTCTATACGGCATGCATTACGAGTTACTTCACCTTCTTCCTGATGGATAAGTTCGGCGTATCGGTACAGACCTCGCAGCTGTGCCTCTTCGTATTCCTTGCCGCCTTTGCCATAGGTACGGTGGCAGGAGGAATGCTGGGTGACAAGTTTGGCAGAAAGTATGTCATCTGGTTTTCCATTCTGGGAGCAGCACCCTTTGCCATCGCCATGCCTTTTGTGAACTTCACATGGACCATCATCTGTACCTTCCTTTCTGGTTTAATCATCGCCTCGGCATTCTCTTCCATCGTGGTATATGCCACCGACCTGATGCCAGATAAAGTGGGATTGATAGCAGGCATTTTCTTCGGCCTGATGTTCGGACTGGGAGGACTTGGCTCAGCGTTCTTCGGCTGGTTAGCCGACAAGACCAGTATTGAGTTTATCTTCCAGGTGAGTGCCTTCCTGCCATTGCTCGGCATCATAGCAGGATTCTTGCCGAATACCCAGAAGAGTTGATGGCTTTCTTGCCTTTATCTTCTTCCCAGGTTTTTCACATTCACATTCTTCAGCAGATACTCACGGGTCAGCTCCTTGATGTTGCGCTTGCGCCAAGGTATCACGAGCATCAAGCCGGCACATACCAGACAGCCATAGAAGGTCCAGCCTGCCATCTCCTTGATGGATACCAGCGTGGCCTGAACCTGTACCTTTCCCTTCACACTCATGGCAGCCATGTTCTGCGCCTCGGTCTCCGTCTTGCCCTGATACTGCATACTTCTTACCGTCTGGTCATAGGTCTTTGCCGTCTCTAAGCTGGTACGGTCGTAATCCTGTGCAAAGCGGGTGACGTAATACTGCTGGCGATGCTGAAGCACATTGGTGTAGAGCGCCGAACCGATGCAGGGGGCGATGACCATACGCACGGTGAGCATGATGCAGACCCAGGTGGACATGAAGCGGTAAGGCATGCGCTGATTGGCTATCGTGGAGATGAGCGAATAGAGCAGCATCATTCCCGTAGAACGGATGATGATAGGCCATTTCATGCGCTCATACATGCCGTCGTTCTGTACCTCGAAATACATAAAGAGGGCGTAGCCTCCGATAAAGAGGAAGCCCAGACAGTACATCCACTTCAGATGAACATTCTTGGCTCTGGCGATGACCGCGAAAATCAAGCCCACGGTATATCCCACCATCACCCAGTTGCCCAGGGTGGCATTCTGCCAGTTGTCTATCTTCATTCCCACATTGGTGAATACATTCACAAACATGGCACTGGAGTTGCAGACCATCAGGAGGAAGAACAGCATGATGCCGTAATTGATAACCCTGAGCTGGAACACCTCCATGATAAAATAAGGTGAGCGGCGGGTCTTCTCCAGATAGATGAACAGGGCGGTGAAGATGAGACAGACCACCGTAGAATAACGGATGGTAGGATCATCAAACCAGTCCAGCGTCTTGCCGAACACCATTACATAGGCAAACGAGCAGAGCATGATGCTGAACACCGTGACATTGCCAAACTTCGACATCGTAATCGGGAACTTCGGCATCGGATACTTATGATAAGGCATGGTGAAGAACACGATGATGATGCCCGCCAGCATGAATGCCATCATGAAATGATACACATACTGCCACTCGTAAGCATAGGCAAGCCAAGCCGTGAGCCAGGTGCCCAACTGTCCGATGATCATGAAGAAAAGATAGATGACCGGCTGGGAAACCATCTTTTCTGAATCCACCGCATCCCAAGCCTCCTCGGTGGTAGGCTCGCAACCCGGCGTGATATTCTTCGTTGCCTCGATGCCGAAACCATACCGAATCAATACAAAGAGATGCGCCATCAGAAGCGTCTGGCGAACAAAGCCCATCAGCAGACTGCACAGTCCGAGGATGAACAGCGAATCGGTCTGGGCGCAGACAAAACTGAGCAAAAAGAGTATGGAGAATCCCACGATACACATCATCTTCTCTCTCCGGATGCACACCAGTTCGTAGAAGAACGGCGAGAAAGCCGCCATTCCTATCGACGTACAGAAGCCCGCAAAGGCGATGTATTCCGACTGGATGCCCAGTCCGCTCATCATCTCTCCACTGTTGGCGGAATAGACACCACTCATCGTAATCATCGGCACGAAGAGGATGATCATGAAGATGATGCCCAGCGGTTTCGGCACCCAGTCATAGAACGGATAATTCTTATATTCTTCTTCCATATATTACTTCATTTCCTTCTAGCTACTTTTTATTTCTCTCAGCCTTCACAATCACCATCATACCTGCTGCCAGGCGGGCATTGTCTTCCTTGCTGAGGTTAGTGAAGTCGATTCTTACAGGTACACGCTGCTGAATCTTCACGAAGTTGCCGGCTGAGTTATCGGTAGGAACAAGAGAATACTTGGAACCGGTAGCTCCGGAGATAGCCGTAACGGTGCCCTCAAACTCCTTGTTGCTGATAGCATCCACCGTCATGCGTACCTTCTGACCCACATAGAGATTCTCTACCTGAGTTTCCTTATAGTTGGCGATGACCCACTTTTGGGCATTAGGAAGGATATAGGTGATGGTGGTTCCGGCGCTTACCATCTGTCCCTCTTCCAGGGTGCGGCGACCCAACTTACCATCGCATGGTGCAACTACCACACAATAAGAGAGGTTCAGCTTTGCCATCTCCACCGCAGCCTCGGCCCGCTGGATGGCAGCAGCCACGTTCTGCTTGCGGGTAACCACCTCGTTCACGCCCTTATAGGCAGCAGCCTGCTGTCGCTTTACCGACTCCAGTTTCTTCTTGGTAGCCGCATATTCCACTTCCAGCTGCTCCAGCTGGATAGGTGTAGCCGCCTTCTTCTCTACCAGGTTGCGATAGCGCTCGCAGTCTTTGGCAAGTTTGGCAAGGCGCACCTCTATCTCATCGATAGATGCCGAATAGACGGAAGCCGAAGTCTGGGTGGTCTGCTGGGTAGCATCAATCACGTTGGCACCCGCCTTGGCATCCTTCAAGGCAGCCTCAGCCTCCATCAGTCGGATGCGATACTCACGGTCATCAAGAACCAGGAGCGTATCACCCTTGTGCACCTCCTCGTGCTCCTTGAAGCAAACCTTGGCTACATAGCCCGATGCACGCAGATTTACTGGGGAGATATACTGCTCTATCTGCGCATCATTGCTGGTTTCATGGGCATTATAATCCAGGAAAAGGCAGACGATCTTCCAGAGTCCGAAGGCGAGAATGGCTACGCCGATGAGACTGGCGATGATCTGACGGATGCGCTGCTTCTTCAGTTTCTTCTGCATTTCCTCGTGAGAAGTCTGAGTGGTTGCTGCATTATCCTCACGAGCGGTTTCTATCTTGTTGTTTTCGTTCTGTTCCATTGTTATATTCTGATTGATTGTTTCTTAATGATTCCTTTGTTATTTTACCTGGTCCAACTGTCCGGTGAGTTTCAGGAGCGAGAGATTCGCCACCTTATATTTATAATAGGCGGTGAGATAATTGTTCATTGCCTCGCTCATGCGCATCTCATCCTGGAGAACAGCGGTCATCGTTCCTACACCCTCTTTATACTGGTCGGCTGTTACGCTATAAACATCCTGCGCCAGGGTGTAATTATCAAACTGCTTCTTGTAGTTACGCTGACTGTTGTTCACCTCACTCACGGCGTTCATATAGTTTGCCTGCATGCCCTTCAGTGCATCCTCGTATCCGATGCGGGCATTCTCCTCCTCCACCTTGGCACGTCTTATCTTGGAACGCTTCTCAAAGCCATCAAAGACTGGCACTCTCAGCTGGATGCCGATGCCGTTGGAACCATACCAGTGGTTTGATTCGCCCGAATGAATCCAATGTTCAATCTTATCGGTGAAGGCAGAATACATCAGGCTACCGGTAAGACTCACCGATGGCAGGTAGCCATCCTTGGCAAGTTTGGTCTGCTTCTGGGCAAGTTCCTTTCTCTTTTCCAGGAGCTGGAGTTCGTAGAGGTTGGTGTTCAGTCCGTTGGCATTCACCGTTTCTATCTCCCCCGGATTCACATCACTTACCTTGATTTGCTTATCCGCAGGATAATCTATCACATACTTGAGCATGGTATATTGCTGATCGAGCATGGCAATGGCGTTATCACGCTGTACGGTGAGATTCTCGATGTTGAGTTTCACACGCTTCACATCTACCTCTAAGGTCATCTGATTATCGTAGAAAGCCTGGGTGATGCCATAGAGTTCCTCCAGGCGCTTGATGTTGTCGTTCACCAGACGGATCTGCTCAGCCGTATTCTGCGCCATATAATACATCTTGGCGGTCTGCACGATGAGGTCTTCGCGTGCCTTCTCGTAAGAGAGCTGGTTGAGATGGTCTGCAATCTTGGCAATGTCGATGGCAGTATTCACCATCTGGTTGTAGAGCGGCATCTGGAGCTGCAAGCCTGCCGAAGCATTATACTGCAGGGTTTTGGTTACATTATAAGGTTTGCCGTAGGCAGAACCATCCGTCACGGAAACGGGAGGGGTGAAGTTGTCGTTCAACTGTGCCACGGCATTAATCTGCGGCAACAGCTTCGCCTGGTTCTCGCTGATGGAATACTTTCCCTTTGCAATCTCGTTCCTGCTTTTCTGCAGCGACAGGTTATTCTCCACCGCCATCTGCAGGCACTGGCTCAGCGACAAAGTTTCCTGCGCCATCATTGCAGAAAAAGCCCCGAGAGCCAGACAAAAACACAATATCTTTTTCTTGTTCATTTTTAATATGTTTCTTATGATATACAATATGATTGATTTCTGGTGCAAAGGTACTGCTTTTCTGTCGATTATCACTATTCACAAAATATCACAAAATGTTCAAAATTGCCGTTTCTTTTAGTGGCGGGGTTCTGGAAACAAAAATCCCTCACAGATAGAGGTCTGTAAGGGAACTTTCTGATATTTTAGAATTTCATTTTATAGACGTTGGTTTCTCTCTTTTCGAAGCCCAGGCTCTGATAGAGCTGGTTGGCAACGACACGGGATGGGCGCGAGGTGAGCATCAGCGTTACCTCTCCCCTCTTCTGGCACAGTTCCATCACCTGCTGAATCATCAGCTTGCCATATCCCTTGCCGCGGAAGTTTCTATCCACCACCACATCTTCTATCCATGCCTTCCATCCGGTAGGGCATTGATAAAGGCAGAGGGTGGTCATACCGATGAATTGTCCATCGGATTCCAAGACATAGAGATGACTTTGGGATGAGGAGAACAAAGAGTTCAATTCTTCCTCGGTGATAGTATGTACGCTATCACTCAACTGCGACAACAGGTTATTGATACTTGCCAAATAACCTGGCTTCAATTCTGTTAATTCTATCAATCTAGGTTCTTTCATGGTGCAAACTTAGCATATATTTCAGAGATTGCCAAGAATTGCAGGGAATATTTTATTTTTTTAATAAAAGAAGAAAGGGCAAAAGCTTTGAATTTAGAAAGCTTTTGCCCTTTCAGGGCGACATTGTCGCTTATATGTTAACCCAGGGTGTTACCCTGGGCTAGGAGCTTCTGCCCTTTCAGGGCGTGTGGATGAAAAAAGACCACACTCTTCTTTCAGGACGTGTGGATGATAATTACCACACTCTTCTTTCAGGGCGTGTGGATGATAATTACCACAATTTACTTCCAAGGATTCTCGGTTGGATAAGGCAGGCTAGCTGGCTGGTTGTAAGCGATATCCTTGATGCCAAGATACTTGAATACCTCGAACAGGGTCTTGCCTACGTGAGAGAAAGCTACGGCACCGTGGTGTGGATAGCCCTTCTGAACCAAGACGTGGCGATAGAAGCGGCCCATCTCATTGATGGCGAAGATACCGATACCACCGAATGAACGTGTAGGAACATCGAGAACCTCACCCTCTGCGATGTAAGAACGGAGGTTACCCTCTGAATCGCACTGCAAGCGATAGAATGTGATGTCTGAAGCAGCGATATCGCCCTCCAAAGTACCACGTGTGAAGTCTGGTGTGCCACCATTCTCCAACAAACGGTTCTGGATCAACTGATACTTGATCTTACGGCTAGAGCACATCTTGCACTGTGGAGTGTTACCGCAGTGGAAGCCCATGAAGGTATCAGTCAACTTGTAATCGTACTTACCCTTGATGTCCTCATTATAGATATACTGAGGAACAGAGTTGTTGATGTCGAGCAATGTTACTGTATCATCAGAAGCACACATACCGATGTACTCAGACAAAGCACCATAAATATCTACCTCGCAAGCTACAGGAATACCGCGGCTAACGAGACGGCTGTTTACATAGCAAGGCTCGAAACCGAACTGGCTTGGGAATGCAGGCCAGCACTTGTCTGCGAATGCTACATACTGGCGAGAACCCTTGTGAGCCTCTGCCCAGTCGAGCAATGTCAACTCAAACTGTGCCATTCTGCGGCTGAGGTCAGGATAGTAGCATCCCTCGCCCATCTCCTTGGCCATATCAGCGCAAACCTCGTCGATACGTGGATCGTTCGCGTGCTCCTTATAAGCTACGAGGAGGTCGAGCTCTGAGTTCTCCTCAATCTCTACACCCAATTCGTACAAGCCCTTGATTGGAGCGTTGCAGGCGAAGAAGTCCTGTGGACGTGGACCGAATGTGATAATCTTCAAGCCCTTCAAACCGATGATGACGCGAGCTACCGGTACGAAGTCTGCAATCATCTTAGCTACTTCCTCTGCTGTACCAACAGGGTACTCTGGAATATAACCCTTCAAGTGGCGCATACCGAGGTTGTAAGAGCAGTTGAGCATACCGCAGTATGCATCACCACGACCATTGATCATGTCGCCGTCACCTTCAGCAGCTGCTACGAACATAACAGGACCATCGAAGTTCTTTGCAATCAAAGTCTCAGGGGTCTCAGGACCGAAGTTACCAAGGAATACAACCAGAGCGTTGCAGCCCTGCTCCTTCACTTCAGTCACAGCCTTGAGCATATCTTTCTCGTTCTCAACTGTAGTCTGACAGTTGAAAATCTCACCTTTGTACTCTTTTACGATGTTCTCACGGCGCTGAGTAGAAAGCGCGATTGGAAAACAGTCACGGCTAACGGCAATAATACCGAGCTTTACTTGTGGAATGTTGTTGCTTACCATAATTCTTGTGTTTTATATTAAGTTTTTATATAATTTACTTGTTTTTGCTGAGCGCAAAGGTACTAATATTTTTTGTTTCAGCAAGCATTTTAAGAGTTTTTTTATGGTGAAAAAAGTTAAAAACAGAAGATTTCCGCAGGAATGAAACATCCGATAAAGTTCCTGTAACATTTCATACACATCGATTGAGACTTTATAACAAATAAAAACACAAAGATTGATGGTTTTTCAAATTATTATTGTACCTTTGCACCGACAAAAACAGAAAAACGATTATGAACAAAGTCAAGACTATCTTTGCCTGGATATGGCAAAAGCTTTGCGCCTTTTGGCCTTGGTACAAGACATTGTATCAGGGAAGAGCGTGGTACACCAAGACGGTAGTCGCCTTGGCAAGTTGTATTGTCGCCTTTATCCTTTATTTAGGTGCTGTCGATATTAACTTCTTATGGCTTTTCGGTAAGTCGCCTGGTTATTTTTCAGGTATTCTGAATCCTCAGACTTCCGAGGCTTCCCTGATTTATAGTGCCGATGGCAAGCTTATCGGTAAGTATTTCAATGAGAATCGTACTCCTGTAGAATACGACGAGGTGAACCCTGCCTTCTTCAAGGCTCTGGTAGATACCGAGGATGAACGTTTCTACAAGCATATCGGTATCGACCCTATCGGCGTTTTCGCTGCTGCCAAGGATGCACTCCTGCATCACAATGGCCGTGGAGCTTCTACCATCACGCAGCAGCTGGCAAAGAATATGTTCCGCGTCCGTTCGCAGTATTCTACGGGATTGCTCGGCAAGGTGCCTGTACTCCGCCTGCTCATCATCAAGAGCAAGGAGTGGATCATCGCCGTGAAGCTGGAGACGGTTTTCTCGAAGAAGGAAATCATCACCATGTATGCCAACACCGTGGATTTCGGTAGTAACTCTTACGGTATCAAGACTGCCGCCAAGACTTACTTCAATACCACCCCAAAGGAGATGACCACCGACCAGGCTGCCGTACTCGTGGGTATGCTGAAGGCTACCACCTATTACAATCCACGTACCAATCCGGAGAACAGTCTGGCACGCCGCAATACCGTATTATATAATATGGTGACACACGGCGATCTGTCACATGCAGAATACGACCAGCTGAAAGCTGAGCCTATCAAGCTCGATTTCAAGGTAGAGGAAAACTACGACGGACAGGCAAAATACTTCCGTGAGGCTGTAGCCAACTACCTGAAAGACTGGTGCAAGGAGGAAGGTTACGATCTCTACACCAGTGGTCTGACGATCTACACCACCATAGATACCCGCATGCAGAAGTATGCCGAGGAGGCTGCCCGCAAGCAGATGAAGCAGGTACAGCAGAACTTCAACAACCACTGGAGCATCCGCCGCACACAGGCAGGAAAGGGAAAATGGATGGGACAGGAACCTTGGCAGGATGAGAACCACCAGGTGATTCCAAACTTCATCCAGGGCATCGCCGAGCGACAGCCATTCTACAAGGATCTGGTGGCTCGTTTCCCTAACAATCCAGACTCAGTGAACTACTATTATAAGGAGTGGGTTCACCCGGTTAAGGTATTCGATTACGACAAGGGAAGCATCACTATCAACATGACTTCTGAAGATAGTATCAAGTATATGACTACCTTCATGCACAGTGCTTTCGTGGCTATGGAACCACAGACGGGAGCTGTGAAGGCATGGGTGGGCGACATTGATTTCGACCACTGGAAGTATGACAAGGTAACAGCCGAGCGCCAGCCGGGTTCTACTTTCAAGCTCTTCGTCTATACAGAGGCAATGAACCAGGGATTGACTCCTTGCGACAAGCGCCGCGACGAATATATCTCGATGGAGGTATATGACAAGAAGAAGCACGAGATGACCATCTGGAGACCATCCAACGCCAACGGTTCGTTCTCGGGTGACAGTATCCCATTGAAGAGTGCCTTCGCCAAGAGTATCAACTCCGTGGCAGTACGCCTGGGACAGGAGATGGGCATCAAGCGCATCATCGAAACCGCCCAGAAGATGGGTATCAACAGTCCACTGGATGACACACCAGCCCTTGCCTTGGGTTCAAGCGATGTGAACCTGCTGGAGATGGCCTGTGCCTACAGTACCATTGCAAACAATGGTAAGCACCACGACCCGGTATTGGTTACCAAGATTGTGGACCACGACGGAAAGGTGGTATATGAAGGTCCTTCTACAGAGGAGCAGGTGATTCCTTACAAGAGTGCCTTCCTGATGCAGCAGCTGCTGCAGGGCGGTATGAAGGAGCCGGGCGGTACATCGCAGAGCCTTTGGGGCTATGTGGGCAACTACCGTGACACCGAATTTGGCGGTAAGACGGGTACGACCAACAACCACTCAGATGCCTGGTTCATGTGTGTAAGTCCTAAACTGGTGGTTGGTGCCTGGGTAGGTGGCGAATACCGCTGTCTCCACTTCCGCACCGGAGCCTTGGGTCAGGGTTCCCGAACAGCATTGCCAATATGCGGTTACTTCATGCAGTCTGTATTCGGCGATCCTGCCTTCCAGCAGTATCACGCCAAGTTCGACAAGCCACAGGATGGCGACATTACACGAGATATGTATATCTGCGCAAGCTATGCACCAAAACCAAAGGTAGATACCACCCGTGTGGATAGCACCGCATTCACAGAGGAAATCATCCTCGACGAAAACGGCAATCCTATTACCAAGGAGGTTCCTGCAGTCAAGTCGGAAGGAGAATCTTCTGCTTCAGGAGCTACAGAAGAAAAGAAAGAGAAGAAGAAGACAAAGCCAACAGAACAGCCTGTCAACTTCGACGACCTTTAAAAATAAAACATGATTGATCTCGACAATGCGGAGCTGCAGAATGCACTCCAAATCATACAGTTTACCCGTCGTTCGCTTTTCCTCACCGGAAAGGCGGGGACGGGTAAATCTACTTTTCTGCGATACATCGCAGCCAATACCAAGAAGAAACACATCGTTCTGGCACCTACAGGCATCGCAGCCATCAATGCCGGCGGAAGCACCCTGCACAGTTTCTTCAAGCTGCCCTTCCACCCCCTGCTGCCCAACGACAGTATGTATTCCGTACGCAACATCCGGAATACATTGAAGTATAATTCCGAGAAAATCAAGATTATCCGTGAAGTGGAACTCATCATCATCGATGAGATCAGTATGGTGCGTGCAGACATCATCGATTTCATCGACAAGGTACTGCGTGTGTATTGCCGCAACATGAGGGAACCGTTCGGCGGAAAGCAGCTCCTGCTGGTGGGCGACATCTATCAGTTGGAACCGGTGGTGAAGGAGGAGGACCGCAAACTGCTGAATCCTTTCTATCGCAGCAGCTTCTTCTTCGATGCCAAGATCTTCCAGCAGTTCCAGCTCGTCAGCATCGAACTCAAGAAAGTTTATCGCCAGAGCGACCCTGTCTTCATCGGCATCCTCGACCATATCCGAACCAGTCAGGCGCAGAGTCAAGACCTTCAGCTGCTCAACCAGCGGGTGGGTGCCCAGCTCGACGAGAGTGATTCCAAGCTTGCCATCACCCTCTCCACCCGCCGTGACACCGTGGATTTCATCAACGAAAACCAGCTCAAGCTCCTGCCAGGAGAGCCTACACTCTTCCGGGGCAATATCCAGGGCGAGTTTCCGGAAAGCAGTCTGCCTACCCCTATCGAACTGTACCTGAAGACCGGAGCACAGATTATCTTTATCAAGAATGATATCGAGCACCAATGGGTAAACGGAACCCTGGGCACCATCATCGGGTTCGATGATGAGGATGATGCCAAGATATATGTACGCACCGAGAATGGACAGGATGTGATGGTGGAACCAGCCGCCTGGAGCAACATGCGCTATCATTTCAATGAGGTGGAAAAGAAAATTGAGGAGGAGGAGATTGGCAGATACGAGCAATACCCTATCCGACTAGCCTGGGCAATTACCGTACACAAGAGCCAGGGTCTGACTTTCAATCAGGTGAAGATTGATTTCACGGGAGGAGTTTTTGCAGGCGGCCAGACCTATGTGGCCTTATCCCGCTGCACCAGTCTGGAGGGTATCAGTCTGCAGGAGCCTATCCGTCCCAGCGAGATATTCGTGCGCAACGAGGTGAAGCAGTTTGCCCGCCAGTATAACAACCAGAACACCATCCACACGGCGCTGACGCAGAGCAAGGCAGACAGGCAGTATCACGATGCCGTAAAAGCGTATGACAAGGGTGACATGCAAGCCGCCTTGGATAATTTCTTCCTCGCCATCCACAGCCGTTACGACATCGAGCATCCGCTAGCCAAGCGCTTCATCCGCAAGAAGCTGAACAAGGTGAATGAGTTGCAGGCAGAGAACGAGCGGTTGCGTGAAGTTATCAAGCAGAAGGATGAAGAAAAGAAGAAGCAGGAGAAATTCCTGAAGCGCCTTGCTACGGAGTATGTGATCATGGGGAAGGAATGTGAGAAGGAGGGCATGAAAGAAGCTGCCATCACCAATTACAAGAAGGCGCTCACCCTCTACCCTAGCCATCCCGAGGCAAAGAGAAGGCTGAAGCATCTCAAGGAATAATCCCCCAAAAAGGTGAAGGCATTTCAGAGACCAATCATATAAAAAGAATGTGGTTGATAGAACGGAAAAACAAATCCGTTTTATCAACCACATTTTTTTATTGATTAAAATCTAACCTCATAGGTCTTGCCCTTCTGGGTCTTCATCTTCTTCACCTTATCTCCATATCTTACCTGACAAGGTTCGCCGGAGCCGGAGAGAATGACAGCCTTGGTAAGGCGGCCGTTGTCCCAATAGATATCCACCGTGAAGTTGCCCTTGGCACGGAGACCCTTGATGGAACCCTTCTGCCATGCATCTGGCAGGGCTGGCAGGAGATGGATAAAGCCCATGTGACTCTGCATCAGCATCTCGGTGATACCCGCTGTACCGCCAAAGTTACCATCTATCTGGAATGGGGCGTGCGTATCCCAGAGATTGTCCAATGTTCCATTCTTCAGAAGATTACCATAAAGCTTGTAGGCATGATTGCCATCGTGCAGACGAGCCCACTGGTTCAGCTTCCAACCCATAGACCATCCCGTGGCACCATCGCCACGATGCTCCAACACCACCTTGGAAGCCTTCGCCAGCACAGGAGTGGTGATAGGCGAAATGGTGCGGCCCGGATGCAGACCGAAGAGATGGTTTACATGGCGATGCTCATCCTTAGGATCATCTATATCCTTCGACCACTCCATCAACTGTCCGTAACGGCCAATCTGATAAGGAGCAATGTGCTTCAGGGCATCTTCCCACTGCTTGCGATCCTTGGCATCCTTGCCCAGAATCTTGCTCGCCTCTACGGCATCGAGCAGAATCTCACGAATCACGGCATGAGCGAAGGTGGCACCCTCGTCTATCGGTCCGTGCTCCGGAGAGGTGGAAGGAGCCGCTGTATAGACGCCATCCTTGCGATGCCACAGATAATCTGTTGCGAAATTAGCACTTCCCTTGATGATATCGTATGCTGTCTCGCTCAGGAACTTCTTATCGCGG
>ERZ1023869.39-NODE-39-length-64147-cov-40.303751_pt1 | contig 64147 bp, 58 predicted proteins | sample MGYA00380390_ERZ1023869 | MGnify/ENA primary metagenome ERZ1023869 (study PRJEB33179, sample SAMN07449005) | human gut metagenome | biome: Human-gut; feature: Human associated habitat; material: Faeces | host: Homo sapiens | place: India: Bhopal | collected...
CAGGTGCCGTAGAGCCAACAGAGGAGAATCTTACTCCTTGGATCAAGGCTGGCGTTCTCTGCGTAGGTATGGGCTCTAAGCTCTTCCCTAAGGAAACTGTTGCTGCTGGCGACTGGGCTGCCATCACAGCCAAGTGTCAGGAGGCTCTCGGTTACATCGCGAAGGCTCGCGCTTAATTTAGACTATTTTTCATCGAGATGCAGATTTCAGCATCCTTTTTTTCCATGTCGCCATCATCAGTTCTGGTGGTGGCGACACTTTTTCTTTCAGCTTGTTCTCCTGCGAATAAGGCTAGGGTAGATGAGCTGAACGAGCAATCCTATGCTTATCATTATCGCAATCTCGATTCTACTAAAGTGCTGGCTGAGAGGGCTTTGAAGCTTTCAGAAGATTATACCTCAGGCCGTGCCGAAGCCTATAACAACCTTGCCTTCGTCTGTATAGCCAAGATGGATTACAAGGGTGCCAAGGGATGGCTGAGGAAAGTTGAAGAGGAGAGCGATAATCAGATAGAACTCGCTATTGCCGATGTTCAGAACATGCGACTCTGCCAGAGAGAATCGCACAACAAAGATTTTTATGCTTATCGCGAAAAGGCGATGAGGCGTTTGCGCAGAATTCGCGAAGAGGTGAATTCCATGCCCCCGAGGGAAAGCAAACGCGTGATTTATGCGAAATCTGAATTCAGTATTGTGGCCGCCACCTATTTTTATTATGTGGGCTTAGACGAGCCGATGCTTCAGGAGCTTAACCGTCTGGACCCAGATGAGCTGGAACAGGATTCGGCACAATATCTCAACTATCTTTATAATATAGGTTCGGGCGGAGCTATCGTCAAGGAAACCGAAAACGAAATCAATCAGGCGGAATTCGACCGGCTGATCAGCTGCTACATGCTGGCTAGCGACCCTGCCCATCCTTATCCTTACTGGCAGGCTAACGCCCTGCAATCTATTAGCGAGCACCTCAGAAAAGGAGAGGTGAGCGATTTCCTCATACGCAACAACCTGCCTGCCTTCCAGTATCTCAACATCGAGCAGATGCCAAACAATCTGCTGGCAGGCAACTTTGCCCAGCGTGCCCTCAACCTCTTTTCGAGCTACGGAGATGTTTATCAGACTGCCGGAGCCAACCGTACGCTGGCTGAATGCTTCTGGGATATCCATGATTATTCTTCGGCGCTCGACTGCCTGAATCATGCCCTGAACGACAACAAGGCCATCGAGCAGGCACCCGACCTCGTAGCGTCGATACGTGAAAGACTCTGCCTGGTTTATTCGGCTATAGATGATAAGCAGCAGAGCGATTACAACCGCAATATCTATCTGGATTTACAGGACCGTTCGCGACAGGACCGCCAGCTGGAGGCACGTGCCGCAGCACTCGACGAGAACGCCCAGCAGCTCAACCTGATGATTGCTGCCGTGGTGGCGATGATTGTGCTCGTGGTGGTTCTGCTCTACGTTTTCGACCACATGAAGCGCAAGAAGATGAAGAACCAGTCGATGGATGAACTGCTTGCACCTTTGCGTGAGTGGAGCGAGAATAACACTAAGAAAATCAACGAATTAAAAGATGAGCAGGAGGAGGTTCAGGATGAACTGAACGTAACCCGACTGCATATCGAAGAAAACAAGAAACGCAATCTGGAACAAAGGGCTAAAATTTCGCTCGTAAACAGCATTACGCCTTTCATCGACCGCATGATTCACGAGGTAAACCGACTCGCCGAAGGGGGCGAAAGCGATGAGGTGCGTCAGGAACGTTACCAGTATATCGCCGAACTCACAGATAAGATTAACCAATATAACAACGTGCTTACGGAGTGGATTCAGATGCGCCAGGGCTCACTCAACCTGCGTATCGAAAGTTTCCCGCTCCAGCAGCTTTTCGATATAGTAAGCAAGGGCAAGATGAGCTTCCAGATGCAGGGCGTGAAACTCGATGTAGAACCTACAGATGCCGTGGTCAAGGCCGACCGCATCCTTACGCTCTTCATGATCAATACCATAGCCGATAATGCCCGCAAGTTTACACCCGAAGGCGGAAAGGTAACCATTAGCGCCAAGGTTTCTGACTTCGTGGAAATCAGCATCTCAGATACCGGAAAGGGTATGGACGAGGAGCAGCTGGCGCATGTCTTCGACCGGACCTATACGGGCGGTCACGGCTTCGGACTGCTCAACTGCAAGGGCATCATAGAGAAATATAAGAAGTTGAGTTCGCTCTTTGCCGGCTGCCAGATCAAGGCAGAAAGCAAGTTGGGCGAGGGGAGCCGCTTCAGTTTCCGTCTGCCTAAAGGTATCGCCCGCCGAGCCCATCAGCTGCTGGGCATCATCATCATGCTCTTCGTGCTGCTGTCGGCTTCGGTCCAGCCTTGTGAGGCTAAGAAGCCCAACGACATCCGCCAGCGCCACAATCATCACAAGACGAACGTAGATGCCAATCTCCAGCGTGCCGACGATTTTGCAGATAGCGCCTACTTCAGCAATATCAACGGCACCTACCAGCGCACCCTGGCCTTTGCCGATTCTTCGCGCCATTATCTCAACGCGTTCTATCTATCGAAATATCCCGACGGCAAGTATCTCATGGTGGCTCATCCGGAGGTGGGAATGGCGGCAGAACTCTCCTGGATGCGCTCCGGACTGCCAACCAATTATCACGTCATCCTGGACCTGAGAAACGAGTGTGCCGTGGCTGCCCTGGCGTTGCACCAATGGTCGCTCTACCAGAGCAACAACAAGGTTTATACCCAGCTGTTCCGCGAGATAAGTGCTGATAATACGCTCGATAATTACGTGCACACGATGCAGCAGAGCGAGAACTCGAAGACCGTGGCCGTGGTGCTGCTCATCCTGTTGCTGCTGCAGTTGCCGCTGGCTTATTATCTGCTCTATTACCGCCACGTGCTGAGCTACCGGTTTGCCATGATTGAGCAGACCAAGGCTAAGCGTACCGACGAGGCTGAGCAGGAATCCCTGAAACTGGAGCTGATGACCGATGAGCTGCATAGGGCTGAATATGAGAACGATAAGCTTCATATCTCCAATTCCGTGCTCGACAACTGTCTGTCTACGCTCAAGCACGAAACGATGTATTATCCGTCGCGCATCCGCCAGCTTATCGATTCGCAGCCCGATGATGTAGATTCGCTCAAGGAACTGGTAGATTATTATAAATCGCTCTATTCTCTGCTCAGCGCCCAGGCGATGGAGCAGGTAGAAGGCAACATCAAGGCAGATGATTTCCTGAACCGCTATCTTGTTTCTATGATGCGCGGCAATTCCAAGGATTACCATACCGGAGTGGCTGAGATTCAGGGTTCTGCCTACGTGAGATATTGGATTGACCAGCAGGATGTGGCCTATGATGCTGCGCTCCATGCCCAGCTCTTCACCCCTCTGACGGGCGATTTGCGCTATCTCCTGTGCCGTCAGATTGTGAGGGAACTGGGAGAGATTACCAATCTGCGCGGCTGCGGCATCAAGGCTTGCCAGGGCGATAAGGGTTGCCTCAGGATAGAGGCCGTGCTGCCGGCACGCATCAAATGGAAAAGTTTAAAATCATAAGAAAATAAAAATATCAGAAAATGGAAAATTTTAAAGTCATCATAGTAGAAGACGTGCCCCTGGAACTGAAGGGCACAGAGGGTATCTTCAAGAATGATATTCCAGAGGCTGAAATCATCGGTACTGCCGAGAGCGAAATAGCCTATTGGAAACTCATCAAGCAGCAGTTGCCTGATCTGGTTCTGCTCGACCTCGGTCTGGGCGGTTCCACCACGGTAGGCGTAGAAATCTGCCGCCAGACCAAGGAGCAGTATCCTGACGTGAAGGTGCTCATCTTTACAGGAGAAATTCTGAACGAAAAACTCTGGGTAGATGTCCTCGATGCGGGCTGCGACGGCATCATTCTGAAGAGTGGCGAACTCCTTACGCGTGGCGATGTGGCGAGCTGCATGGGAGGTAAGAAACTGGTGTTCAACCAGCCTATCCTTCAGAAGATAGTTGACCGTTTCAAGCGGAGCGTAAACAGCCAGCTGATGCGTCAGGAGGCTCTGGTGAATTATGAGATTGATGAGTATGACGAGCGTTTCCTGCGCCATCTTGCGCTGGGTTACACCAAGGAGCAGATTACCAACCTGCGCGGAATGCCTTTCGGCGTAAAGAGTCTGGAGAAGCGACAGGCAGAACTGGTTCAGAAACTCTTCCCTGACGGCAATCACGGCATGGGCATCAACGCCACCCGCCTGGTGGTAAAAGCCTGCGAGCTCCGCATCCTCGATATCGACCATCTGCAGGCAGATGAAGAATAACTCGTTTCAATAAGTGCTTTTTAAAGAATGTATAAGAAAGTATTGGCCTATCTGGCATTATCGTTGGGAATAGCCGAAATAGTGGTGATTCTGGTTTCGTGGCTGCTTACAGCTGCGATGCCCGAGTCGTTCGCCCATTCGCTTACCAGCCCCGAGGGCATCCGCTGGTTTACGGGCCATTTTGTAGACCATCTCACCTCTGTATGGCTCGTATGGCTGGTGCTCATCAGCATCACCATCGGGGTGGTAAAGCAGAGTAGGGTGCTCCATTTCGACCATACCCAGTATCGCCAGCGCACGGCCTTGCGCCTGATGCTCATCGAGTTGTGCATCTCTGCAGGTATCATGCTGGCGCTCACACTCTTGCCCCATGTCATTCTGCTGAATGCCGTAGGAACCCTCTTTCCGGGTCCGTTCACGCATAGTCTCATTCCGTACATCTGTTTCTCGGTCATGGTGATGAGCATGAGTTACGGCATCATGAGCGAGAGCATCAAGGGCATCAGTCAGGTTTATGATGCGATGAATCAAGGCATCCGCCTCCTCTCGCCCTGCTTTCTTTTCTACATTCTCGTGATGCAGCTCTATACATCCATCCTCTATGTTATGGAGTAAGATAAAAGCCCCCGATGCTCGTTTCCTTGCATCAGGGGCTCTTTTCTTACTCCAAGCCGTCTCCCTCATTACCGCCGGTGGTTCCGCCGCCTTCGGTATTTCCGCCGCCCGGGGTGTTATCCGAACCGCCGCCACCACCTGGGGTGTTGTCTGGGTCTTCCACATCGCCCTTATCGTCGGAAGTAACGTTTTTCACCACCTTGCCGTTGCGGTCGTAACAGGTAATCTGAATGGAGGTTTCCTGCAGCTCGCGCTTGATGTCAACGCTTGGGGTGAAGATAACACGGCGGTTGGTAATCAGACTGGTAGCCACTTCGCCTACGGTAGGCACACTCTTGGCTCTTACGCCGAATCGCATGGTTCCCAATCCCGGAACGGCTACGGAATGGCCTTCGGTACACCACGCCTTGATAACCTCGCCTGCTGCATCCCAGCAAACCTGCATCACGCCCACGCTAACGCCGCTTCTGATAGCAGCCTCCTTGATAACCTTGCTCTCTGAGAGCTTGTTGTAAAGTTCGGTACCGAGGATGAATCTGTACTGACCCTTCATTTCGCCTACTTGGATAAGGGTCTCCTTTGCTTTCAAATTAATTGCCATAATCTTTTGAATTTTAAATTGTTATAAACTATCAACTGTTAACTCTCAAACTACCTGATGGTGATGGTTGGCACGCAGTAGGTAGAATCTACTTTGGTAGAGATGTTGTTCTCCTGATGTTGCCGCTGGTTCTTTCCGATTACGAGTCCTGCCGTGCAGGAGCTGGATAGAAAGGTGACGATGGCTGAGCAAATCGCCACGATGAGATACCGGATGAATGCCTTCATGTTCTGGTTCATGATTTTTTTCTGCCCCCTGCTAAGTTTCGCTAGCGAAACGACTCGTTTCGAGGCTTGGAGTCTTGTTTTCATTACTTTTTTATTTTCCCAATTAGGGAGATATTTTTCTCCAACTGGGCAAGTGATTTTGCGCGCTTTCTGAATCACGATGCAAAGATACGAAATCCCGATTTATCAGGTGTGCGATAGCGTGCGATACCATGCGATAGCGGAACATTTTATCCCGGTTCCCCGAGGTTATCGAAAATAGCCTTCACCTGCTTGGGCGTGAACGACTTGCAAGTCTTTTCATATCCCATCTCCTGCAATTCATCCCAGAGCGGTTGGCAACGCCGAATCCAACTCATGAGATGATTTACGGCCGTGCGTGGCATACTCTCAGGAAAGTACATCAGCCCCAGTTCCTTCTTCGTATATGTGCGGTTTATAAAGTCTTCCATAATCTTAATTTTTTAATCATTTGTTTTTCGGCTCCTTGCTCCCGGAAGTTGCAGCAGGCCCTAAAAGATAGTATTCGCTGAAATCCTTGCAGCCCGGTGGCAACTGGTGGTGAACCAGCTGGGGGAGCATCTCCCTGAGTTGCATAAAGAGGCTTTCGCCCGGCACATCCTGATCAGGAAACATATGGAATTCCACCTGATAATGTCTTCCGATATCCGTCAGCAGCTGCTTATCCTCGGGTTTGAGGAGCGTGGCAGAAGGGATGGCAATCGCCTTATGTCCGGCAGAAAGCATCGCCCAGCAATCGCTACATCCCTCCGTAATAAACAGCCTATCGCCCGGTTTCAGTCTCTTCACAACCGGCAGGTTATAGATGCTGCATCTTGCGCCGTAAGGGAACCGGAAGCGGGGAGCATCCTGCTCCTTTTCTTCGCCCGGATTTTTTTCTTCAGAAGAAACATTCCCCTCAGAAGAACAACCTCCCGATGAAGATTTTTTCTTCGTGTAATCCAGATTCCTGTTCTGGATTCCGATAAGCCGTCCTTCGGTATCGAAGTAAGGAATCTGCAGCCAGTTGATGCCCTTCTTGTCCGTCCAGGAAGTAAGTCTACACCAGTTTACCACTCTCCAGTCAATCTTCCTCTCCTCAAAGAGAAATCTCCGAGCTGCCTGATTGAGCCAGGGATGTTCGAAGAACCTAGCATACCTGCTTGCATCGAAAGAAGATTTCCCCGAATTATTACCCGAAGAAGAACCATCGGATGAAGAGCCCGAAGAAGCCCCTCTGCCCGAAGACCCCCCAAAGGAAAAGTTTTTCTCCGAAGAAGAATCCTCCTCCAGCTGAATCTGATGTTCCCCAGCGAGCCATCGGCAAGCCGACGGGAAATCCTTCCCCAGGTATCTCATCGCCAGGTCGATGGTGCCGATAGAACTCCTCATGCAGACATAGCATCTACAGCTATTCTTGGTCTTGTTGAACGTAAGGCTGGCGTGGTGGTCGTCATGGAAGGGGCAGAGCGCCTTATGGTGCTCCACCTTCATCCCCATCTCTTTCGCAACCTTCTCTATTGGAAGCTCGCGCAGTTTCTGAATCTCATATTTCTCCATCATATCCCTTTCCCTTTCTTTTTCTTAGCCGGTATACCCGTCAGATATTCTGCAGTCTTGGTATAGAGTTTCGTCTGGCTGTTATAAGTAATAAACTGGCGGCTCTTCCATACGTTGAGCTGATGCTTGGTACCTTCCTGATTCTTGCCCAGACTCAGGCGCAGGGTTTCCAACTGCAGCTCGTTGAAGGAATTCTCCAGCTGGTCGAGCATGTTTTTCGGTCCGCTTCTCTGAGCCTCTTCCTGCCCATCGCCCGCTTTAAACATGTCGCCGAACACCTTTACCTTCGACCACAAATCGTAGTAGCAGAACCATTCAACGAAGTCGCCGATGGATTTCGACCAGCTTTGGTCGTTCAGAATCCACAGCACGGCTCCCTTCTTCCATGCCGAGAAGATGCTGCGGTGGGAGAGTTCCCAGAGCGTATCATCATCAGCAAGGTCGGCAAGGCGTGCCATTTCCTCTGCCAGCTTATCGGCTATCTTGTTGAGCTGCTTCACCACAAAACTGCCCTTGCAGTTGTCCAGCCTCAGCAGGTAGCCATCGAGCTTTTCGAGGAAATCTTTATTGTACGTTCCCTGTCGCGGAATCTTTCCGCTTCGCTCGCCACGGGCTTTGTAGGCGAAAGGTATGCGCCCGAAGAAGCCATTGGTCAGGTCTTTCTTGTAGAAGAGTCGGGCCGCTTCGGGAGTAGAGGTAAAGGTGAGGTTCACACGGAGCAGAGGGTTGCCCGTTACGCCATCAGCCGTGGCTCGCAAGGCTCCAGCCCTCTGACAGTCGAAGATATTTCTTACCATCTGGCTCACCTGCTTATGCCCACCACACATTCTGTCGGCCATCTCCACCTCAGGCAGATTGATGTACTGGGTTCTTCCGCCCAGCTGTTCGCAAGCCATAGCGTTCTGGATGAAGGCAGGATTGGTGACATCAGAAGGTGGAAACCAGAAACTCACGTCCGGGCGCTCCGGTTTTTCCTTGTTGGCGCCCTTGGTTTTCATCTGTCGCTGCCAGTCAACCAGTTTCTTGAACTCAGTCTCATCATGCTTTCTAAAAGGTCTCATGATGGCCTCTACAAGATGACCCAACTGTGCCTTTCCGATACCCGAGGGACCTATCAGATGGCCCATTTGCCCGCACATTTCGTAATATTTGTTGTCGGAATACATGAATCTTACGTCTGTGAGATGAGCCGCTAATGCCGGAATTGCCATCGGAATGAGAACTTCCTGCATGTCTTTTGATGCCTGAGAGATGGCAAATTTTACAAATTCAGTACCCTTGCTGGGTTTTGGCATCGCCGGAGCGATGTTGCTAAAAATATTATAATCCATTGCTTTTTAGAGAGTTAAATCAAATTTCATGTTCATTTTTTCTTGCTTGCAGTCTCAGTCTCAGAGTCTCAGTTGTTTTTTTTATGGTCTCGCTTCCTATATATATTATATATAACTAATTAATAATCAATAAGTTATAAATGCTTAAGAAGCGGGTTTGAAGTTGGATTGTGACATTTATCCTAACTGAGACTGAGATTTGAGACTGTCATCACTCTTGCCGCTAATGATGCGCAGCTCGTTGGCGGCACCCTGGCAGAAGTCCTGGAAGGTGAAGCGCTCTGTGAACTGCGGTCGGTTGAAGGTAGGGTAGAGCGTACCGTCGTTCTTGCGGTTCACGTTGATGTAAGTTCCTTCATACACGTGCGGATTTCTCGGCACCACCTTCAGCATTTTCTTTTCCGAGTCATTCTGCACAAAGGTGAAGTGGTCTTCTCCGTCGTGCGTGATGGCTCCATCCAGATACTCGCCAACGGCCATGCGCCCTGGCTCCTTAGTCATCAACTTGAGGTCGATACCCAATTCTGTGTTTGGGTAGAAATTATTGAATTTTAAATTCTGTGCCATAAGCTTATCAGAATTTGGGCGGTTAGGCCATCTGCTTAGCCCATAGCGTAAGATGGTCAAAAACTGAATTGTTCAGCTTCTGACAATGGGGTAAAGAATGCAGATTTTGTTACCAAAAAACTAAAAAATGGTAACAAAAAAGTGGTAACAAAAAAAAATGGTAACAAAAAACAAACCCGAAACTCTGTATGGCATACAGAATTTCGGGATAAAAAAATAAAAAAAATATCGAAATGGTAACCGAAATGGTAACCTTGTTCATTTATATGTTCGACGAAGATTTTTTATATGCAACTCTTTTTTATACGCAACTCTTTTTTATACGCATCTTGAAGAGCTATATCTCTAATGTCAATCTCTTCATCATTTTCTTTTCGTAAAAGTGGCAGTTCTTTATTGTAATCTAAAATTGATAAAATAATATTGATTCGGCTCTCAACACTCTCATCCAATCTTTCGGTGTTGCTACTACGGTTTTTCCCAAATTGTTTTTTAACGATAGATGAGGCCGAAACACCTTTCTGCTTATCCATATAGGACTGCTCGAGAATACGCTTGGTTAATTCTGTTAGAATAGCCAAAGGTTTCCCTATCCATCTAATGTTACAATTCCTGTTTTCTCCATCAAACAAACGTTCGAAATCTTCAGCATATCTTGGCTCTTCTATCCATTCCCACTCTTGCATTTTTCTCATAACAAGATTTATCCGTTTTACTCTTGTTTCTTGATTCTTACAATTATAAAGGAACGTAGGATACTCTTCTGAACTTTTACAATTCTTCTTCGGATGATTTTTTTTCTTGGAAGATAGAGTTTCATTAATTTCTTCTGTTAGATTTGATTGCGAAACGAAATACTCTTTCATCCATCCCATCATCTCCTCTGTATATTGATTTACCGATTCCTTCAACTTGATTTCTATTGCAATACAGGCTGGCTGGTTATTACATTTCCACATTTTATGAATACTTTCATGCAGAGTCCTTTGTAGTTTTCCTCTATAATGAGAATGGTTGACAGCATTAATACCAAACATAATGGTATATAATAACATAGCAACCTCTGCTTGACTTGTTGCGACTTCGGCAAGAGTATTATCTTGTTCTCGATAAATAGCTAAAGAATTGGTCCACATATCTTTACAATAATCTGCGTCGATATCGCCATCACTTAGTATTATGTCTAGTTCTTTTGCTGCATCAACAAACAAATTCTCGGTAGAAATTATGATTGCAGGGTATTGCTGAAGAAACACATCACGAACTTCACGACATAGCCTGTAAAAGATGTGATTTTTGAAATGTTCTTTCAGTTTATCTCTTTGGTTTTGTTGGAATCTCTTTGTCATCTTTTCTTTCTTTTACTTTGTAAAACACCTCATCCAGCCATTTGGTCAAATCAAAATCGCTAGTTTCAATTTCTGGAGTCCTATATTCCTTATAATTGCTGATAACTATATCATTCATCGGATATTTGGCTATGATATTTTCGTTGCATGTATACTCGCCATAATTGCGAAATTTCACAACCAAATCAAATGCATTATCGCTGCTATAACCTACTACAGCAGAAAGTTGTTTCAGCTTATCAGTTTTAGAGCCTGTACCTAATTTCATGGTTGTGGTGGCACTTAGAGCTCCATATGTTTCTAATATCTTTGAGCGCATTTCCATCTCCTCCGTCAACTCTTTTGGAATTCTTGTCGTAGGACAATGTTTAGTATTTACATATTTGAATGTAAACTCTTCAATTATATCTCCGTAATCAATAGTTCTACAATCAATAAAATCTTCAAATTGAGTTCTTATAGTTTTTTCTTTTATCGTTGTATGTATGCCCATGCTGCTATATAACTTTTCATTAAAAAAAGTCTCTAGACCATTCCTAATGGTTTTTGTGTTTCTGTCCCATGCCGATGATTTTTCAATGGCAATTTGGCATCTCTCATTGCGATAATCTACGATTACATAAGCATATGGATAACTATTCTGAGAAGTACCAATACAATCCTGTACTTCTTTCTCTGTACTATCAGGCAAATCATAGATTGTAAGATTTTCCTTATTATGGATTCTTATTAAGGCAATACCATTTTCGTTTCTTAGAACACAATTGGGAATATGTTCTTCTCCTTCTCCACGTCTGGTTCTATTTATACTCAATTCGCTTCCCTTTTTCCCAATGATTTTGCCCAGGTAAAAGTTAGGAAACAAGGATACTGGCTTATCTTTCTCTTCGTTTTCATCAAAATCAAACTGTGGGACGACAGTTAAACCAATGTTGTGAATAATGTATTCGCTCATTCTTTTTAAGATTTTAAGATTTTATCAATATATTAATATCTCTCCTTGAAGAAGGATAGGGGATAGAATTATTCTATTTCCCCCATCACTCTTCCTAGAACTGTGTTTCTATAGGTGTTGAAGATATTAGGCTTCAGCATCATGTAGTTTGGCAAGCTCTCTAAATATTCCAGTTCGAACACAAGGCGTGGGTCTTTATCATTTGACTCTGGATGAATCTCTGCCTTGCAGCCTATGCGAGCTATGCGGATGAGATACAAATCTTTGACTCCCTTGCCCTTGATATAAGGCATGAAATAGTAAAGCTTGTTGAGCGCAACAGTCGATGGGAAAGACTTGGTTTTACCGGTATAGTAAATCTTTGTCTGACCACCATCTAGGAAATAATCTGTATTATCTTCCTTGACAAAGCCTACCAAGAGACTTTTGTTCATATCCAAGGTGTAGCTCTTCTTCGGCTTATTTATTTTCAACTCAGGATTCAATTCTGAGAATAAGCCAAAATTCAGCTTTGGTTGAGAGTCACGCTTAATATCTATCGGATGGGTAGAAACCGGTTCCTTCTCATAGATGAAGCGGTAAAGACTCTTGCCAATCTGCTGAACGATTCCGCACACCAAAGCATTTCCCATCAGGAAGGCCCGACGAGCATCCGTAACATCGGGATGCAAGGTGTGGTTGTCTGGGAACATATTCAGACGCTCCAATTCTATAGGTATCAGTCGGCGATAGCGACCAGATGCAGTCTTGATGACATGTTTGAAGCGTGATGCACCAGCACCTCCTTCACCTGTAATGATTGTACGTGAAGGCTTATCCAGGGAATCAGGGAAGGCCATTCCGCCCTCAGAAAAAAGATACTTGAAACCTTCCTTGGTAGTGCGTTCTATTTTCTTTGCACCCTTTTCGTATTCCCATCTTGCAACTTCATCTTGCGGAATAAAGAACTCCTCTGGTACCAGGGACTCATCAACGATATTGCCGCCAAGTGTCATAACAGGACCATCATAAACCGCCTCAGCATCTACCGAATATACACAACGGTTGCGCATGATACCGGCATTTCCAAATGGACTGTCTTTTCCTTCTTTGTTGAAATTATCCGAAACCTCCTTAATAGTTCCTTTAATCTCAAATTCAGAGAGGGTTTTATCCTTCGGTTTGAAAGGAAAAGCCTTTGCCAGCACGCCTTCATAAAGCACCCAATCCTTCAACTCTTGTACTTGTCTTGAAACATTTGAATTCTCACGGTAACCGACAATATAAGTACGGCGTCTGCGCTGAGGCATTCCGTATTCTGCTGCGTTGATTACTCGCCATTCTACCGTATAGCCCAAATCTGCGAGTGAAGCAAGAATGATTGCAAAATCACGTCCACGTTGCTTGGCAGGCGAACCGAGCAAACGGTCAACATTCTCAAAGAATATATAGCTTGGACGATTATCTCCCTTCTCGTTTAAGATGCGATAGATTTGCCACCAAAGCACACCCTTCTTACCCTCAATTCCACCAGAACGGCTAAGAGTTGAAGCTACAGAATAATCTTGACATGGAAAGCCGCCTACCAACAAGTCATGATCAGGAATATCAGCTGTTGGTACTGTATTAATATCTTGGTTGCTATGACCCTTTGAACCAAAGCGTGCTCTATATACGAGTGAAGCATCTTGGTGTTTGGTTGATGGTTCCCATTGGTTGTTCCAGATGGTTTCATAGGCATCTGAAGCTCCCTCCAAACCTATGCGGAAGCCTCCTACGCCTGCGAATAGTTCTACTACCTTTATTGTATTTTTAGACATATTTATATGTATGGAATTTCTTGTAATTTTTTAGCAATATATGAACCCTTGAGCCAGAAAAACTGCGGAAGCATTCTTATGCCGTTCACACTTTCTGTTCTTGTTTTCTCTGTCGAAACATCAGCTCCTCCTCGGAAAAATACTTTATATTCTGAACTCTTAGGAAAGTTTGGGGCTCCCATATAGGAACCGCTATTGTTCATACGTTTATTACCCTTTTTGTCATAAACGTATTCCCATTCCAACTCATTCCTATGAATCAGATTTCTGGAATCCTCCCAGGTACGCCGAACTTCATTCTCGATGAATTCTTCATCAAAAGCAAAGCGTTTAAAACCTTCAAAAACGGTCTTGCTCGGGTCTTTACTATCATGCTCACAGAAGATAGGGCAGAGGAAACTGTGCTCACAGAAGTAATCGTATACATCGGAATCTTCAAAGTCTGCATCTCTATCTGCCCATTCTTCAAAGTCGATGTGCTTGAGCTTCATATCCTCTGTTCTTCCACCTTGGGGCGTAATCGTGATGGTCTTCGCTATGATACCAGCTTTGTTAAAGTCTGAAATCTGATTTAACCTGTTGCAATCGGTTCCGAACATACGGATAACGCATTTAGCTGAAATATCCTTGACCTTAGCATCTATTCCGAGCATTTCTCTTAGTTCAGGCAGAGTCTTACCCTTATACTTTAATGTAAGTGCATGGCAACGAGCATCCAGCTGGGCGAAACTTGAAAAAGATTCTTTCAGTACGATTTCGTTCTTTGCTCTGCTTTTGTCAAAATGTCCTCGTACGATGTAATCAACAAAAGTTTGTTTCAATCTATATCGGGGCTTCTGGTAAGAGCCTGTTGCTGTGCGCTTGAATCCTGGTACTAATTCTATCAGCAAGAGATTTGGACGAAGAAGGTGAGTAAAACCAACCAGCTGTTCGTTACGCTTTTCTGCATCCTGATAATCATGATAAACCTGTTGCAGATGACTACTTACAATCTCCCAGTCGTTTTGTAATTTGTCTTTTTCTTCTTGTGAGAAAGTATTGTAGCAGTAGTCAACAATAGGGAACTTAGCATAGCCTGAAGCAGGTACAACCTCGTAAGATCGATATTCATAGAAGATGATTAAAAGCCGTTCTGTTTTTTCCCAAAAATGAGATGTGTCGAAGTCTGTCTGAATCGGCGGTTCAAAGGTAACATGTGTAATACTGATACCTTCCTTTGCACCCAGGTAAACATTATAAGCTTCACCAGTCTTTCCTTTAGCATTCTTTTGGTCTCTCTTGGGTACACGTACTCCGGTGGTCTTAACTTCCGTAAGAACGCCATCAATCTCAATATCACATTCCTGTTTACTGTCTTTTTTGTAACCGAAAACAGATTGTTCTATCACGTCTCCAGCGATACCTGTAATCTTTTTACTTTCTAAGGTACGAGCAAACTGGTGGGATTTATCAACCTCACCAAGAGTCTTGCCCTTTGCTCCTTCAAGAAGGGTATAGACTTGCTCTTTCGTAAATTTTCTATCTTCTGATACAGCCATCAGCTAAGTTTTTTAATTGTTTTCATCGGTTTATGCATATGTTGACCGAAGTCAATTTGCAAAGGTACTAAAACTTTTCATAAACTTGCGTCTGATCACGATCTTTAACTCTAATCCTTAGAAAAATCCTGATCTTTTGATTGATGTTTTTCTGTTTTCTACTAATCTTTATCTTGATGTTGGCTTCCTAGGGATGGTAAATTTATCTGATCTCTTTTTAGTTTTCTTTTATGAAGAAGGTTTTGAAATGAAGAAAATGAAAAATATCGGAATGAAATCCTGTGATGCAACAACGGAAAAATTCCTCTCTTTTATTTTCCTCTTTTTAATTCTAACCGGTATTATGGTAAATAGGCGTTATGAGAAAAAGAAAAAGGTGAAATTTGGAACCTGAAAATGGAAACGGTGCACCCCTTTCTGATCATTTCTTCTTTTCTGCCTGTTCTGAGATTAATTCTCATTTCAATCAAAATGAAGAAATTTCAATCAAAATGAAGAAAGCACGGAAACAAGTATAGTTTCTTCTTTGCCATTTTATTCTGTTTCCAAATTTTTGGATTGCTTTTTTCTGTCGGCAAAATTGCATAAAAAGTACGAAATAGCCAAGTAAAACTTATAATATTAGCATTTTTTCTTAAAAAAATTAAAACCGAGTACCCTTAAAGCCCTTTGAATACGTAATATGAGTAGTTTTTAGTAACTTTGCAACATAAAATTAAAAAATAGAAATGAAAAAAGTATTTTTAATCTTTCAATTACTCCTTGTAGTAATGCTGGCTCAGGCGCAGATGATGAACCCTGTGAAGTTCACCAGCTCGCTGAAAACAGACGGAAGTGCTGTGGCCGAAATCGTGTTTAGCGGAAAAATCCAACCGGGATGGCACGTCTACTCTACCGGATTGGGAGGCGACGGACCTATTTCCGCTTCGTTCAACGTAAACAAGCTTGAAGGAGCTGAGCTCGTAGGAAAACTTCAGCCACGCGGCAGAGAAATTGCAAAGTTCGACCCTCTCTTCGAGATGAAACTCCGTTATTTTGAAGGTAGTGTTACCTTTGTACAGAAGGTGAAGTTTACCCAACCAAATTATCATATTGATGCCTATCTGGAGTATGGCGCCTGCAACGACCAGAACTGTATGCCACCAAGTGAGGCTGGTTTTAAGAAGAGTGGCAAATCTCCAGCCGTTGATGCTCCTGCAGCTGGAGCAAAAGATGCTCTGAATGCGAAGGCGATTGATCCTGCCCTTGCAGCCAAGATGAAGGCCGATTCGCTGGCAAAGGTTGCAGCCCTGGCTCAGACCGATAGCGCTACTCAGCCCGTAGATTCCGCAGCTTTGGCATCTGCTATGGAAAATCTGAACGTCAAGGACTTATGGAAACCGGTTGTTAAAGAACTTCAGGCATTCGGCGGAGCTAACGACATCGCCAACCATTCGCTCTTCTATATCTTCTTCATCGGTTTTGTGGGCGGTCTGCTTGCGCTCGTCATGCCTTGCATCTGGCCTATCATCCCGATGACCGTAAGTTTCTTCCTGAAGCGTGCTAAGAACGATAAGAAGAAAGGTATCCGCGATGCGATTACTTATGGTTTGAGCATCGTCGTCATCTATCTGGTTTTGGGTCTTGCCGTAACAGCCATCGCAGGTCCTAGCACCCTGAATGCGCTCAGCACAAGTGCCGTTTTCAACATCATTCTCTTCCTCCTGCTTGCCGTTTTCGCCTTCTCGTTCTTCGGTTGGTTCGAAATCAAATTGCCTGACAGTTGGGGAAATGCGGTAGACAACAAGGCTTCCAGCACCACGGGTATGATTTCTATCTTCCTGATGGCTTTCACCCTGGTATTGGTCAGCTTCTCATGTACAGCTCCTATCATCGGTTTGCTGTTGGTTCAGACCGTAACATCCGGCGACTGGCTCGCTCCTACCGTGGGAATGTTCGGTTTTGCGCTTGCTCTGGCGCTCCCATTCACCCTCTTCGCCCTCTTCCCATCTTGGTTGAAGTCGGCTCCTAAGTCGGGTTCGTGGATGGAGACCATCAAGATTGTGCTCGGCTTCATCGAGCTTGCCTTCTCTCTGAAGTTCCTCTCAGTAGCCGATCTGGCTTACGGCTGGCACATCATGGACCGCGAGGTATTCCTCTCTCTCTGGATTGTCATCTTCGCTCTGTTGGGTCTCTATCTCATCGGCAAGCTGAAGTTCCAGGTTGATGCAATCGGGGGCGACATCAACAAGCCTATGCCTGTAGCCTGCATCATGTTGGGTCTCTGTTCTTTGGCATTCTCGGTTTACATGATTCCAGGTCTCTGGGGTGCTCCTTGCAAGGCTGTGAGCGCATTTGCTCCACCTATTAATACACAGGACTTCAACCTCAACACCAAGACCGTAGAGCCTGCTTACAAGGATTATGAGTTGGGAATGGCTGCTGCCAAGGCTTCCGGCAAACCGGTATTGCTTGATTTCACGGGTTATGGTTGTGTAAACTGCCGCAAGATGGAGGCTTCTGTCTGGACAGATCCATCGGTTGCCGATAAGCTGGCAAAGGATTATGTTCTCATCTCACTTTATGTAGATGACAAGACTCCTCTTGCTGAGCCTATGGAGGTAACGTTTAATGGTGAGAAGCGCACCCTGCGAACCGTTGGCGACAAGTGGAGTTATCTGCAGGCAAGCAAGTTTGGAGCTAATGCCCAGCCATTCTATGTGGCTATTGACAACGATGGCAATCCTCTTGCAGCAGCCTTCAGTTTCAAAGAAGATGTTAGTGCTTATCTCGACTTCCTGAACAAGGGTCTGGATAATTACAGAAACAAATAATGTTTTTGATTTAATAGTTCAAATAAGGCCGGTATTGGTTCATTTAAGTAGATTTATGAAGGATAAATTTCAATAGATTAGTTTATTCAAGGTAGATTTATTTAGGATTATTACTTCCCCCGACAGGTATGGTTTCCAAGCCATCCTGTTGGGGGATTTTTTTGGTAAAGGCACAAAAAATAGGGCCTGTTTCACAACAGACCCTAAACATACTTACTAAAACTAAATTAACCACTAAAAAAACTAATATTTTTTAATCCTAGAAAATAAGGTGAATAACACCTTTAATCTAAAAACCTAATCTATGACACGAAATCATCCCGATTTCTTGATTGCAAAGATAGGGTTTTTATATGAAACCGCCAAACTTTTTCCAAACTTTTTTTCTAAGAGTGGGCTTTTTTATCGGGATTTCACATTATTTAATCAATAACTCCCCTACCTTCACATTTTAGAACCTATAGCCAACGGTCATCAGCAACTGGTGGCGCTTGTTGTCAACCTTGGTTGCATTAACAGAGCAGCCCATATCCGTAAAACTTTCGAATGGATAGAAATCTCCCTTTTGAGAAGAATACTGATAAGCCACATCTATAGCCAAATTCTGGTAATTGAAACCTACACCTAAAGTAAAACGGTTTGTCGCCTTCCAGTTGGTATAATCAGCAGAAGAAGCGATGTAAACGCCATTACTATCAAATGTCTGATCGCGCAAAGCATTATCCTTGTACATTGGCGATACATAATTATAACCTAATCGGATTGACAACATGTCAACAGGCTTAATCTCTGCACCTAACTTCAAGGTACTTACACCTTGCAGGTTCAATTGAGTATCGTGATTCATAGCCTCATCACTACTACTGCTCTCATAATAGTCTCCCCAATAGGAATCATAATAACCACCATCCTTCACACGGTTGTCCATATGATCGTACCAGGCATATTCATAAGTTGCACCAAGTGCCAGATAATTTCCTATAGTATGACCCAAGCTGGCGCCCACCTTCCATGGTGTATTAAGCCGGAAATCATAATCTATACTCTGTCCCCTACTACCCTTGACATAACAAGGCTGCTGACTTCCATCTTTTTCCTCATAGGTAGCAGGATCATTATTCCCCGAAATAGTAATATCATTATCACCACTAACTGTGAGATCATAGAAGATAGGGCTATTAAAATAAGCACCAATACGGAAAGGAGAATCCTTGACTGGACGGAAGATAACACCCGCCTTCACATCAAATCCTGTTCCAGTAATCTTCAATTGCTCAAATGAATCCATTATATTGCCATCAACGAAGTCTTCAGAATAAAGAGAATTACTATTGTAATGAACATCATGAAGTCCGACTGTCAAACCAAGCCAAACCTGATTATTAAGCGAGCCACTAATGTTGAAATCATAGGTGCCAATATAACCATGCTGATACTGACCAAACAAATACTTATCAGCCTCAGCATAAGCCAAACCACCATCAGTAGGAACAGTAAACAAACCAGGCTGATAGTTTCCGGAATTATCCTTATATCCACCAAGGTTGGCGTCCTGACTGGTCCACCCCGCATACTCCTTGAAATTCTTAGCTGCGGTTATCTTATTAAGAGAAACTTCCTTCAATGCTCCGGCAGCATTCAGAATCTGTCCAAAGTCGGCACTCTTATGATAATTGAAAGCCAGATTCAGCCAATTGGTACCTTTGTTTTTCGGACTCCATACGATACCCACCTGGTCAAAGGTAGGATGACTCTTTTTACCATTAAAAGTAATACGAGCATCATTATACTCCGTATAATTCTCTGCATCTGTCTGGGCGATAACTCCTGCAGTAAGAGTTATTTGGCTTTTACGGAAAAGACCAATACCAGCAGGGTTACTGCTGATAGTGGAAATATCGGCGCCCAAAGCTTCCATAGCACCACCCATACCCACATAGCGGGCAGTACCTGTAAGCTGGGGTGCAGCCAACTTAGCGTCCTGATAGGTTTCTTGCGCAGCAGCAGTCATGCTAGCCATGAGCATACTGGCAAAGAATATATGTTTTAAATTATTCATAATCTTAAATACTAATTGTTATTATCAATTTATCTTCTTCCTCCGAAGCTGCCGCCACCAGAGTGACCACCGCCGCCTCCGAAGCTACCGCCACCGGAACGGCCGCCACCTCCGAAGCTACCACCTCCGAAATTACCGCTACTGTTACTAAAGCCAGAATTACTACGACTACCCCAAGAAGAGTTATTGTTAAAGTTGCCGGTATTCTGACGCTGGCCAAAACTACGGTTAGAACCACTACGACGTGAATAAGTATTACGATTATTACCGCCAACACCTGTATACTGGTGATTAGAACCATCAATACGACCTGGGTTGTTGTAGCGAATGTTGCCTGCAAAGCCACCATAGCTAACATGCCCGATTATCGGACCGCCCCAATACCAAGGATTGTAGTAGCCGCCCCAGCCATAATACCAAGGGTCGTACCAGCCACCATACCAGCCGCAGTAACCATAATACCATGGATCGTACCAAGGGTCGAACCAAGGATCATACCAGCCGGCATAATAGCCGTAGCGCCAAGGATTGTGCCAGCCCCACATGCGGCTGCGCCAGTAGTAAGGACCGTAACCATAATAATCGTAGAACCACGGATCATAGAATCCGTCCCATCGGCTCATCTCGCGTGTGCGTACGAAATCCTCATCCCTGTCAGCATACTTCTGGGCGAAGTAAGCATCATCATAAATGCTGTCTGGCGCCACACCCTTGCCCACATGGAACTGGATAATGTCGTTGCCCAGGGAATCTTTCCCTACATTCTCATAATGGCTGAAGATTCTGCCGCCTCGATTGTATTCATCAACCGAACGGTCGCTTCCGCTCCAAAACAGCCGATAAACACTATCTCTACGTGCCCGCTGTTCAGCATACTGGCGCTGGAGCAGAGCCCGTCTTTCAGCCTTTTCCTTGGCCTCCTTCTTCGGATTGAAGTAGAGGTCATCGTCCTGTGCCATCGAAGTGAGTGGCATCGCAGCTGCGATAAGGACTGCAAGAAGATACTTTCTTTTCATATTCTGTTCTCCTATTTATTTTTTCTCCATTTTTCTCTTTCCATATCCATCATAAACCATCAGGAAAAATACTCCAGAAAGAGCCCTTTTCTGATTATATAATAATCTGGATGCAAAAATATTGCTTATCTTTATGCAAAAATACAGAATTTCCCTAAATAATTGTAGGTTTTCCCCTATTTTTTTATAATTTTGCAGAAGATTTAAAACAAATCTAGCTTTTTTGAACATTCGAAGGCGTTTTTAGACAAGAAATTAATACAAATTAAATATGAAATATTTAGTAGCAACATTCACTATTGAAACGACTGCCGACTTGATGCAGGCCTCTCAGGATCTGCTTGCCGATGGTGCAGCCGAAGCCGGATTTGAATCTTTTGAAGAAACAGAAACCGGACTGGAAGCGTATGTGCAGAAAGAACTCTTCGACAAGGAGATACTGGATGCCTATATTGCTGATTTCCCTATCGGGGATACGAAAATTACCTACGAGGTGAAAGATGCAGAAGACAAGGATTGGAACCAGGAATGGGAAGAACAGGGATTCGAACCAATTTATGTGGACAACCAGGTGGTGATTTACGATGCGAAACATCCCGAACTCTATCCCGATACGAGCAACAGACCCGACATGATAGAAATTGGTATTGAGGCGAAACTGGCGTTCGGAACAGGAAACCACGAAACCACACGCATGATCATTTCGCAGCTGCTTCACATGCCTGTAAAGACCAAGCGCATCCTGGATTGCGGAACGGGTACGGGAATCCTTGCCCTCACCTGCTCAAAACTCGGAGCGAAAGACGTGGTAGGCTACGATATTGACGAGTGGAGCGTGGAAAATGCCAAGCATAATGCCGTGCTCAACGGCGTAACTAACATGGAAGTACTCTTTGGCAACAGTCAGGTAATCAACCATATCAGCGGCGTTTTCGACCTGGTTCTAGCCAACATCAACCGCAACATTCTGCTCAACGACATGCGCGCTTTCCGTAGCGTGATGAACATCGGCGGAACCCTGGTTCTGAGCGGCTTCTACGAAGAAGATATTCCTGTACTCCTGGAGAAAGCAGAAGAACTGGGAATGCATGAAATAAACAGACAGATTGACAACAATTGGGCCTGCCTTGTTTTAGGTTCATAAAGATTCTTTTCTGATTCTAAACATTCAGAACGAAAAATCTGAAATCAGAAATATCAGATTAAAACATACGAATAAAGGTTGGATTTTCGCATATTGCCAAAAGTCCAACCTTTATTCCATGAATTTCTTCTCATTATTATTGCTTCCTATGCAGAGCTGCTTGAGCTCATAATAACTGCCGTTGTAAATATTGAAATCTACGTAGCCTTTAATGCCCGGCAACTTGCCCACATCCGTATGCTGCCAGAACTTCCATTTGCCCTTATACTGAACCTTGTCAACATAATAGTGGGCTATCCAGTAAGGATAATCTTCGAAGACAGGCGCACTCAGATATTGCTCCTTGAATTTATAATAGGTGTAGATGATAGGTTTAACATGATACTTATCCTCTACAATATGCAGCCAGGTAAGCACATCACGCTGGAAATCCTCCACACTCTTATCTGCCGGCTTATGTTCAATATCCAGTACCGGAGGCAAATCTCCATCCGTAAGATGAACCTGGTCTAGGAAATAATAAGCCTGTTCTCGGGCTGTCGACTTATTGCTCCAGAAATGATAAACACCCCGGATGAAACCGAAATCGCGAGCCTGATTAAAGTTCTCGCGGAAATTCTCATCGAGCCGTGAAGAACCTTCCGTACTCTTGATGATGACGAAGCGCACAGGACAACCCTTGATCATCGCATTCTTGAGCTGTTCCCAGTCTATCTTGCCCTGATAATGCGAAATGTCGATTCCATGAATTTCGAAACCTTCAGGATATTCAGCATCGCCATAAAGCGCACGCCATCGGAAACCAGTTGGACCTACAAAGAAATGATAGAACAGAAAGACATAGAGCACGATAACCGCCGTTCCGCCTATCCACCACGCCCAACGGGGATAGCGTTGCAAAAAAGAAGACGAACGCCTTCTACCACGGGAGCCGCCACGCCGAGGAGTTTTCTTTCTCGCCATGGCACTCTTTTTCTGTGAAGAAGCCGTTCGTCTTGTTGACATATAAAAAAATATTTATTCTATTTTTTACTTAGCCTGCTCCAACTGGAGAGTCTTTGTGGTCTGGTCGCAAACCTCAGAAGGACCCCAGTACTGGATAGGACCTGGATAAACGTAAGCTGTTTCCTTAGCCCACTCATCGCGCTTAGAAGCGAAGAACTTGAATGGAGCGCCATCCAGCTCAACGAGAGCCTTGCGGATAACTGGCTTGTTAGCACCATTACGACGCTCGATGTTCATCATCATAGTGATTGGCACACCACCTGCAATCCACTCTGCTGCAGGAGCTGTTGTGTTCTTGATGATTGACATGTAACCGGTCTTGCCGTTAGCGATGAGGCGTGAAGCGTTGTAACCGAGTGAGTAGCAGTAGTCAGCATCGTAGTTAGAAGGAGCTGCGCAACGTCCCTCGTAACCGAAGAAGTGGTGCTGAGCAGAGAACTTACCAACATACTTACCCTCCTTCTTCCAAGCAGCCAACTTCTCAGCTACCATGCGAGAGAGCAACTTCTCAGTCTCGATGAGAGAAACCTGTACGTTTCCGTGAGGGTCACGGTCGAGGCAAAGCTGGCGAGCTACGTCAGCTGGCAAAGACTCCAATACTGCGAGGTTGTCCTTAGCGATGGCACCCTTAACGAATGCAATCTGCTCCTCAGCGCTGGCAAACTCACGGCTCTCGCCTGTTGCAGGATCTGTAAGAACCTCGTTCAACTCTGCGATGAGCTTCTTGATAGCTGGGATGAACTCGATCAAGCCCTCTGGGATGAGAACAGTACCGAAGTTGTTGCCCTCAGCAGCACGGTTAGCTACAGCTGTAGCGATGTATGTAACAACATCATCAAGAGACATCTCCTTAGCCTCTACCTCCTCAGAAATCAAGCAGATGTTTGGCTGAGTCTGGAGAGCGCACTCAAGAGCGATGTGAGATGCTGAACGACCCATCAACTTGATGAAGTGCCAGTACTTACGTGCAGAGTTACAGTCGCGCTCGATGTTACCGATGAGCTCAGAGTATGTCTTGCAGGCTGTATCGAAACCGAAAGAAGTCTCAATCTGCTCGTTCTTCAAGTCGCCGTCGATAGTCTTAGGGCAACCGATTACCTGTACGCCATACTTCTTGGCAGCATAGTATTCTGCGAGAACGCAAGCGTTGGTATTTGAGTCGTCACCACCGATGATGACAAGTGCCTTGATGCCGAGTTCACGAAGAATCTCAATACCCTTCTCAAACTGGTCTTCCTTCTCAAGCTTGGTACGACCGGAACCGATGATGTCGAAACCACCAGTATTGCGGTATTCGTCCATGAGTTCAGAAGTAATCTCCATGTACTTATGGTCAACGAGACCACCAGGACCGAGGATGAAACCATAGAGCTTGTTAGCTGGGTTGAGAGACTTCACACCGTCGAAGAGACCAGAAATCACGTTGTGACCGCCAGGAGCCTGACCACCAGAGAGGATAACACCTACGTTGAAAGCAGGAAGTTCCTTAGCCTCACCTGCCTCGAATGTAATAACAGGCATTCCATAAGTGTTAGGGAACAACGCCTTGATTTCATCCTGATTACCTACTGACTGTGTTGCTGCACCTTCAACTGCCTTTACTGGGCCCTGGAGAGCCTTAGGCAATTTTGGCTGATAAGCAGCTCTTGCAATCTGCAATGCACTTTTTTCCATAATTCGTTTTTATTTTAATTAGTTGAAACTTCAAAAACATCTGCAAAAATAACTCTTTTCTGCGAGATACGGAAAGAAAAATGCTAAAAATGCGTTAATAGATACATTTTTTCCCAAAAAATGATGTTATTTCAAAGAAAATGATTATCTTTGAGCGATATTTTTAATTATTCATTAATTAGGAGAAAAGAATTATGGCTAATAAAAGAGATTTAAAGCGCACGATCAACTACATTACAAGCGAACTTTTCGCCGAAACAGTAGCTGCATCTTTGTATAATGGTAAGCCTACACAGGAAGATGTGGATGGCATTCTTTCAGCTATCGTCATGATCAACGGCGATTACATCAGCCGCGTGTCTCACCCGGAACCGGGAATCAAGAAGGGTGAATATTATAAAAAGCTCATAAGCGACTTCAACAAGCAGATGAGCGAAATCATCGACCAGATTTCAAACCTGGCATAATCCTTTCATCATCAGAATCAGAAAATACACCTATTTATATATATGGTAAAAGGAATTTGTCAATGGATATTGTATAAGCGCTTGGGCTATAAGAAAATCATCACCCAGGAGCTTCCTGAAAAGTATATTATCTGCATGGCTCCGCACACCAGCAACTGGGACCTGATACTGGGCCAGCTCTTTGCCCATGCTGAGGGAATCAAATGTAATTTCCTCATGAAAAAGGAATGGTTCTTCTGGCCGCTAGGTCCTATCTTCAGAAAGATGGGAGGTATTCCTGTGTGGAGAAGCAAACATACCAGCATGACGGATAATCTGGCTGCAGAAGCGGATAAGCGCAAGGCTTTCGGACTGTGCATTACGCCCGAAGGTACCCGCTCGCTCAACCCGGAATGGAAAAGGGGATTCTATTTCATAGCCCTCAAGGCGCATCTGCCTATCCATCTCTATGGGCTTGACTATGAGAAGAAGGTCATCCAATGCACCAGGCAGATTATCCCGTCAGGAGATGTTGACAAAGACATGCGTGAAATCAAGTTGTACTTCAAGGATTTCAAAGGAAAGAAACCGGAGAAGTTCACAATCGGAAATATTGATTAAACGTTAGAAGATAACGGTTTAGTCAGCTATTAAAGAAGGAGTATTCGTATAGTGAAACACCAAAACATAACATATTGTTTGATAAGCAGTTTGCTGTTAGCCGCTGGAGCTTCGCTCCAGGCTAACGGCAAATCGTTTTTTCCTATCTACGACGAGGCTAACAGCGGCGCATGGCAAGGCATAGATTATGATGGTGACCCATGGGTGTTTAATGTTTCCCGCCCTTATTTCGTTACGGCAGGACTACAGAACAGGCACCTTTCGCTATGGGCCTCGCACGGACGGTATTATTATGCCGACAGAGATGTATGGAAATGGCAACGCCCTAACCTGTTTTGCACAAACGAAGATCTCTTTACCCAAACCATCGTAGTGCCCTACCTCATCCCGATGCTCCAGAATGCGGGAGCCATCGTCTTCACACCCCGTGAAAGAGACTGGCAGACGAACGAAATCGTCATCGATAATGATGATGCTGTCAAGTCGGTTTATTATTTCGAAAAGGAGGCGGGTAAGCGATGGAAAAACTGCGATTCGCTCGGTTTTGCCAACCGCTACCGACTGAAAGATGGGGAAAATCCGTTCCGCATGGGAACCGTGAGACAGGCGAAGGCTACCAAGCGCAAGAAAACCAGCCAGGTAAGCTACCAGCCCCGTTTCAAGGAAGCCGGCAAATATGCAGTCTACGTAAGTTACCAGTCGCTACCCAAGAGCGTGAGCGATGCAAGATACATCGTTTATCACAAGGGCGAAGCCACGGAGTTTTCCGTTAACCAGCGCATGGGCGGAGGCACCTGGGTTTACCTGGGCACCTTCGATTTCGACAAGGGCTGCAACGAGTTCAACCGCGTGGTCTGCACCAACAAGGCTTCACGCCGTGGAGTAGTAACTACAGATGCTGTCCGCTTTGGCGGCGGCATGGGAAACATAGAGCGTGGCGGTTACACCAGCGGATTGCCCCGTTGCCTGGAAGGAGCCAGATACTACGCCCAATGGGCTGGTGCTCCTTATAAGGTTTATGGAGGCAGAAAGGGAGAAAATGATTACGCCGACGACATCAACACCCGTTCGCTGATGACCAACTGGCTGGGCGGCGGTTCGGTCTACATGCCTGCCAAAAATGGCAAGCACGTGCCTATAGAACTCTCGCTGGCACTTCATAGTGATGCGGGTTACAATAAGGACGGAAAATCTACTTTTGGATCCCTTGCTATCTGCACCACAGATTATAACGACGGAATACTGAACAGCGGAATCTCAAGATTCACATCCAAGGATTTCGCCAGGGCTTTGCGCGATAATCTCGTTACGGATCTCACGGCTCAGTTCGGAGAATTCGGCAAACGCTACCTATGGGACAGAAACTATTCTGAAACCCGTCTGCCGGAAGTTCCGTCGGCTATTCTCGAAATGCTTTCGCATCAGAATTTCCCTGACATGAGAATTGCTCAGGATCCGCTCGGAAAGTTCTATATCGCACGCTCCATCTACAAAACCATCCTACGCTTCGTAAACAGCAATCATGGAACCCGATACGTGGTCCAGCCGCTGGCTCCGCAGAACTTCAGCGTTACGCAGAACCAAGGTGTTGCCCTACTCTCATGGACTGCCCAGCTGGACAAGACGGAACCATCTGCCCGCCCTACTTCTTACATTATTTATAAGGCTGAGGGACAAGGCGGTTTTGACAACGGAACCATCGTGAACACCACCCGCTGCCAGATGCAGCTGGAACCGGGCAAACTTTACCATTTTAAGGTGGCTGCGGTTAATGCAGGAGGAGAAAGTTTCACCACCGAAACCCTCTCTGTGCTTTATAATCCTGCTGCCAGCAAGTCTGTGCTCATCGTAAACAATTTCCATCGCCTAGCCTCTCCGCAGGTCGTGGACGATGAGGAAAAGCAGGGATTCGACCTCAATCAGGATCCGGGCGTAAGCTACGGACTGACGGCGGGATGGAGTGGCAAGCAACAGGTGTTCGACAGAAGCAGAATGGGCAACGAAACCAGTTTCGGACTCGGTTTCAGCGGCAACGAAATGATTGGCAAGTTTGTGGCAGGCAACGACTTCAACTACGTTCAGGCGCATGCTACAAGTATTGCGGCTTCGGGCAAATATAATATTTCCAGCTGTTCGAGCGAAGTCATCGCCAGCGGCAGGGTTCAGATGAAAAACTATCAGGCAGTTGACCTCATCAACGGACTGGAGCGCCATGACGGCTATACTCACGCCTACTTCAAGTCGTTCACGCCTGCCCTGCAGAACAGCATCAGGCAATACGCCAGCCAAGGCGGCAGAATCCTGATAAGCGGTTCTTACACCGGAAGCGACATGCAGACTGAAGAGGAACAAGCGTTCCTGAGCGATATTCTGAAACTCAGCTATGAGCCTACAGGTTCTACGGCCATCACCAGGGACATCAATCCCGAAGATTCAACCATAACAGAACGAGACAGTATTGTCTGCACTTCGCCTAACGTCAAGGGTTTAGGTCTGCAGTTCAGCTATTATAACGAGCTGAATGCCCAGCATTATGCGGCAACCCATCCCGAGATATTGAAACCGGTTGGCAATTACGCCTTCACGGCGATGCAATACGATACGGGAACGAGTGCGGCGGTTGCCTACAAGAGCACTACTTACCGCAGCTTCGTCATGGGATTCCCGCTGGAATGCATCATCGACGAAAGAACCCGCACCAGCGTGTTGCTCGGCATTCTCAAATTTCTGACAGATTAAATTCAAAGTAAAACAGATAAAAAATTTTAAGCTTATGTATAAGATTCAAGCCAACCAGTCTGGCACTCGCTCTATCGAAGTGAGCGACCAGCATTTAGAGACCATCGAAAAGTATCAGTTACTCCGCAACCTCGTAGACAGCAACGGCATTATCGACGAGGAAGTGCTCGATAAACTGAAACTTAATGTGCGTTCACTCCTCGAGAGCAGCGACATCAAGGATAAGGAGTTGCTCGATCTCTGTCTCGACGTCATCTACAATCAGAACATGAAGGCGCTCGGTCTTCACAACCTCGTTCTGCTCTACGTAGACTGGAAAGACAAGAAGCAGGCTGAGGCTGCAGCAGATGCAGAACCAGACGCAGTAAATGATTAAACAATATTGAATGGATTATAAGTTAACAGATTTCTTACCTACCACCAAGAAAGAATGCGAGTTGCGCGGATGGGACGAACTCGACGTCATCCTCTTTTCAGGAGATGCTTACGTTGACCACCCATCCTTCGGCCCTGCCATCCTCGGACGAATACTGGAAGCCAATGGCTATCGGGTAGCCATCGTTCCCCAGCCCGACTGGCACGGCGATTTCCGAGACTTCAAGAAACTCGGTCGCCCTCGCCTCTTCTTTGGTGTTTCTCCGGGTGCCATGGACTCGATGGTGAACCGCTACACGGCCAACCGCCGCATGCGTAGCGAGGACGCTTTCAGTCCCGACTCCCGCCACGACATGCGCCCCGACTATCCATCTATCGTCTATACGCAGATACTGAAGAAACTCTTTCCCGACGTACCTGTAGCACTAGGCGGTATTGAGGCTTCGTTGCGCCGCATCAGCCACTACGACTATTGGAAAGACGAGCTCCGCAAGTGCATTCTCTGCGATTCGGGCGCCGACCTCATTCTCTACGGAATGGGCGAACGTTCTATCGTTGAACTAGCCAATGCCTTTGCAGAAGGCAAGACGCTTAGCCAGATCCACGAAATGCCGCAGGTGGTTTTCTACTGCAAGGAAAGTGAGATTCCGGGCGGTTTCAAGGACGATGACATCATCCTCCACAGCCACGAAGAATGTCTCCACAACAAGAAGGGACAGGCTGAGAACGTGCGCCATCTGGAGGAAGAAGCCAACAAGATGCATGCTCAGCGCATGATTCAGGAAGTTGACGGCAAATATGTAGTGGTGAATCCGCCTTTCCCGCTGATGACTACCGAGGAACTGGATGCGGCATTCGACCTGCCTTATACGCGTTTGCCTCATCCTAAATACAAGGGAAAGACCATTCCAGCCTACGAGATGATCAAGTTCTCCGTGAACCTTCATCGTGGCTGTTTCGGCGGCTGTTCTTTCTGCACCATTTCTGCCCATCAGGGTAAATTCGTGGTTTGCCGCAGCAAGGAGAGCATTCTGAAGGAGGTGAAGAAAATCATCCAGATGCCTGATTTCAAGGGCTATCTGAGCGATTTGGGCGGTCCTTCTGCCAACATGTACGGAATGCACGGCAAGAATCAGAAAGCCTGCGAAGTGTGCAAGCGCCCGTCGTGTGTAAACCCTCAGATTTGTCCGAACCTCAATACCGACCACAGCAAGCTTCTGGAGATTTATCATGCTGTAGATGCTTTGCCGGGAATCAAGAAGAGTTTCATTGGTAGTGGTGTGCGTTACGACCTTCTGCTGCATAAGAGCAAGGACGAAAAGGTGAATCAGGCGGCTAGAGAATACACGCGCGAACTGATTACCAAGCACGTGAGTGGCCGACTGAAGGTGGCTCCTGAACATACGAGTCCGGAGGTTTTGAAGTTCATGCGCAAGCCATCGTTCGACCTCTTCTACGAGTTCAAGCGCATCTTCGACAAGATCAACAAGGAAGAAGGTCTGAACCAGCAGATCATTCCTTACTTCATCAGTTCGCATCCGGGCTGTCATGAAGAAGACATGGCCGAACTTGCCGTCATAACGAAGGGACTGGATTTCCATCTGGAGCAGGTGCAGGATTTCACCCCTACTCCTATGACCATTTCTACCGAGACCTGGTACACAGGGTACGATCCTTACACCCTGGAGCCGGTCTTCAGCGCCAAGACTCAGAAAGAGAAGCTTGCCCAGCGCATGTTCTTCTTCTGGTACAAGCCTGAAGAGCGCCGCGCCATCGAGAGTGAACTTCGCCGGATAGGCAGAGCCGACCTCATCGACAAACTCTACGACAGGAAGAGCATGGGTGGCAGTTTCAAGGGTAAGAAGACGCATTATGACGATAAGGCGATAGGTTCTACATACGATAATCCAGGTGTAGGAAAAGGTGCTAAAGGCAAGCGTGGAGCTGGCAGAAATGCATCTGAACCGAATGCAGGAAAAAGCCGTGGCAGAAATGCTTCTGACCGCTTTGCCCCAAAGGGATATGGCAATGTGGGTTGCTATGATGAGGAGAAATACCTGAATAACGGAAAATCTCTAAAATCAGGTAAGCCTTCGAATGCCAACATCCGTGATGCCGTAGCAGCGGCGAGAGCCGAGCTGAGAAATCAGAAAGACCAGGGTGCCGGCTTCTTCAAGGACAAGAAGAAAAAGAGTTTCAACCCTAATTTCGACAACGACAACCATAACCGCAAGAACCGTTATAATAGCGGGGATAAGAACGAACGCGGCGGTCGTGGAAATCAAGGTCGTGGAAATCAAGGAAGAAATGAAGGTAGAGGCAGAAGAAGATAAATGCTAAAAAGAGGGTGAATCATATATTTATGACTCACCCTCTTTCATATTATATACTGAACTTTCCCAAAATAATTTAGTACTGTCTCAAAGCACCGAGTAGTTCAGCATTCTCGCTCTTGTTTCCTATCGTAATTCTCAGACAGTTGCCGCACAACTGAACCTTGTTGCGGTTTCTTACGATAATGCCTTGTGCCACCAGATAATTATAGATGGCGTTGGCGTCGGTCATTTTAGCCAGGAAGAAGTTTGCATCAGTAGGATAAACCTTCTCGCAGATAGGCAGATCCAGGAATGCAGCCATTACCTTAGAACGCTCCTGCAGGATGTTCTTCACCCATTCGTCAACCTTCAGCGGATTCTTCATCACTTCCAGCGCATGCTCCTGAGTAAGCAGATTGACGTTATAAGGATATTTCACCTTATTGAATATGTCAACAATCTCCTTGCTCGCAAAAGCCATTCCCAGACGGAGAGCTGCACAGCCCCATGCCTTACTCATGGTGTTGAGCACAATCATGTTGGGAAATCTGTCGAGTACGCTGCGGAATGTGCGCTCCGAAGAGAAATCGGCGTAGGCTTCGTCGATAATGACAATACCCTGGAATTTCTGCAGCACCTCTACGATTGCCTCGCGGTTGATGTGATTGCCCGTAGGATTGTTCGGACTGCAGAACCAGATTACCTTCGTCTGTTCATCGCAGGCTGCCAGCAGTTCTCCGGCAGAAATCTGATAATTTTCATCGAGCAGCACAGAGCGATACTCCACATCGTTGATGTCTGCACAAACTTCATACATTCCGTAAGTAGGTGCAATCGCCACTACATTATCCTTACCCGGGCGGCAGAATACACGGTAAACCAAATCGATGGCCTCGTCGGAACCGTTGCCCAGGAAGATTTTCTCTTCAGCCACACCCTTAATCTTGCTGATCTGCTTCTTCAGTTCAACCTGCAGCGGATCAGGATAGCGATTGTAAGGGTCATTATATGGATTTTCGTTGGCGTCGAGGAAGACGCGGGCATTTCTGCCTGCAAACTCCGTACGGGCGCAACTGTAAGGTGCCAGATTCCAGATGTTCTCTCGGCACAAATCTTTCAATTCTTTCATTTTCTTTCAAAAACTATTAAGAAGTATCTTTACAACTCCCCGTTTCACCCTATTGTTTCAAACTGTTCACTCTCAGTCTCATCGCATTGGCATGAGCTTCCAATTGCTCATTTTCTGCCATGGTCACTACAGCATTTCCAATGTTACGAATACCTTCTTCTGTAAGATGCTGGAAGGTGATTTTGCGATTATAACTGTCCAGGTTCACTCCGTTGTAAGCCAAAGCATAACCATGGGTTGGCAAGGTATGGTTCGTACCGCTTGCATAGTCGCCTGCACTTTCGCACGCATAGTTTCCGAGGAATACACTACCTGCATTCACAACCTTTTCTGCCAGCTGCTCGTAATCGGCTGTGGCGATAATCAGATGCTCCGGCGCATAAGTATTACAGAGGTCGATTGCCTCTTTTTCGGTCTTCACGAGGATAAACTTAGAGTTGTCTAACGAGGTCTGTGCCATCTCCTTACGTGGCAAACGCTCAAGTTGCACTTCAACTTCATTCTTTACATCATCCAACACCTTTTCAGATGTAGTAATGAAGAAAACCTGAGAATCGAAACCATGTTCAGCCTGCGACAACAGGTCGGCAGCAGCAAACACAGGGTTGGCTGTTTCGTCGGCAATAAGACAAACTTCAGACGGACCGGCAGGCATGTCTATAGCCACATCGTGCAGGGAAACCTGCTGCTTGGCAGCCATGACAAACTGGTTGCCCGGACCGAAAATCTTATAAACCTTAGGCACGCTCTCCGTACCGTAAGCCATGGCTCCGATAGCCTGAACGCCACCCGCCTTAAAGATCTTGCTTACGCCCGCAATCTTTGCCGCCATGAGGATAGCCGGGTTCACCTTGCCCTCTTTATTAGGAGGAGTACACAGTACTATTTCTTTACATCCCGCAATCTTGGCAGGAGTAGCCAGCATCAGGACGGTGCTAAAGAGAGGAGCAGTACCTCCCGGGATATACAATCCCACCTTCTCTATAGCCACACTCTTCTGCCAGCAGGTTACACCAGGGCAAGTTTCAACCTTTACACCATCAAACTTCTGGCTATGATGGAATGCGGCAATGTTATGATGGGCGAGGTGCAAAGCGTCTTTCAGTTCTTGAGAAACCAGTTGCTCAGCCTCTTCGATTTCAGCCTCAGTCACAGCCAAAGAATCGAGATGGGCATGATCAAACTTCTCCTCGTAACGCTTCACGGCTTCGTCGCCATGGTTTTTCACATCGTCGAGTACACCTTGTACGGTCGCATTCAGCTGCGAAACATCCAGGTGTGGGCGTTTTACAATCTCGCTCCATTCCTCCTTTGCAGGATACTTTATTACCTTCATTCCTATTATTAATATTTAATTATTATACATTGAACTTTGAGATTTGAACTTTGAACTGTATGATTACTTTTACTTTGAGATTTGAACTTAGAACTGTATGATATGCGTTTACAACTGTATTGCAACAGCAAGGCTATTCATAAAGTTCAATGTTCAATGTTCAATGTTCAAAGTAATCAAGTTACAATATCATCTTTTCGATTGGTGTTACCAGGATGCCCTGTGCACCGAGTTCCTTCAACTTGCCTATGATTTCCCAGAAACGCTTCTCGTCGAGCACGGTGTGGATAGAGCACCATTCCTCATCTGCCAATGGGATAATCGTAGGACTCTTGATGCCTGGCAATACTTCTGTAATCTCCTGAATCTTTTCCTTAGGAGCATTCATCATCACGTACTTCTTGTCCTGTGCAGAACGTACAGCCTCGAAGCGGAACAGCATCTCGTTCAGAATCTCATGCTTCTCCTCGTCCATGTTCCAGTTGCCGATGAGCAGAGCCTCGCTCTTCATCACCACCTCAACCTCAGCAAGATTGTTGCTGACCAGAGTAGAACCTGAACTTACAATATCGAAAATACCGTCGGCCAAACCGATGCCCGGACTGATTTCTACAGAACCCGTAATGACATGGATGTCGGCATTGATATTATTCTTCTTCATAAACTTGCGCAGGATGTTAGGGTAAGAAGTGGCAATCTTCTTGCCGTTGAACCATTGCAATCCCGGATAATCAATCTTCTTAGGAATGGCGAGGCTCAGGCGGCACTTGCTGAAACCCAGACGGTCAATAATCTGCGCATTCTCTCCACGCTCTACAAACTCGTTCTCGCCCACGATACCGATATCTGCCACACCAGAGGCTACGCTCTGAGGAATATCATCATCACGAAGGTAGAGAACCTCGAGAGGAAAATTGCTTGACTGCACCAGGAGGGTGCGTTTAGAGGCGCTTACTTTGATGTCAGCCTCTGCTAAAAGATTCATGGTGTCGTCGAAAAGACGACCCTTACTTTGTACTGCTATTCGTAACATATTTCTATATTTTGTTTGAAAAACATTGCAAAAGTACATATTTTTATTAGAATAAACAAATAATTTCTCACTTATGTGCAAAATATTTCGTACTTTTGCAGCTGAAATGAAGAATAAAGGATATTTATACGCATTATATGCACTATTTTTGCTCGCTGCCTGTGCCGACAAGAAACCGCAGCAGGAGCTTACGCCATGGGGAACTCCCGTAGGCGAAATGGAGTATGCGGACAACTCTGATGGGGCTGAAGGCGATGAAAAGAAACCTGCTTCAACCAACAAAGGGCTTTCGCTCGAAGATATTCAGGCCAATGGTGAGCTCATCATGCTTACCGTTAACGGCCCTACTACCTATTATGATTACCACAGCCACGGAATGGGACTGCAATATCTGCTCTGCGAGAAGTTTGCCCAGCAGATCGGCGTGTCGTTACGCGTAGAAGAATGTAAGGATACGGCTGAAATGGTACGCAAACTGGAGAAGGGAGAAGGCGATGTGATTGCCGTGCCCCTACCCCGAAAACAGACCAGAGGCAACCTGCTGTTCTGTGGTGTTACGCCCGACAGCACCCGTACCCAATGGGCTGTGCAGAACGGTAACAAGAGTCTTGCCGACACCCTGAACGGCTGGTTTAAGCCTAAGCTGATTGCTCAGGTCAAGCAGGAAGAATCGTGGCTGCTTTCTTCTGCCAGCGTGCGCCGCCACGTTTATTCACCATTCCTGAACCGTTCTAAGGGCGTTATTTCCCGCTACGACCACCTCTTCCAGCGCTATAGCGGAACGGCTCGCATGGACTGGCGTCTGATGGCTGCCCAATGTTATCAGGAGAGCTGTTTCGACCCGAATGCGAAGTCATGGGCTGGAGCTTGCGGACTGATGCAGATTATGCCAGGCACGGCTGCCCATCTGGGTTTGCCGATGAGCATGATTCATGAACCTGAGGCGAATGTGGCTGCGGCAGCCAGATATATGGCGGAACTGCAGGGGCATTTCTCTGACGTAGGCGACCCGTCGCAGCGCATGCTTTTCGCCCTGGCTTCTTATAATGGTGGCTATTTCCACATCAGAGATGCGATGTCGCTGGCTCGCAAACATGGTCAGAATCCGCACAATTGGGGCGTAATTCGCGATTATATTCTGCGCCTTTCTCAACCGGCTTATTACACAGATCCGGTAGTGAAATACGGTTATATGCGAGGCACGGAGACGGTTAATTATGTAGATAGAATCAGAGCTCGCTGGGGCGAATATAGCGGTGGTTCAGGCTTCCATGAGAGTTTTCGTGGCAGCGGTATGGGCAGCGGTTCCTTCCATGGAGCCCCTGTTAAATCCAAGCGCCACTACCAGAATAAGTACCATATATAATATAAATAGGTACTGAAAACGATGAGGAAAGGTATATTTGGGGCTCAATTTACTCTGATTTCTTGCAAAATTTGGAGATAAGAGCCCCAAATATACCAAATAACGTGGATGTGAGTTTGCGTTCTTTTATAGGGCTTTTTTGTTGTTTTGTAAAGAAAAAAAAACAAGATACTAAAATGTCGTTATATCATCTCCTACAACGATTAAAGGGAGTGTTTATATATATGTATGTATAATATCCTTACTACAGAAAATAGTAACGGAAATGATGCGATAATCCGCAGTTTTTTTTGCGTTTTAGAAGATAAAATGCAAATATGGGGGTTAGGAAGATGTTTTACCCCCTCTTCTAAGGGTAAAAAATGCCCCTCCTCGGACTCTAAATCATGCTCTAAAGGTAGGTATTTTTGACAAAAATAGAAGAAATGACAGGTAGAAAAAGGGCAAAAGAAGAACAATAAGGTACAAATATGAGCCTGATGAATGTAGATTATTTTATACGTACACAATTATAGCAAGACTACACACAAATCATATATAACATTAATAGCCAACACTTTAACGTATCCAACAATTTATTATCTCCCATCACTATGAGGATTATATTCCGGTCATTTTCGGTCATGGTCATTTCCGGTCATTTTCGTTTCGGGGGAGAAAAGGTCATCTATAGTATAATATAAATAATATTTATATTTACTATAGCTCAAAATGACCCAACTCATTTTGAAAATGACCGAAAATGACCATGACCGGAAATGACCGCTTTTGCCATTCTTTGTTCTCCATTGTACTTTTTCAGCGTATTTTCTGTTATTTGCAATAAAGTTCAGACAGAAAACCAATAGAACCTATTGTATTACAGCCACTTATAGCTTTTCTAGCATAGAAAGTTAGGGTGAAAGCTTGTATTCTGCCCGAAAATGTTGTATCTTTGCACCGGCAATCGAAAGAACAGCCTTTTGTGCCTTGCTCGGGTCTTCTATTAAGATCAACACGGGTCATAAATGATGGCAGGCGCCGGTCATCAATGAAGACCCCGAAAACGGCAGGAACGGGGCGTTCTGGGGAGTTGCAAAACAAAGGACTCTAAACATACTACAAACAACTATGATTAATTACAGCATCGTAATGCGTAGCGTGAACGCAAATCTTCTGGAGATCAACCAGGCGAAGTCACGCATCAACCAGGCGAAGAAGGAGGGTAAGAATCCTGACCAGAAGGACCTGGAACTCGTGAAGACTGAGAAGCAGAATGCTTTCGCCATCTCACAGTACACCGACATCATGACCATCGAGAAGTTTGCCAAGCACATCACTTCACATGGTAGTGTTTATTCGAGAGCCGACATCAGCGCCATCCTCTATATCGCCGTAGACTGCATGCGTGAGATGTTGCTCGAAGGTAAGAAGATCCGTCTGGGCGATCTTGGTGATTTCTCTCTCCTTCTCACCTCAAAGGGTGCTGAGGATGCAGACAAGTTCACCGCTCAGAACATCACCGGCGTAAAGGTTCAGTGGGAGCCAGGTCAGGAGTTCAAGAACCTTCGTGATGACGCCGAGTTCAACCTCGTAGCCAGCCGCAGCGCTCAGGCAGCCGTTATCAAGGCGATTAAGGAGGGTAAGACCAACGTTGACCTCAACGCCCCAACTACTCCGGATAATACGCCAGGCGGTTCTACCCCAGGTGGTTCAAACACCGGTCAGACCGGCAGCGAAGGCCAAGGCACTGAATCAACCGGCGGCACTACCGGCAAGGACGATACTGGCGACGGCCTTGAATAGCCCAAGGATAGACTGGCTAGGTTGCTAGCCCCTAGTCCAGCCTATCCGCCCCCCAAAAAGTCAACATTCAACATTCAAAAAAAATGAAAGCGAACACTTGGAAAACAATTCTTCAGATAGCCATCAGCATTCTGACCGCTATCGCTACTACGCTCGGAGTAACGAGCTGCATGGGATAAAAATGATAAAATAAGGTTAAATCGAGTTCGCCCTGCAAACAAAATCCATCCATAAAATCACTTTTCTGAATATTTTTTTGTATTTTTGCAGATATATTGCAAGAATCTAGGGGTTTGAGCATGACTTATCCTCCTAGATTATAGGCGCATAATTATTAAAAGATTAGAGAATGAAGAAAATATTTATCATGAGCATTTTAACCATGCTATCAAGCCTGTCTTCTTGTCAGGCGCAAAATAAGGGCTATAAGAGTCTGTCGGCAGATGACTATGAGAAAACCATCGCTGACACCGCAGTAATCCGTCTCGACGTACGAACCGCAGAGGAGTTTGCCAATGGGCATATTCGTGGCGCAATCAACATTGACGTACAGAAATCAGACTTCGAGCAGAAGGCCGCTGCCACTCTTCCCAAAAGCAAGACTATCGCCGTGAACTGCCGAAGCGGCAAGCGAAGCAAAAATGCCGCTGCTATATTGACAAAGAACGGCTATCAGGTAATAGAACTCGATTCCGGCTTTATTGGCTGGCAGGCAGCAGGAAAAGAAATCGTAAAGGAGTAAAGTTAAACTAACTGAACTTCCCCACATGCGAAAGTTCCGTTAGTTATTATAAATTTTTAATTTGTAGCGTATGAAAAGAATTTTGCGAATTTTGATGATTGCCATCTGCTGCATGGTTTCATGCAATATGGTGGCGAATGCGGGCAACGACAAGCCTATCTCTGTAAATGCACTTCCTGCCAAGGCTCAGACCTTACTCAGCCAGCATTTCAATGGTCAGAAGGTGATGCTTGCTACCATTGAGTCGGGCGTTGTGAGCAGAAGCTACGACGTGGTTCTGCAGAATGGCACGAAGCTGGAGTTCGACAAAAAGGGAAATCTTACAGAGATTGACTGCAAGCAGGACACCGTGCCAGACCAGCTGATTCCGCAAGCCATCAAGAATTACCTGATGGATAATTATGCAGGACAATCGGTGAAAAAGATTGAAATGAACAAGAATGAATACGAGGTAGAACTGGCTAACGGATTGGATTTGACCTTCAACAAGCATTTCCAATTAATTGATATTGACTGATTATCAAGTTAACTGAACTTTCGCATATCAGGAAGCTAAGTTTCGCCAGTGGTTTAACTACGGGCTGAAAGCCCAAAAGCAAAAAAAATCCCAGTCAGGATAAAACCTTGACTGGGATTCTTATTTTAAATCTCTCTCTTATTTTTCTCATCTCCAAAAAGATGATTACTTCAAACCACGGTTGATAAGGGTTGTGTTGAGAAGCATCACGTACTTACGATACTGACTGTTGTCCAAGATAACGTGCATGTACTTGAGATCCTTCAAAACTGCCTTGTCAATCATTGCAGAACGATCCTCACCCTTTGCTGTTGCAGCATTCATCATGTCTGCGGTGAAGTTCTTGTGTACATCAGCTACAGCCTCTACCTGATCGATGTTCAAGCTCAAAGCATCTGCCAAGCTAGACATCTTAATATTCATGTTGTAAGCTGCTGTTGCATTTGTCTCCTCGTCTGCTGCGAATGTAGCTGTTGCCATTGCAAACATAGCTACTGCTAATACCATAATCTTCTTCATAATCTTTTTACCTTTCTTTAATTTGTGAGTCCTGCACATCCGAAGACGCGGGCTCTGTTAAACATTATCCTATAGTCTTTTTCTTTAAGACGCTGCAAAGATACGAACTTTTCTCTGTGTGCGCAAACATTTCTTGGGATATTTTCGGTTTTCCGCCTATTTCTTGACTTAAATCAACAACAATACGTCGAAATAGGCGTCAGAACGTTAGAGATATTACATTTTCTCTATCATTTTGTAATATCATCGAAAAAAAAAACCTTTTTCTTCGTTTATACCAATTATTATTTGTACCTTTGCAGAAGATTCAACCTATAAAACAAGCAAAATGGTACAGGAAAATCATATAGACAAGGCACTCGCCTTTATGGAAAGTCTCGAGAAACTGGGCAACCAGCTCAAGGCGGCTGAGGAACACCAGAAACAGCTCATCGCCCGAATGCTGGATCTCAAGAAAGAGAATCTGACCGACGGCGAGGAATATGCTGAACTCTCGCAGAAGAGCAAAAGTCTGCAGGACATCATCGACAAATGGCGACCTATCTATCTGGAGCGCATGGAGATGGTAAAGAGCGTAAGCATTCAGAAAAGAAAAAGAAATAATAAAAAATAAATATAGAAATGGAAACAAACAACAAGAACAAGTTTATTGTAGTTTCATACGCACTGTATGATGTAACTAAAGGTGACAACGGCGAGGAGATGCTCATCGAGCGCACAACCGACGAGCGTCCGTTCATCTTCATCAGCGGTATGGGTGTTACCCTGCCAGCTTTCGAAGAGAAGGTGGTAAACCTGGCTAAAGGTGAAGAGTTCGACTTCCAGCTGGACCCAGAGCAGGCTTACGGACAGCACTATGATGAGCGCGTACTCGAGCTCGACAAGCAGATTTTTACCGTCAACGGCCAGTTTGATGCACAGCACGTACAGGTAGGCGCTATCATCCCATTGCAGAACGAGGATGGCAACCACTTCAACGCAGTAGTGAAGAACATCAGCGATACAAAGGTAACCTGCGACCTGAACCACCCATTGGCTGGCTTGAAGCTCAACTTCTGCGGTCAGATTCTCGAGAGCCGCGAGGCTACTGCTGAGGAGATTGCCAAGATGGCTCAGATGATCAGCGGCGAAGGTGGCGGCTGCTCAGGTGGCTGCGACAACTGCGGCGGCGACTGCAAGGATGGCAACTGTGAAGGTGGTTGCGAAGGCGGCTGCAACAAGTAACAAACACCTTTATAATATATAAGGTAATGAGGAATACATTTGGCAATCTTTTCACTCTCACTACGTTTGGAGAGAGTCATGGAATAGCTGTAGGAGGCGTTATTGACGGATTTCCTGCAGGCATAGAAATCGACATGGACTTTATCCAGAGCGAGCTGAACCGCCGACGCCCAGGACAGAGCCACATCACTACGGCCAGAAAGGAAGCTGACAAGGTAGAGTTTCTGAGTGGTGTGTTCGAAGGCAAATCAACAGGAACCCCTATCGGCTTTGAGGTGCGTAACCAGAACCAGCATTCTCAGGACTATGAGAATATGCGCTGCCTCTTCCGCCCTTCTCACGCAGATTTCACCTATCACGAGAAGTATGGCGTACGCGACCATCGTGGCGGCGGCCGTTCTTCAGCCCGCATCACCATTGCCCGATGCGTAGGCGGAGCCTTGGCTAAACTTGCCTTGCGACAGTTGGGCATCAGCATCACGGCTTATACATCACAGGTGGGCAGCATCGCGCTGGAGAAAGATTATCATCTGTATGACCTTAACACCATAGAAGATAATCCGGTGCGCTGTCCTGACCAGCAGAAGGCGAAGGAGATGGAAAATCTCATCGCCCAGGTTAAGGCTGACGGCGATACGATTGGCGGAATCATCACTTGCGTCATCAAGGGTTGCCCGGTAGGATTGGGCGAGCCTGAGTTTGACAAGCTTCATGCCCAACTGGGTGCTGCCATGCTTGGCATTAACGCCGTGAAGGGTTTTGAATATGGCGAGGGATTTGCCGGAGTTACTGCCCGCGGAAGTGAGCAGAATGATGTCTTTATCCCGAAGGCTGATGCTGCAGAGACGTCAGAAGATGCTGCAGTGAATCAGGATGTTGCTGCCCGTATTACAACAAAGAGCAATCATAGCGGAGGAATACAGGGCGGTTTGAGCAATGGTCAGGACATCTATTTCCGTGTTGCCTTCAAGCCGGTTGCTACTCTGCTGAAGGAGCAGAACACGGTAGATTTGGAAGGAAATGCCACCACGCTGACTGCCCGCGGCCGTCATGATCCTTGCGTTTTGCCAAGAGCCGTGCCGGTGGTTGAAGCCATGGCTGCCATGGTTATTCTGGATAACTATCTCTTGAATAAAACAATAAAACTTTAATTAGTGATTAATTAGTAGTGGTTAGTGATAAATAAACTAATCACTACTAACTAATAACTAATCATTAATCACTACCTAAAGTTTACTGTCCTTTAATAGTTTTGGGCAATATTCATTAAAAAAGCATTTATCACAGAGCGGTTTCGTACTCTTGCAAATATATCTGCCATGCAGCAGAATCCAATGATGCGCATTCGGAATATCCTCAGCCGGAATGTGTTTCATCAGATAATCTTCTACTTTTCGGGGCGTATCTGCCGTTTTCGGCACCAAACCCATACGATGACTCACACGGTAAACATGCGTATCCACCGCCATCGTAGCATGACCGAACCATACGGCACGAATCACATTCGCCGTCTTGCGCCCCACTCCTGCCAACTTCTCCAAATCATCCGCAGCCTCAGGCACCTCACCTCCGAACATCTCAACCAGCTGGCGAGACATTTCAGCAAGATGCTTCGCCTTGGCATTCGGATAACTCACCGAACTGATCAACTCATAAATATCTTCCTCGCTCGCCTGTGCCATGTGCTGCGCATCAGGATAACGGGCAAAGAGAGCAGGCGTAACCATGTTGATGCGTTTGTCGGTGCATTGCGCAGAAAGCAAGGTAGCCACCAGAAGCTGAAATGCGCTACCGAACTGCAACTCGGTAGTTACATTCGGCAGCGCACTTCTGAAATGATTCAATATAAAATCGTATCTTTCCTTACGAAGCATTTCTCTTACTTTTTAGCAGGAGCAGTCTCCTCTTTCTTCAGCTTACCCTTGTAAGCCTTGTTCAAGCCGGAAATCACCTCTTTTGTAATATCGTAAGCCTTGTCAGCATAGAGCAGGTTATCGCCGCTCTTAGAGAAGATGATGCTGTACTTCTTGTCCTTGTTGTAGCGGGCAAGATAGTTGGCAATGCTGTCGTGGAGCGCCTTGTTGTACTTCTCCTGCTCAGCAGCAAACTCGTTGCTCAAGCGCTGCTGCAAGCCCTGCAGGTCGTTGTTCTGCTTCTGCAGTCCAGCCTGGATAGCCTCAGCCTGCTCACGGGTGTAAGCATTCTGCTGAATCTTCTGCTGGAAGTTGGCTGCTGCAGCCTGGAGCTGCTGGCCCTTCTGGGCAATAGTAGCCTGAATGTTCTGACCCTTCTTCTCCAAGATAGAAGAATACTCCTTAGCAAAGGTATACTGAGTCATGATAGAGTCTACCTCTACATAAGCAATCTTCAATTCAGCAGGAGCCTTGCTCTCTGACTTAGCCTCTACCTGAGGCTGAGATTTGTTGCATGATGCCAATGACAGGGCAGCAACAGCTGCAATTGCCACTGAACTCAAAATGTTCTTTCTCATTTTTTCTATCATATTATATTATTACTATTTTCTAATAAGCCTTGTTGGCTTCTCTTGCCTCGCGGTCCTGATCCACCACACAATGAATGCCCTGCTTGCGCAAGCCCGGATTGTCGTGCACATGCTGGGAAGAGAACTTGCCGTTTTTCTTAAAAATCAACTTTACGCAAAATAATGCCATGCAGATAGCAATTATTAACACGCTTAATAACATTAATTTTATCATTTTTATTACCTTTGCAGTGCCTTAGTGCACTTTTGGGTGCAAAGGTACTATTTTTTTGGGAATAACCAAAACAAAATAGCAGAAATAAATGTTTTATCAAAACAAAATAATAGAAAATAAATGAATAAAAGTGAATTGAAGCCTGCTCTCGTGTTCGAGCAGTTCGCAAAAATCAACGAAATACCTCGTCCTTCCAAGCACGAGGAGAACATGATTAAGTTTTTGAAATCTTTCGGAGAGGCTCATCAGCTCGAAACGCTGGTAGATGAAACCGGTAATGTGCTCATCCGTAAAGCTGCCACTCCAGGCTACGAGCATGCTGAAACCATCATCCTGCAGAGCCACATGGACATGGTTTGCGATAAACTGGTAGATGTTGATTTCGATTTCCACAAAGACGCCATCCAGACTTACGTAGACGGAGAATGGCTTAAGGCAAAAGGCACTACATTGGGCGCTGACGACGGTATGGGCTGCGCCATCGAGCTGGCTATCCTGGCAAGCAACGATATTGAGCATGGTCCTATCGAGTGCGTCTTTACACGTGATGAAGAAACCGGACTGACCGGTGCTCACGGCATGAAGGCGGGCTTTATGACCGGAAAGATGCTCATCAATCTCGACTCAGAGGATGAGGGCGAAATCTTCGTATCCTGCGCCGGTGGTCAGACAACCCATGCTACTTTCCACTTCTCACGCGAAGAGGCTCCTGCGGGTTATTTCTTCATGGAAGCTTCGCTGAAGGGTCTCAACGGTGGTCACTCGGGCGATGACATCAACAAGAAGCGCGCCAATGCCATCAAGATTCTTGCCCGCTTCCTCTTCCTCGAAAATGAGAAACTGGATGGAAGTCTGCGCCTCGTAAGCTTCAACAGCGGCAAAATGCACAATGCGATTCCTCGCGACGGAAAGATTGTTTTCGCCGTCAAGAATGCTGATAAGGAACAGGTTCGTGCCGACTGGAACATCTTTGCATCAGAAGTAGAAGATGAATTCCACGTAACCGAACAGGCTATGCAGTTCAATATGAGCAGCACCGATGCTGCACCTGTCATCGAGAAAGCTGTAGCTGACAAGTTCGTAATGGCTCTCCAGGCTGTAGACAACGGTCCGCTTACTACCTGTCAGGATGAGGCGATTGCCTGGATGGTAGAAACCTCAAGCAATGTGGCAAGCGTGATGACCGATGAAAACAGCATCAACATCGTAGCTTCTCAGCGAAGTAACGTGATGAGCAATCTGGAGAACATGACCAACACCGTAAAGGCAGCCTTCCTTCTGGCTGGCGCCGAGGTAACTGTAGGCGACAAGTATCCTGCTTGGAAGATGCGCGCCAACAGCGAGCTTACCGACCTTGCTGTGAAGGCTTACGAAAAGCTCTTCGGCAAAAAGCCATTGGTAAAGGGTATTCATGCCGGTTTGGAGTGTGGTCTTTTCTCAGAGCGTTATCCTGAGCTCGATATGGTAAGTTTCGGTCCTACCCTTCGCAATGTTCACACCCCAGACGAGGCTCTTCTCATTCCTACAGTAGAGATGGTTTGGGATCACTTGCTGGAGATTCTCCGCAGCGTGGCTAAATAAGCAAGCGTGCTAAATAAAACTACGAGTTTCATAAAAGCAGCGCGGCTTAATAAAAAAGAAGATGTCTATGATAAAGAAAATGATGTTTTTCATGGTTTCAGGACTTGTGCTGATGTTCACCTCGTGTGGCGATCAGCACAAGGCTCAATCTCTGGTCAAGGATTTTCTTGATGAAAACCTCGTTGATCAGGACTGCAGCTATGAGCGTTTCTCCCACCTCACTCCTACTGCCATGATCAGTTTCGACCAGATGAAGGTGATGCGACAAAATGTCAGCAAACTGCCTTACGTCAAGAAGAATATTGATTATAATGATGCAGCTTATCCCGACACCTTATTATATTTAAGGGCTACATACAAGCTGACCAACCATCAGGGCGAGAAGCAGGAAGTAACCCAAACCTTTTATCTTGATAAAGGTTTGACAAGAGTAATCGGGTTTAAGGAAAACTAAAAAAACAGTTAAGAATTGCCTTTCAGCAAGGCAGTAAGAATAAACAGAAAGAGTTGACTAGCATTTTAACTAGCCAACTCTTTTTTCATATAATCTCTTATTTCTTTTCTAGCCAGAGTCAGACGATTCTCAGCCGCTTTATATCCGAGGTTCAGACTTTGGGCAATCTCGCTCACCTGCATTCCTTCGAAGAGATTCAGGCGGTAAACCTTGCTTCTCTTCTCCGTGAGCCGGGCAATGCCACGCTCCAGAATCTCGTTGGTCTGCTGGGCAGAGAAAACAGATTCGCCATCAACATCATATCTTCCCATCCAGTCGCTAGCTCCCAGGAAGTGTTCATACTCCTCAATCTTATGCTTGCGACGGTAATAATCGATAATCAGATTCTTGGCAATGGTGTATACAAAACAAGGTAAAGTAACAGGCGTAATCATCTTATCGCCTCGAAGTAATCGCACAAAAGTATTCTGCACGATGTCTTCAGCCTCGTCTGCCGGAAGCGAACGGGACATGACATACAACTTCAGCTCGTTGTAGTGTTCAGAGTAATAATCAGCAATAATGCTGTAATTTGAATTTGTTTGTTCCATGATGGCGATTTTTTTAATCATGTTTTTCGTTTATCGATATTGCAAAGGTAATAAAAAAAAGGAAAGCCACCAAAGGAAAGCGAAAAAAAATGTGCTAAATGTTCGTTTTGAAACATTTAGCACATATGATAGAAACAATTTGTAACATGAAATGTTACGCATCGCAAAGTTTTATTTCTTAATTCAAACCTTTTTACAGGTTGGATTACTTAATCATGTCAACGCTTCTCTTGAGGAATGCGTCGAGCGAAGCACCCTTCAACATACCGTTCTGAAGCAGGGCGAGGTCGATGAGCTGGTGAACAATGTTGTTGTTCTTAGCATAGCCCGAGATAATTTCGTTGCGCTTAGCCTTCTCATCGCTGATGGCCTTCTCTGTGTTGTGAACATCATCCTTCTCCTGCTGGGTAATCTCTTCAGGCTTCTTCTTGTTCTGCTCCTGATGGAGTACGGCAAGGCGAGCTTCCTGACCCTTGATTTCTGCAAGGATTGGCTTCAATGTTTCAGCAGTGTTGGCCTCAGCATCTTCCAATACCTTCTTTACCAGAGCATGGTCTGAGTTCAGTACGATGTTGTAGCTGTCTGGCATCTGACCGTAGAAGTTCATGCCTGCCTGGAACTGGCTCATCGCCTTCATACGGCGCATGTACTCGTTCTGAGTGATGAGCACTGGCTGGTTCTGTTCGCCCAAAGCCTGAATTTCTACAAAGAATTCTGTCTTGTCGAGTTGAGGCATCTGAGAGCGGAATACTTCTGTCAAGTTGTCAGACTGCTCTTTGCTCAAATCGGTCTTCTTAGCATCTTCCTTCACGATGAGGCGGTCGATGATGTCGGCGTCAACACGTGTAAAGCGACTCTTCTCCAGCTTCTGCTCCAGCATGTTTACCATCGGCGTATCGAGCTGACCTTCCATCAGGAGTACAGAATAGCCCTTCTGCTTGGCAGCTTCGATGTAAGAATACTGCTCTTCCTTATTGTTGGCATAGAGATAAACCAGGTTGCCGTCCTTATCGGTCTGGTTGTCCTTAATCAGCGTCTTGTACTCCTCGAAAGTAAAGTACTTGCCCTCAACATCTTTCAGAAGTGCGAAGTCCTTTGCACGCTCGTAGAAATCTTCCTGAGAGAGCATTCCGTAGTTGATGAAGATCTTGAGGTCATCCCATTTCTCTTCAAACTCCTTGCGGTTTTCCTTGAAGATAGAGTTCAAACGATCGGCTACCTTCTTGGTGATGTAGGTAGAAATTTTCTTCACGTTGCTGTCGCTCTGCAGGTAGCTGCGGCTAACGTTCAGCGGAATGTCCGGTGAATCGATTACACCATGAAGCAATGTGAGGAATTCTGGTACAATGCCTTCTACCTGGTCGGTTACGAACACCTGGTTGCAATAGAGCTGAATCTTGTTGCGCTGCATGTCGATGCTGCTCTTGATGCGTGGGAAGTAGAGAATACCCGTGAGATTGAATGGGAAGTCTACATTCAGATGAATCCAGAACAACGGGTCGTCCTGCATTGGATAAAGGGTGTGATAGAACTTCTTGTAGTCCTCATCCTTCAAGGTGCTAGGAGTCTTGGTCCAGAGAGGCTCCACATTATTAATAATGTTATCCTCATCAGTCTCCACATTCTTGCCGTCCTTCCACTCGGTCTTCTTGCCGAAGGCTACAGGCACTGCCATAAACTTGCAGTACTTGTTCAGAAGCTCTTCAATCTTGCTCTTCTGCAGGAATTCCTTGCAGTCATCAGCAATATGGAGGATGATGTCTGAACCACGCTCAGCCTTGTCAGCATCTTCGATTTCGAAAGCAGGTGAACCATCGCAGCTCCACTTTACAGCCTTGCTTCCCTCTTTGTAGCTCTTAGTGATGATTTCTACCTTGCTGGCTACCATGAAAGAAGAATAGAAGCCGAGACCGAAGTGGCCGATGATGGCGTTGGCATTCTCCTTATACTTGTCGAGGAAGTCAGTTACGCCTGAGAATGCAATCTGGTTGATATATTTATCGATTTCCTCCTCAGTCATACCTATACCATGGTCGCTGATAGTTAAGGTTCCAGCCTTCTCATCGAGAGAGACACGAACGGTTGCGTCGCCTATCTCGCCCTTGAAATCGCCCTGAGCTGCAAGAGTCTTCAATTTCTGTGTAGCATCTACGGCGTTTGAAACCATCTCGCGGAGGAAGATGTCGTGATCTGAATATAAGAATTTCTTGATGACAGGGAAAATGTTCTCTGTCGTTACACCAATATTACCTTTCTGTGCCATAATATAAAATGTTTTTATTCGTATTTACTTTATTATTGTTTGGCAAGGGGGCTAACAAATAGCGTGCCAAAATAAAAGCCCTCTTACCAAACAGAATAAAATAGCTGAAAAACATTTTATGATTCAGCAAAGCATTTTATGACTAAATGTCTCTTGGAAATCCCTTTGCCAAACCGCCTTCGCTTGTTTCCTTGTAAAGCGAAGGTAGGTCATGCCCCGTCTGTCGCATTACTTCAACTACACGGTCGAAAGATACGGTATGATGGCCATCTGAGAAGGAAGCGTAGAGGTCTGCATCCAAAGCTCGGGCGGCAGCAAAGGCATTTCGCTCGATGCAAGGAATCTGAACCAGTCCGCAAACCGGGTCGCAGGTCATTCCGAGATGATGCTCCAATCCCATTTCGGCAGCATATTCTACCTGAGCCGGACTGCCTCCGAAAAGCTGACAGGCTGCAGCCGAAGCCATGGCGCAGGCAACACCTACCTCGCCCTGGCAACCTACATCGGCACCACTGATAGAAGCATTCTGCTTTACGATGTTGCCCACCAATCCGGCTGTAGCCAAGGCTCTCAAGATGCGCTGTTCACTCATATCATGAGAAGTAAACATGTGGTAGAGTACAGCTGGCAACACACCACAGGCGCCACAGGTAGGAGCTGTAACGATGGTGCCACCCGAAGCATTTTCTTCGCTCACAGCCAGCGCATAAGCATAAACCAAGCCGCGGCTCTGCAGGGAAGCACGGTAACCCTTCGCCTTTATATAATAGGTGGCAGCCTTACGCTGTAGCTTCAGCGGACCAGGCAAAACACCTTCATGGTCCAAACCATTTCTGATGCTCTGCTTCATCGTTTGCCAAACCATGTCGAGATAATCCCAGATATCTTCCGATTCGCATTTCTCAACATACTCCCAGAATGAGCGTCCGTTATCATAGCACCATTGCTTGATGTCGGCGAGCTTGTTCAGATCATAAACATCCTTGGCGCCCAGCTCTTCGTTGCCGGCAGTACCATCTGATATGGCTCCACCACCAATACTGTAAACGGTCCATTCATCAATAACATCGCCGTTCAGATCCTTGCCCACAAATTTCATTCCGTTGGGATGATAAGGCAGGAAAGTTTGTGGCTGCCAGATAATATTCACAGTTTTATGAGGTCTGAGCACTTCTTCTATTGCCACATCAGTCATGTGTCCCTTACCTGTAGCTGCCAGACTTCCATAGAGGGTTACTTCATAATAAGAAGCGTTAGGGCAACGCTCCAGAAAAAGTTTGGCTGCACGCTGAGGTCCCATCGTATGGCTGCTCGATGGTCCCTTACCTACTCTATATAATTCCTTTAATGACTTCATTTTTTCTCGTATTTAATATTTTTACTTATCGTTTTTTCCCTTTTAATGGGCTCAGTTACTTATTTCTTCAGTTTACCATCCGAAAGTTACTTCATCTGCTTGGCTTTCAGGATGATGACATCCGTGAGAGGTCTGTCGTTGTTCGCCTTATCGGTAGCCACATTCTGAATCTTATCAACCACATCCATACCTTCAAGCACCTCTCCGAATACAGTGTAGCCGTTGTCAAGGTGAGGAACACCACCATGCTTGATGTAGCCCTTCTGCAACTGTTCTGAAGGAATGGCGTAATACTTGCCGTCCCGTTTCAGTTTTTCTACATAATATTCCATCTGCCGTGGAGAAAAATTTCTGCCCCAGGTGATGTAGAAATCAGTAGACGCCGAAGCTTTGGTCGGATTTTCATCATCTCCTTCGCGAGCAGCACAGAGCTGTCCGCGCTTATGATAATATTTAGGATAGATGATTTCTGCCGGAACCGTATAGTTTACATCAAACTTCTGCGGCTTTTCCATGTTCACCTTTCTGCATGAATAATCGCCACCCTGAATCATGAAATTCTTGATGACACGCTGAAAAATGCAGCCGTCATAATAACCCGAATTGACAAGTTTCAGGAAATTATCCCGATGCTTGGGAGTATCGTTGTAGAGAGCCACGAGAATGTTGCCCATCGTAGTTTCCAGCAACACCTGAGGGCAAGTTGGATCGTGCGGTGTTTCCCAGTCTAGCAGAGAATCGGGCTTAGACGCCACAACTTTTCCGGCTGGTTCTGATGTGTTCTGATTGCCTTCACTCTGAGCGAATGTCGTAACAGGCACCGTAAGAAGAGCGAGTGTCAATAATCTGATGATCTTCTTCATATTTTTGTATAATTTTACATCTATTTATGTTATCGGATGCAAAGATAATGATTTTATTCTAAAAAATTGATTTTTTATGCGGGAAAAGTTACTTTGTTTCATACATTCTTCATATCTTTGCAGCAGAAGACAGAAAATGCAATCAATTATGAAGAAAAAAACATATATTATCATCGCTTTTTGCACTTTCCTCACTACAGAAGCAAGTGCACAGCAACAGGTAAGCTTCGGACCATTGCACAGTCCGGACAGTCCGCGCGAAGAATGGTTGCTGCCTGGCGATACGGTTTACCAGGCAGGAAAACCTATGATTTATCAGGGAAAACCGGTGAAGAATGCATATATGACTCCTGCCCGACTATCAGATAAGAAAGAAAATCTCGGCAAAAACGGATTGTTGGGTGATGCTTCGCTAGACAGCACCTATTATAATAATCCCATCTCCATCCTTACCAACGGCTTGAGTTATCCGTTGGGCTATGGCTGGGGGCTGCACAAGGGATTGAATCTCTCGGTAGATCTTTCTGCCTTTGCCACATTCGGCAAGAATGTGCCTCACAGAGGCGGTTTCACTCAGACCATCGATGCAACCTACCTAACGCCACTTACCAAAGACAACAAACTTTGGTTGGCTCTGGGCACTTATATCAACAACGTAAACTATGGTGGAGACAGTTATCATGACGGTGGAGTCTACGGCATTCTGGGCTACCAGTTTAATGAGCATTGGGAGGCTTACGTTTACGGTCAGCTTAGTGTAGCCAACAATTACAATTCTCTTTACGGCCGTTATGGCGGTTATGGCTATGGGCCCTACGGCTATTCGCCTTGGGGCTACGGAATGTATCCTTGGGGAATGGGCAGAGGAATCATGCCGGGTGGTTACGGAATGGGAGTACCTGGCGCCAACGTTTTAGGAGCCGGTGTAAGATACACTAATTCCAAAAAGACTTTCTCTATCGGCTTAAACGTAGAAGGAGTATGGTATGATAATAAGACGCCGTCCTATTTTAAGCAATACGACTATCCTGTGCCAAAGGCGCCTGAAAAGGATTAAGGAAAAGGATGATTTTAAGTTAAGAAAAAGATAAAAGGTGCTTTGGCTTAAGAAAAAGATAAAGCATAAAAGAAAAGAGGTTCACTTTTCAATATAATCATATTGAAGTGAACCTCTAAGTTTATTCTGAAAAGAATCAGTTTACATAGAATCATCTCTCTCAATGAGATTATACCTATGAGTTTAGATTCTATTCAGCGAGAATCTGGACTATTCTTTCTGCTGAGCGGCCATCCCATCTGTCAGGAATGCCCGCTTTCTTCCATTCACCCTTCAGAAGTTTCTGCATAGTTTGCTTCAGTAACTCCGGATCTTCAGCAACCAGTTCGTTTGTACCCACCTTTACAGTTTCAATATGCTCAGTATAGCTGTTGAGCGTAATGCAAGGAACCCCATTGAAGGTAGCTTCTTCAGCCACATTACCGGAATCGGTAATCACACCTTTGGCGTGGGCTGTAAGATAAGCAAACGAGAGATAATCGAGCGGCTGAACCACCTGGATTCCACTCTGATGATTACTCTCTTCCTGATAAGCCTTGAATGCGAGCACGAAGCCCAAGGCTTTACCTCGAAGCGGAGCAATTACCTTCACTCCAGCCTGGCGCGCCTCTTCATCTATGACAGAAATGAGCGATTTCATCTCATCAATGTTATTGACGATGGCCTTGCGATTCAAGGTCAAAACCATATATTCACCTTCTTTCAGATGAAACTCGTCCATGACTTCAGGACGCTGCATTTTAGACTGAAGGAAGCGGATGTTGTCGATAAGCACATTTCCTACCATATAAACCTTAGACAATTCTGCACCTTCCTTGTTGGCGATGCTGTTGTTTGAAATGCCAGCGGTAAAGAGAATATCTGACAAGCCATCAATCACCAGACGGTTGATTTCCTTTGGCATGGTAATGTCAAAACTGCGGGTTCCGGCTGCAATATGAGCAAGCTGCACACCCTGCTTCTTGGTGACAATAGCCACAGCCATGGTTGAAGCCAGATCATCAACCACAATGACAACATCTGTAGCATTCTGCTGCAGATAGCGCTCAAACTGACCCATCACCTGTCCGGTAAGTTCGTTCATGTTTGGACAGTCTACGCCGAGATAAGCATCCGGTTTCAGAATGCCTAAGTCATCGAAAAGAGAAGATTCCAATGTCGGGTCATCCTCTTTTCCTGTGTAAACCAACTGATAGCTGATTTCGTTACCAGCTTCCTGAGCATTACGAATTGCTCTAATTACGGGCGCAACCTTGATAAAGTTAGGTCTTGCGCCTGCAACGATACAGATTTTCTTCATTTTTATCCTGTTTAATATTTTTACTTACTGAAGTTACAGTTTATTGATGTCAGAGTGCTTTATTTCTTGAATCAAAAGGCATTATCCATTGACTCAGAGGTCTTTATCCCTTGAAAAGGTCTTTGATTCCTCCTATAGAGCCCAAGAGATTGGTTGCCTCGTATGGCAGATAAACCACCTTATTATCCTTACCCTGAGCCACTTCCTGCATCATGCTGATGTATTTCTGAGCCAGGAGATAGTTGGCTGGATTCGTACTCTGTCCTACAGCTTCCGTAATCTTCTGAATGGCAATAGCCTCGGCCTCAGCCTTACGGATGCGGGCAGTAGCCTCACCTTCTGCATTCAAGATAGCCTGCTGTTTGGCAGCCTCAGCCTTGTTCACGATGGCAGCCTTCTCACCTTCTGAGAGCAGGCGCTGCTTTTCCTTCTCACCTTCAGAAGTCAGGATGGTAGCTCGCTTGTTGCGTTCAGCCTGCATCTGCTTTTCCATCGCCTGGAGCACACTCTCTGGAGGTGTAATATCCTGCAACTCTACTCGGTTAACCTTGATTCCCCACTTATTGGTTGCATCATCCAAAACTGCACGGAGTTTGGTGTTAATCGTATCGCGGGAGGTAAGAGTCTGGTCAAGTTCCATCTCACCTATTATATTACGCAAGGTAGTTTGGGTCAGTTTCTCTATGGCGTTTGGCAGATTGTTGATTTCATACACACTCTTGAATGGGTCCACAATCTGGAAATAGAGCAACGCATTTATCTGCATCTGGATATTATCCTTAGTGATTACGTTCTGACGGTCGAAATCGTAGACCTGTTCACGAAGGTCGATGCTGTTTGTATAAAGGTATCTTCCGTTTCTCATCGCCACAATATCCTTGGCATGGTCAATGAAAGGAATGATGATATTAATACCCGGCTTGAGCGTAGCAAAATATCGTCCGAGACGCTCTATGATTTTCGTCTCACTTTGAGGGATGATGACGATGGTTTTCTTAACCACTACGAGTGCAAGTGCTACTAGAGCCACCAGCACATAAATTCCTATGTTCATGATGTTTATACGATTAAGTGAATAATGTTGAATCTAAACTTTTCCTACCTAAACTTTTTCTACCTTGAGGATGATAGATTCGTGACCTAAGATTCGAACCTTATCGCCTACAGCAAGCGGTTCGGCAAGATGCGGAGCTTCCGCTTTCCAATCATCTCCATCCAGCTTCACTCTACCATATCCTCCGGCAGGAATCATCTCGGTCACTTCCCCTATCTGTCCTGCCAGCGCATCGGCGTTACTGCGGCGGTCTTCCCCACCCTTGTGTAGCGATTTCAGCAGATGCGGACGAACCAACCAGATGCTAAGCATAGAGCAGATAGCCCAAACCACTACCTGCACCCAGAAAGGTGCTCCTACTAATGCCACAGGAATGCTGATGAGCGCACCAATGGCAAAACAAGTAACATAGAAATCGCCGGAAGACAACTCTAAGATGAGGCAGATGAACATCACCGACGTCCATACCAGCCAAAGGTTATGAGATAAATACTCCATACTTAACTATTTTAATTTGATTCTTCAGATTCGAGAGATTCGAAAGAGAAGATGAATTCATTTCTTCAGATTCGAGAGATTCGAAAGAGAAGATGAATTCATTTCTTCAGATTCGAGAGATTCGGAAAATTCCTTATTTTCTGCGGGTTGTAGTCTTCTTTTTTCTACTGGTCTTCTTGGTTGTAGAAGTCTTGCTCGTAGAACCTACCTTATAAGTTGTCTGAGGTTTATAATACTTCAGTGCGGTAGGCATTTCCTTCTGCAAGGCAGCAATACGCTTGGCGTCTGAAGGGTGATCACTGAAAATATCACTCTGATTGCTGCTAGAGCCCTGCGACATTCTCTTCCAGAAAGGAATGGCCTGCTGAGGATCGTAACCAGCCATGGCAGCGAAGATAAGCCCCATGTAATCTGCCTCGGTTTCATTATCACGGGAATACTTCAGATTGCGGAATGAGAAATACTGTCCGGCAACTGCACTTGCCACATTACCTACACCATTACCTACTGTCTGGTTCAATACAGTACCCAGGATACTTGTACCGGTTTGCTGATTCTGCTGTTTGGTGAGCTGCTCAGCACTATGCTTAGCCACAGCATGAGCTATTTCGTGACCCAAAACGATTGCCAAACCGGTTTCATTCTGAGTGTAAGGCAAAAGTCCTTCATAAACCACGATTTTACCGCCAGGCATACAGAATGCATTGGCAGACTTATCTTGTACCAGATTGAATTCCCATGAATAATTCTTCACATCGGCTTCAAATCCGTTCTGCTTCAAATAGAGTTCAACAGCATTGGCAAGTCTTTTTCCTACCCGCTGAACCATCGCTGTATTGGCTGCATTGGTCGACTTCTTGGCAGAAGCCATGTACTTTGTGTATTCCTGATTAGACAGACTGAGAACCTGCTCATCGGATACAGAGATGCGATGAGCGCGACCGGTCAGAGGCACCGTCTGAGTAGTGCCGCAAGATGACAGCGCAAGAGCTGCCAAAACCGTCAAAACTAAAACCTTAAACTTTTTCATCTTAACTTACTTATGTATATTAAATATGTTTATTCATTAAGTTTATGTGCTGTTTGAAACACATTTTCTCTGCAAATATACTATTTCTGGTTGAAACCACCAAAGAAAAATGAGAAAAACATGAAATATAACCTAAAAATAACACAAGATAACTGACAAAAAAGGGGTGTACGAAAAAAAGATGGCAAAAAAATAAGGTGTGGCACAATCTTTGCAGTTTCGCAAAACCGTCAGACTGCCAGATGACAGCTGCCCGAGAAAGCAGCATTATCAGCAGACTGGGTTTAAGAAGTATAACATTAAAATATTTTAATATGAACGCAAAGAAGGAAGTGCCTGTATTGCTCTTGACAGGCTACCTGGGTAGTGGAAAGACAACCCTTCTCAACAAGATTTTAGCTAACGAAAAAGGTATTAAGTTTGCCGTCATTGTCAACGATATTGGTGAAGTCAATATTGATGCAGCCCTGATAGAAAAAGGTGGCGTAGTAGGTCAGAAAGATGATTCGCTCGTTTCTCTCCAGAATGGTTGCATCTGCTGCACATTGAAGATGGACCTGGTAGAACAGCTCAAGGAAATCGTAGACATGAAGCGTTTCGATTACATTGTCATCGAGGCTTCCGGAATCTGCGAGCCTGCTCCTATTGCACAGACCATCTGCTCTATCCCATCCCTCGGTCCTCAGTACATCGAGAATGGCATTCTGCGCCTTGACAGCATCGTTACCGTAGTAGATGCTTTGCGCATGAAGGATGAGTTCTCCAACGGCAGCGACCTGATGAAGAAGAATATGGATGAGGAAGATTTGGCTTCGCTCGTCATCCAGCAGATTGAGTTCTGCAACATCATTCTTCTGAACAAGGCTGCAGAGGTTGAACCTAAGGAACTGGAGCACCTGAAGCAGATTATCCGTGCCATCCAGCCTAAGGCAGAAATCTTTGAATGCAACTATGGTGACGTTGACTTGAATCTGATTGTCAACACCAAGAAGTTTGATTGGGAAACCGTATCCACTTCAGCCGGTTGGATTCAGGAGATTGAATCAGAAAGAAACGAAGAGCATGAAGAAGATGATGAAGAAGAAGCACATGAACATCATCACGATCATGACGAGGAAGACGAACATGAGCATCATCATCATGAGCACGATGACCATGACCACGATCATGACGAGCATGAACATCATCATCATCACCATCATCACGACCATGACCATGATCATGAAGGAGGAGAAGTTGAGGAATACGGAATCGGCACCTTCGTTTACTATCGTCGCAAGCCTTTCGACCTGGGTCTCTTCGATGATTTCGTAGCAAGAAAATGGCCTAGAGACGTGGTTCGCGCCAAGGGAATCTGCTATTTCGATGATGAGCGCGACATGTGCTACGTGTTCGAACAGGCTGGCAAGCAGAAGACTGTAAAGCAGGCTGGTCAATGGTTGGCTACCATGCCGAAAGACGAACTCGCCCAGGTCTTGATGAATAACCCACAGCTGCAGAAGGAATGGGATCAGGAATTGGGCGACCGCATGATAAAAATCGTATTCATCGGTCAGCATATCAAGAAACAGAAAGATGCTATCATTGCTGAACTCGACAAATGTCTGGCATAAAACAGATTAAAGAAGTAGACAAGCAGAACAGAAGTCTATCTTCAGAACAAATATTGCAGAATCTTATTCTGCCCAGTTCTTAGCAAAAAGCAAAGGAAAAACAGCTCAAAATGAGCAGGAAACAAGAAAAACGGAGGAAAACGAACAAAAAAGTGAAGTTTTTCCTCCGTTTTTTAGTTTAATTCGTTTTTTTTTGTTAATTTTGCACCCGAATAATAAAAGCGTAATAAATATGAAGACAAACTTCAGACCGGCGTATATAAAGGACTTTGCTGCTTGCTGGAAAGTCATCGACCAGGCTCGCCAAAGTATGATAGAATCGGGACGTCACCAATGGACTGAGGAATATCCATCAGAAAAAGACATCAGAAAAGACATAGAAAATGGCAACGCCTTCGTTCTGACAGTAAACGAAGAGGTGGTTGTCTATGGAGCAGTCATATTGAATGGTGAACCCAAATATAAGAAATTAGTAGGCAACTGGATTACTGATGGCGATTATTATGTAATACATCGCTTTGCCACGTTGCCTAGTTTCCAGCGTGAAGGTTTGGCGCGTATTTTCATCAGTAAGGTGAACAGCATGTGCGAGGTAGAAAAAATACCTAGCATCAAGGTTGACACCAACTTTGACAATACGCCGATGATTAACCTTCTGTCTTCGATGGGTTTCTGCATCTGCGGACGTGTAAACTATGGAGGAAACAGAGGTCAGCGTTTCGCCTTTGAAAAACTCTCCATAGCCATGGAACCTGCAGAATAATTTCTGGCCATCGAAAAACACAACATTTGATAAACATCCTCAAACATTCATTATGGAAGAGAAACTATTGCAGATGAAGAGCTTGGTTGAAAGACTCAACCAAGCTTCGGATAGTTATTATAACGGAAAAGGCGAACTCATGACCGACTATGAGTGGGACGCCCTTTTCGACCAGCTCAAGATATTGGAAGAGGAAACAGGCGAAATTCTGCCTGACTCCCCTACTAATCGCGTGTCAGAAGATTCTATCGTAGGAAAGAAAGAGGAGCATGAATTTGCCGCCCTCTCTCTGGCAAAGACCAAACAGGTAAGTGATCTTGTAAAATGGGCAGAAGACCGCCCTATCTGGATTTCATGGAAACTGGACGGACTAACCCTCGTAGTAACCTATGACGGCGGAAAACTCACCAAAATCGTTACCCGCGGTAACGGACACATCGGCACCAACATTACCCACTTGGCTCCAGCCATTTCAGGCATTCCTGCTACCATTTCAGAGAAAGGACATCTTGTAGTAAGAGGAGAAGCCGTCATTTCGTATACTGATTTCGAACAGTTCATCATCGAAAGCGAAGGCGATTACGCCAATCCACGAAACCTCGCTTCAGGCTCACTCACGCTGAAGGATATTGAAGAGGTGAAGCAGCGCCACATCCAATGGATTCCGTTCACCCTGGTTTATACTGAGCGGGAACTTACCTCATGGGGCGAACGCATGCAGATGCTGAAAGACCTGGGAATGAATCCTGTAGAACGTGAGCGTATTGACCACCCTACCACAGAAAATATCCAGCTGGAAATAGACAAGTTTACGGAGAAGGTGACAAGCAAGAAGAATCCTTTCCCGGTAGACGGACTGGTGATCTGCTACGATGATACGGTTTATGCAGCTACCGGTTCGGTTACAGGCCACCACGCTACGAGGGCAGGATTTGCCTTTAAATGGCAAGATGAACATGCTGACACCGTACTCGACCACATCGAATGGTCGTGCGCAGCCAGCACCATCACGCCTGTAGCTGTTTTCAAACCGGTAGAACTGGAAGGAACCACCGTGCAGCGTGCCTCGCTCTGCAATGTAAGCGAATGCGAGCGTCTGGGCATTGGCGACAAGGGAACCAGACTGCAGGTCATTAAGGCCAATAAGATTATCCCAAAGGTAATCAATATTACAGAGGTTGTGGGGAGTTTTGTCATTCCCGCCGAATGTCCGGTTTGCCATGCGCCAGCCGTAGTGCGCGAGAGTGAGAGCGGCACCAAGACTCTCCATTGCACCAATGCAGCCTGCCCAGCCAAACAACTTAAGAAATTTGCTCGCTTCGTCAGCAAGGAAGGAATAAATATTGACGGAATCTCAGAACAGACTGTCTGGAAATTCATCAATCATGGTTTTATCAGGGAATATGCTGATTTCTACAAACTGAAGAATTATGCGTTCGAGATTTCCTGTTTCGAAGGATTTGGCAAGAAGAGCGTAAGCAATCTTCTGGAGAGTGTTGAGAAGAGCCGCCATACTGACGGCCGTCATCTGCTCTACGCCTTGAATATTCCGCTCTGCGGCGGCGATGTGGCTAAAAAACTGCTCAGCCGTTACAAGGTGAAGGAACTGATAGAAACGGCGCGCCTGAGCATGTTCGATGATGAGTTTGCAAGCATTGATGGTATTGGACCAGAAAAGAGTGCCAAGTTTATCGCCTGGTTCAAGGACGATATTCATTTCCAGCATGTGCAGCATCTGCTGTCCGAGCTGATTATCGAGGAGCAGGAGCCTGTAGAAACGGGAAATAAATGCCAAGGGCTGACTTTCGTTGTAACCGGAGATGTGCATCATTACAAGAACCGCAACGAGCTGAAGGCTTATATTGAAAGCCAGGGAGGCAAGGTTACGGGAAGCGTGAGCAAGAGTACTAACTTCCTGATTAACAACGATGCAGCTTCGCAGAGTTCGAAGAACAAGAAAGCACATGAACTCAATATTCCAATCATTACTGAGGATGAGTTCATAGAAAAGTTTCAGGAGTAAACAAGTGAATTAAGCAAAATAAAAAGCGAAAGCCAAATCCCGATTACGGACTTGGCTTTCGCTTTTCTAGTTTTAAGAACCTGCAAATTCTCTGTTATTATTCTCCCAAGAACTGACCCATGAAGAGAATGGCGCCACTATTACGTTCTGTAATGAAATAAACGAATGGACGGTTGGCATGAAATTCTACACGTTTCATCTCGTGAGGGCCCAGCGAGGTCAGCATCACAGCTGCTGTTACGGCAGCAGCCTTTGTTCCACGCTCGCTTACCTCAATCTTTGCCTTCTGCAACATCTTCGATACGTAGAAGCTGCCATTGGCAAAACGGTTGAAATCTGCCGTGCCTGGCTGGAAGATGCTTGGAGCTCCCAATTTACTGATAATCTGGTTGAGCGACAAATCCATCTCGGTAGTGAACTTTGGGAATTTCAAATCCACCTGGCAACGGTCCATGTCATTACTCAACTTCTGAAGTTTATCAGCATCCATCTCCTTCATCACCTCGCTGATGCTCTTGCCAGCCTTAGGAAGAAGAACGGTCATCTGATAACTTCCATTTCCGTATGGCAGCTCTACAGCCTGCAACATATCATTTTCAGTATAGGCAAACTTCTTGTTCTGGTGCATCATGTTCACCTTCTTAATATCGCGGGTGTAACCGCTGAAGTTCTCGAGGCGGGTATTCTTCGCATCAAACTTCTCCTGCCAGATTCCATTAAAATAAATAGCATTCAGAAGGTAAGAAACGGCTGCAGGGTCTACCTGGTCGATGATGCTAGGAATCATTCCTTTAGTCTGCTTCTTGCACCAGTCATTAATGCGAGTGGCAGATTTAGAATTGGTAAAGTCCATGCTCTCAACGCCAGCCTGATAAGAATCGGCCACGGTGTGAGCGAAATCGCTGTTCAATGTGAAATTCTTGTTGATAGCGATAAAGTTGGCAATGTTTACGGTTGTCTGCTTGTCGAGCTTGCCAGCCGAAAGCATCAGCGCCTTATAACAGTCGTTGAGTTCCTTCACGCTCACGCCCTCGCAACCGATTGCCTTCAGAATCTCCTGCTGAGTCTTGCCGTCGGCACCATTTGCAAGCATTCCCATCAGATAGGCGATGCTCATTGGCGAAACCACCTCAGAATCCATGCCGCTGATCTGCTGATAGAGTTTGAAAGCGAAATCGTTGTTCTTCTTTACGATGTGCTGCTGAGCCTCTGAGAGGATAAGATAACTCTCGTCCATTTCCTCATCTGCCGACGGACGGGTAGCCTCTGCCTCCGTTATCTTCTCAGCCTTTGTTACGTTCTCATTCTGTGCATTCTTGCTAGAGCTGCAAGAAGTCATTGCCATTGCAGCTGAAGCTAAAACAGCTGCACTAAATACTTTCTTGTTCATATTTCTCTAATTTATTAGTTCATTTTAATGACTCAACGCTCCTGAACCCAAAGGGACAATTCCTCTTTAAAAGGCTGTTCCCGAATCGGAATCTGAATCGTGAATTCTGAAGATAAAATGAAAAATCGGCTAATCCTTGCACGGGAAAAGCCGATTTTACTATTTCTTAACAAAAAATATCTATGTTCTTTACAAAAAAAATCAATGCAGCGGTGCCTCTTCCGAAGGTCTGCCAGGCTTTATTCTGAGATGATATCTGTTTCCATCATATTCCACGCGCATGATGTTCGTCCTATTGGTCTTCATCTCATCGCTCGAATTAGCCACAAGATGTTCGTATAGATCGATTGCCACATGACCCATCGTTCTGCGCAGATTGATTTCGATGCAAGGAACCACGCCCAGACCGGTTCTGTTTACGTCCTCACCTTCCTGATTCAGCACAGCCTCGCAGAATTCATCCTTCTCCCCTTTCGTGCAGATCAACATGTCTACTCCGAACGGACCACTGTAAATATCCTTCAGCGCCGGCTCCATTACCTCAATGATGCGCTGTCTGATTCCGGCAAGCTGTGCCTCGCTTATGAGCGGTTTCATCATTTCCACCTTATCAGCTTCAGAGCAGAGCACATTGCCCGAATAGGCATTCTTGATCGTATCGAAGAGCGAAAGACCGCGATAGAGCGCCTTGCCATCTTTCATTTCAAACTCCATGGCGAAATCTCTCACCTTATTATATAGGGGTTCTACGGTTACGCCGCCCTGATGATAAATCATGTTTGCCACCCATCTTTCGAAGGTAGGATAATCTCCGGCTGTCTTGAAGTCCTCAGCACTCACATATTTCACTCCCCTCCCGCTACTGCTCCAGGGAGCCTTGACAACAGCTTTGCCGTGCTGGAGAATGAGTTCTTTGACGCGAGCCGTCTCAGTAACATATTCCACGCCTCGCTGCAGATGAAGGGCAGCCCATTGCCTGCTGCTCACCTCGCGTACCTTATTTAATACAGCATCAGTCGGCAACATAATCTCCGGAATTCCCAAACGCTCCAACTCACCTTTCAGCGACAGGTTCCATCCCCAGGGATGAACACTGTCCAGAAATTCAGTCTTGAGCAGATGCTTCAGCTGAGGCTTGGTGATGAACTCAACCTTGCTGTTCAGTTCAGCCCCAAAATGGCGCACCCTGTTCTTCGCAAAATCAATATCATCCACAAGTACGAGGTCGCCCTCTTCCGCCCAAAGAGCCGGAATGAAAGCAAGATCACTTCTAAGTTGTCTACCCGCATGAGGCGCGGTGAACTGTTTCAGATTTGCAGCCAAAGCCAAATCATGTTCTGGATTGAAAATATGTAACTTCATGGTGCAAAGATATAAAGAAAAGTGCAAAAAAGGGCAGAAAATCCCCATTTTTACTTAGACAAGTGCTAAATAATGAAAAAAAAGTTACTTTTTGCTATCTAGAGTTTGCAAATTAGAAATATTTAATTACCTTTGCATCGTAAAAACAATTAGAAACGATATAAACTCATGGAAGAAGCATTCTTCAGAACACATACATACCTCGTAGAGCATACGGACGCACCAGTAAGACGCACTCTGATGGACGAAATCGACTGGAGCGACCGTTTGATTGGCATAAAGGGAACACGCGGTGTAGGAAAGTCTACATTCCTCCTTCAATATGCCAAGGAGCACTTTGGCCCTACAGACCGCAAGTGCCTGTATGTGAATATGAACAATTTCTATTTTCAAAGCAGAGGAATCGCAGATTTTGCAGGTGACTTTGTTCGCCACGGCGGCAGAACCCTTCTCATCGACCAGGTCTTCAAGCAGTCGGACTGGAGCAAGGAACTGCGCAAATGCTACGACCTCTATCCAGAGTTAAGAATCGTGTTCACAGGTTCCAGCGTGATGAGACTGAAGGAAGAGAATCCTGAGCTCAATGGAATCGTGAAAAGCTATAATTTGCGAGGCTTCTCTTTCAGAGAGTTTATCAACCTGCAGACTGGCAACAGTTTCCAGCCATATACACTCGATGAAATCTTGCGCAATCACGAGCACATCATCAAGCAGATACTGCCTAAGGTGAGCCCGATGAAATACTTCCAGGACTACTTGCATCATGGATTCTATCCATTCTTCCTGGAGAACCGCAACTTCACAGAGAATCTACTAAAGACAATGAACATGATGACCGAGGTAGACATCCTCCTCATCAAGCAAATCGAACTGAAATATCTCACCAAGATCAAGCGGCTCTTCTATCAGCTAGCTGTAGAAGGTGCCAAGGCTCCCAACGTGAGCCAGCTTGCCGAAGAGATCAACACCAGTAGAGCTACGGTAATGAACTACATCAAGTATCTTGCTGATGCGCGACTCATCAACATGATTTACCCTACCGGGCAGGAGTTCCCAAAGAAACCATCCAAGGTGATGATGCACAACTCCAACCTGATGTACGCCATCTATCCTATCAAGATAGACAAGCAGGAGGTAATGGAAACATTCTTCGTCAACTCGGTCTGGAAAGACCACAAGGTAAGCCAGACCGGCAAGGACCACTACTTCATTGTAGACGGTGAGAAGAAGTTCAGAATCTGCGATGCGCAATCTCCAAACAAGGTGCGCAACAATCCCGACATCATCTACGCCCGATACAATACCGAGGTAGGCAAGGACAACAGGATTCCGTTATGGCTTCTGGGGTTCCTTTATTAGGGAATGTTGAATGTGGAGTGTTGAATGTTGAATTGCCTAACGGCATCTGCATGAAGACACATAAGGGCGCAAGCCTAACTCAACACTCAACATTTATTAAGGAATGTTGAATGTGGAGTGTTGAATGTTGAATTGCCTAACGGCATCTGCATGAA
>ERZ1023869.43-NODE-43-length-59318-cov-28.079223_pt1 | contig 59318 bp, 48 predicted proteins | sample MGYA00380390_ERZ1023869 | MGnify/ENA primary metagenome ERZ1023869 (study PRJEB33179, sample SAMN07449005) | human gut metagenome | biome: Human-gut; feature: Human associated habitat; material: Faeces | host: Homo sapiens | place: India: Bhopal | collected...
ACATGGTCTTCTTTGTTTCCTTTTTATCATATTACGGGGTCGGTTCAAACGCCCCCATCCAATCCATATCTATGTAATTTTGATGTAACCAAAAGTTAAATACGTTAAATCTTACATTTTTCGTATCTACACAGAATCTATTTTGCCACTTTTCTACCGTTTTGAGCGTATAATACTGATAATCAACTAATAACACATTCTCCTCTTGTAATGCTCTCACTAACATTAACATCCCAAATAGTGTGACAACTATTGAAAGTAGTGCTTTTAAAGGTTGTAATACTCTCACAAACATAAACATCCCAAATAGTGTGACAACTATTGAAAGTAGTACTTTTGAAGGTTGTAATGCTCTCACTAACATAAACATTCCTAATAGTGTGACAACTATTGGAGATTGTACTTTTAGCGATTGTAAAGCCCTCACTAACATAAATATCCCCAATAGTGTGACAACTATTGGAGATTGTGCTTTTAGCGGTTGTGAAGCCCTCACTAACATAAATATCCCCAATAGTGTAAAAAATATTGAATACAGTGCTTTTATGAGTTGTAGCTCTCTCGCCAACATCAATATCCCTAACAGTGTGACAACTATTAGAGGTGGAACTTTTATGGATTGTAATTCTCTCACCAGAATCAATATCCCTAATAGTGTGAAATTTATTGGAGATGGTGCTTTTCTTGACTGTACTTCACTCACTAGCATCAATATTCCTAATAGTGTAACAACCATTGGAGAATTAGCATTTCTTTTATGTATTTATAACCATAGAACAACCAAAACTAATCAGAAATATCCGAGTGTAAATCTTTAATTACCAGCATATTCTAAAATTTAACACTTTTCGGTTGCCATTTGTCGCTTCCCAAATTTCCACATATTTTTGAGACGTATTTCTGACGTGGAGAATTTGCGGGGCTTGTTTTTTGTCACACCGTGCAGACAGTTGACAAGGGTTTACAACCGTTTACGACAAGCGACAATAACCGCCCCGATATGCGGAAACAGTCACACTGTGTAGAAAAGCGACAATGGTTGACTTCCGTTCACATCCGTTTACCATTTCAGAGATATAGGATTGAAGAAATGAACCATTAAACGATAAAACGGTATGAAAGCAACCAGAAAATGCAGTTTTTGCGGCAAGTCCTTTGTAACCCGAAGCGGTATGCAAAGATATTGCAGTGAGGCTTGTCAGGCAGAAGCCAAACGAGCCAGAGTGATGCAGAAGAACAACCTCTTCAAAGTCGCCCAACCCTTGATGGAGATACAGCATCAGGAGTATCTCACCTTTTCCAAAGCAGCCATCCTCATGGGCTGTTCCCGACAGTACATTTACAAACTTGTAGCCATCGGCAAGCTGAAAGCCTCACGCATCAGCAACCGCATGGCATTCATCCGCAGAGCCGACATCGAGCAGATGTTGGAGGGCAATCCCTATCACCGCATCCTGCCCGGCAACACCTCCACACCAAGGAAATCATCTTCATCTTCCTTACCTGCCAAAAGAGAAAAAAGGGAAAAGGAAAGCGAAGAAGTGTTGGACTTCTATTCGGGCGAGGAGGTGATGTCCCTTTTTAAGGTAAAGCAGTCATGGCTTTACACTTCCGCCAAGCGTAACCATATCCCCATCTGCCGTATCGCAGGAAAGAACTATTACAGCAAGAAGCATATTGACGAGTTTTTCGGTGTGGCAGTTGATATTAGCGAAATTACCGACTGGCTACTGACCGAGGAGGTGGAGGAACTGTTCGGCATGAAGCCGACCGCACTCCGTGCCTACACCTATCGCCATAAGATACCCACTAAAAGAGAGTACGGGCGTACCTATTACTCCAAATCACATTTGAGCGAACTCCGCAGAACTGACCTTGTGAACGATGAACGCTACTATACCGTTGAGCAGGTGCAGCAAATCTATGGTCTTTCGTCAGCCAACATCTGCCATATCGTCAAGGTGAAGCACATCGAAAAGATAAAGGTGGGTGTGAAAAACCTGCTTTTGCGCTCAGATGTGGAGCGTGTCATGGCTGAAAGGAACAAATAACCGTGAAAAATCGGGATTATCGAAAATTATTTCAAAATGATGTATCGTGGAGGTATTCACGGATATTTCACGTTGTTCCTTTGCCATCGGAAACATGGATACAACTCCAAAATGTATACAACCAATTAAAACATAATTATTATGAGTAAATGCAAAACAGTTACCTTGCGTAAGCGCAAGATTAAGAACGGGACACAGTATTCACTATGCCTTGACTACTATCCCGGCTACCGTGACAATGTCACCATGAGAGTGATTACACGTGAAGCCTTAGGAATTTACATCTTCGCCAAACCTGCAAACCAGCAGGAACGGGACTTCAACGCACGCATGATGAAGAAAGCGGTCATCCTGCGCAACCAGCGCTACGAAGCCATTTTCAATGAAAACAACGGCTTTTTTGACAAGACCAAGATGAAGGGCGATTTCCTTGCCTATTTCAAAGGACTGGCTGACCGCAAGAATATCAAGTGGCAGCACGTATACAAGCATTTCCAGCGGTTCGTGAACGGCAAATGCACCTTTGAGGAGGTGGATGTGGATTTGTGCCGCAAGTTCATGGAATACCTGCTTGATGCACCCCAATCCATCCACACCAACCAAAAGCTGCACATCAACTCCGCAGCAGGCTATTGGTCAACTTTCCGTGCCGTGCTGCACACCGCTTACCGTGACAGGAAGATAAAGGAGAACCCAAACGGCTTCTTAGACCGCATCGAGTGCATTCCCACCATCAGGGAGCATTTGAGCCAAGAGGAACTGATACGGCTTGCCGAAACACCCTGTGAGGAGGAGGTCTTGAAAAAAGCTTTTCTTTTCGCCTGTCTTACGGGACTGAGAAAGAGCGACATCAGACAGCTCACGTGGCAGCAGATACAACCATACACCAACGGCAGGATGTTCGTTACCACCCGTATGCAGAAAACCAAAGAAATAGTGCATAACCCCATCAGTGATGAAGCCTATGGACTGCTGGGAGAACGGGGCGAGGGACTTATCTTTGAGGATTTCAAGGACAAGATGCTGCAAGGACCACTCCAACGGTGGCTCACGGCAGCAGGGATAACCAAGAAAATCACCTTTCACTGTACCCGCCACAGCTTCGGAAGCCTGCACGTGGAAATGGGAACGGACATGGCTGTCATCCAAGCCTATCTCGGACATAAGAACATTACCACCACACAAATCTATTCCAAGATAGCAGCGCAGCAGATGTGTCAGGTGGTGGACAAGATAACCTTGAAGCGCAAGGAGGCATAAATGTCTCACATTGACAGGTATTCAGAGGGGCGGTTATGGCTACAAGGCTATAATCGCCCCTCTATGTTTTTGGCTTGATGCCACCATTTATAAGCCCCTCAGAGTATGAAACAGAGTATGATATGATGACATTTCGTGAAATACATTGAAAAAGACCGTTCTAACCGCAAATAACGGGCAGTAATTGGGAAAAATAGCATTAACTTTGCACAAAATAATACAGGAACATTCAATCTCTCAACGAAATATGGAATCATCAATCAAGGACAAATACATCATCTTGGGCTTTGTCGGCTTCGCCATCGTCCTAATATCTTCCATTGCCACGCTGGTAATAGCGGACAGCTTCAACCAAGACAACTTTGTCAGGTGGATAGTATTCGTATGCTGTAACCTGTTGGGATGGTTGCTCTATCTCTCCTTTCAGACACTTATCTTTGATACATACGAAATCTACAAAATCAAGTTCGGCAAGAAAGAAACGATTGCCGAAGCCATAGAGGTGCAGGAAGAACTGTCACAAAATACACTTGAAGAAGCCACATCTGTGCCTGGACCTACATCAGTCCCTGAGCCTGTACCCGAATCATCCCCGACAAAAGAAGAGACACTTATCCAAACACAACCGATAGAGCTTACTATCGCCCCGGATCTTCACGAAAAGAACCGTGCCAATTACGCAAGCAGAGAGCAACGGGAAAAGGAAGAGCGCATCCGCATGGTCATGGAGTATTGCCATTATTACCTGCCTCGCATTGCCGACCAAGAAACCGTGAACCACATCTGTACTGAGGTGGACAAATGGATGAATCTTAACACTTATACCCCGAAGCCCATACAAAGACCGTTTACCAAAGACATCAACAACATTCCACTCCGTCACTTCGTATGGAATATCTCTGAGCGTTTCCTGTACAAGAGATACTACAATGGGGATAACCGTGCCAAGTTCATCAAAGCCCTTTTCCCGAAATCGTTTGCTGATACAGACTTATCAACCATCAAGAATTTCAAGGTAGAGCCGTTAAAGACGGAAATTCCCATTGATGAACCCGAAAACGGCAAACTTGATTTCCACTATCCCGAGGATTATGTGCGGAATTAGGATAATCACGACACCAACGACAACCATCCGGTAACTCATAACCGCCTGTTTTACATCGTTTCCCGAGTAATTTTACCCGTCATTTATGGCTGGGCTTAATTATTCGGGAATTATTTTGCAATGACGTGTCGTGGAGATATTCACGGATATATCATTTCAGTCCTTTGCGCCAAGTCTTACAAAAGAGACGAGTACGCGAATGGAAAAATCAATTCTTACCTTCAACGACCTCCCCGAGGTTGTCGCTCAGCTTCGAGACGAAGTGATGAGCCTGAAAAGCCTGCTCGCCGAGCAGCGCAGTGTGAACAATGCCAAAACGGTGGACACCCACGTGCCCATGTCTGTGGACGAGGCAGCAGAGTATTTAGGTATCCCTAAGGGTACGCTCTACATGAAACTGTCAGAAGGGACAATCCCTGCCACCAAGCCCGGCAAACGCTATTGCCTTTACCGTGACGAACTGGACAAGTGGCTGGAAACCGCCCGAAAGAATCCCATACCGTTGTCAGACGAGGAACTGAACAAGTCCTTATCCTCTTCCCACCGTCGCAAGCCCAACCCACGTAACTGGTGAATGATATGGAAGAGGATAAGAACTATATCAACCTGATACGTGGCGACCTCACAAAAGCATCCCAAGCGCATAACGGTATGCCCGACAGTGTAGGCATGATGAATATCAAGACGGCAAACCAAACCATTCTTGAAGCATCGTTATTGCCTACGCCCCGTGCGCTGTGGGACAGCTTTTGGTACGAGGGGGAACTCTCCTGCTTGTTTGCCGATTCCAACGTGGGCAAGTCCATCCTTGCCGTGCAGATAGCCGACCGCATCGCCCGAACCGACAATGTGCTGTATCTGGACTTTGAACTGTCCGAAAAGCAGTTCCAGCTCCGCTATACCAACGAGCATGGAGAGCTCTACACCTTTCCCGACAAACTCTATCGGGTGTCTATTGACTGCAACCAGCTTTTGGATGCCAACTTTGAGGAAGCTATCATAGGCGGCATTGAACAGATGGCTGTGCAGACCGACTGCAAGATTTTCATCATTGACAATCTTACCTACCTGTGTTGCGCCATGGAGAAAGGCGATGCCGCAGGACGGCTGATGATTCAGCTGAACAATCTCAAAAAGAGATATGCGCTCTCTATCCTTGTCCTAGCACATACGCCCAAACGCTCTTTGGATTGTCCCATCACATCCAACGACCTTGCCGGAAGCAAACGGCTCTACAATTTCTTTGACAGCGTGTTCACCATTGGAAAAAGTGCCCAAGACGGAGGGCTTCGCTATGTGAAGCAGCTTAAAGTGCGCTATGGCACGTTCTCTCATGATGCGGATAATGTAATCGTTTACGAGATTGACAAGGTGGATGCTTTCTTGCAGTTCGTGTTCAGGGGCTATTCCACGGAAAAGGAACACTTGAAAAAATTGGGCGACAATGAATCAAGCCAAAGGGATTGCCAAATTCTGCAACTCTCCCAATCGGGCAAGTCCGTCAGGGAGATAGCCTCACAGGTGAATTGTGGCAAGTCCACCGTAAACCGTATCATCCAGCGCAGCAAAGAGAGTAAAAACGCAGGTGTCCCAAGTGTCCCACTGTCCCAACCCTTAGAGTGTGGGACAATGGGACAGGATGGGACAGCCGACAATCAACCATCAAAAACGGACTAAGCTATGGGCAATTATTCATTACAGAAGTATAAAGGAACGGCAACACGGCATACCTGCCCCAAATGCGGAGACAGGCATTCTTTCGTCTATTACGTGGACGAAAATAATGTGCCGTTGCATCCATCGGTCGGCAGATGTAACCACGAAAGCGGTTGTGGGTATCACTACACTCCGAAAGAGTATTTTCAAGAGCATCCTGAACACAGAACTACCAATGATTTCTCTTTTGACAGGCAAAGAGCAGAGCAGAAGAAAGTGAAGCAGCAAAGTAAGCCGACAGCCATCGGCTATATTCCCCCTCACTATGTGGAGAAGTCGCAAAGCGAGCGTAGCAATTTCTTCCGTTTCCTCTTCACACTCCTTACTTCCTACTATGGCGACAAGGCGAAAGAGGTGTTGAAGCGGTTGTTGGAGGAATACCGTTTGGGGGCTACCCGTGACGGCTCTGTTATCTTTTGGCAGATAGACAGGACGGGAAAGGTACGCACGGGAAAGGTGATGCAGTACAATCCCGAAGACGGACACCGTATCAAGGGAGGACAGACATCGGCAGTGAACTGGATACACAGCATATTGAAAAAGCAGCGTGTGTTGGCAGAGGATTGGCAACTATCCCAATGCCTTTTCGGGGAACACTTGTTGAAAACGCATCCCGACAAGGTGGTGGTCTTGGTGGAATCCGAGAAGAGTGCCGTTATCGGTTCTGCTATCTTCCCCGATTATGTATGGCTGGCTACGGGTGGTAAGAGTCAGATGAGAGAAGAGAAACTCCGTGTACTGTCAGGGCGAACCGTGCTTCTCTTTCCCGATGCCGATGCTTATGCCGAGTGGAAACAGCGAGCCGAGAGCATGTACTTTTGTAAGGTGGTGGTTTCGGACATCATCGAAAGGAATGCCACCCCGAAACAAAAAGAAGCCCATATCGACATAGCCGATTGGATTATCTTTCAGATACGGGAGGGCAAGGTGATGAGTACAGCCAACCACTTGGTCGAGGCTGAGAGAATCCTCCAGCGGATGATAGAGAAGAATCCCGTCCTGCAAAAACTGATAGACGATTTAGACCTTGTGCTGGTCGGTGCATCTCCAATCGGCAACGATGATGAAAAACCTCCCTGACGGAGGAGAGCGGAAGCCGTAGGCTGGAGTTTGCAGACAATGGCTTGCCATTGATATAGCCCACTATAACTACACGCTCCGCTTACGTAGTTGTGGGCTCTCCCGAGGGGATTAGGGTTTTACCCTAATGACCCACTCAGGGCGTTTCTCCCCTGAGAACCCAGAGCAAAGAGTGACCCTCTCTTTGCAATCTCCGCTTATGGGTTGCACCCCTAAGAACCCCATGCGTTTACGGACAGCGGAAAAGCAAACAATAAAGTACAAACCAAAAAACAAGTATCTATGGCAACAAAATCAAGCATACATATCAAGCCCTGCAACATCGCATCGAGCGAGGCTCACAACAGGAGGACTGCCGAATACATGCGCCACATCGGAGAGTCCAGAATCTATGTCGTTCCTGAACTATCCACCGATAACGAACAGTGGATAAATCCCGACTTCGGCAGTCCGGATTTGCGGATGCATTATGACAATATCAGACAGATGGTAAAGGAAAAGACCGGACGTGCCATGCAGGAAAAGGAGCGTGAACGCAAAGGCAAGAACGGTAAAATAGTCAAGATTGCGGGATGCTCCCCCATACGTGAAGGAGTGCTGCTTGTCAGGTCGGACACCACACTGGCAGACGTGCGTAAATTCGGTGAGGAGTGTCAAAGACGCTGGGGAATCACACCGCTGCAAATCTTCCTGCACAAGGATGAAGGGCATTGGCTGAACGGTCAGCCGGAAGCGGAAGACAGGGAAAGCTTCAAAGTCGGGGACAGATGGTTCAAGCCGAACTATCATGCCCATATCGTTTTCGACTGGATGAACCACGAAACAGGAAAGAGCCGAAAGCTCAATGACGATGACATGATGCAGATGCAGACCCTTGCATCCGACATCCTGCTGATGGAACGCGGGCAGTCAAAGGCTGTCACTGGTAAGGAGCATCTGGAACGGAACGACTTTATCATTGAGAAGCAGAAAGCTGAACTGCAACGCATGGATGCAGCCAAACGGCACAAAGAAGAACAGATAAATCTTGCCGAGCAGGAACTGAAACAGGTGAAATCAGAAATACGCACTGACAAGTTAAAGAAGACAGCCACCACGGCAGCGACAGCCATAACTAGTGGAGTTGCTTCTCTTTTCGGGAGTGGAAAACTGAAAGAACTGGAACGTGCCAACGAAAAACTGCAAGACGAGGTTTCAAAACGGAACACCAATATTGAAAAATTGCAGAGCCAAGTACAGCAGATGCAGAAACAGCATGATACGCAAATCCACAATCTCAGAGAAATGCACAGGCAGGAACTTGACATGAAAGAAAAAGAACTGTCACGGCTCGCCAGAATCATAGACAAGGCTTTCAGGTGGTTTCCGATGTTCAGGGAAATGCTGCGCATGGAAAAGTTTTGTGCCATGCTGGGATTCTCTAAAGAAATGACTGAAAGTCTTATAGTCAAAAAAGAAGCCCTGAAATGTAGCGGTAAAATCTATTCCGAGCAACACAGGCGGAACTTTGATATAAAGGATGATATTTTAAGGGTGGAAAATGACCCTGACGATGAAAGCAGGCTGAACCTGACAATAAACAGGAAGCCGATTGCCGACTGGTTCAGGGAGCAATGGCACAGGCTTAGATATGGAGCAAGAGTGCCGCAACAGGAAGAAAGAAAAAGTAGAGGATTCAAATTATAATAGAAGCAATTTGATTAGTAATCTAAAAGCACTCCGATAACGATTAGAGTGCTTTTAGATTGTTTATCATTAATTATCAAAGCAAGTGCAGTTTAAGATTTTACTGAAGTTTGCATTAATAAAGAATATACTACAGCTGATATATGCGCAACATATTGTGACGCTTGTGATTCATTTCCCTTGAAATCCTTAACAAATACCGCTAAGGTATAACTGATATTATTAGGCAGACATATATAGGCAACATCATTGTGAGCTGCAAGAACACCATTTTCATTAACATCACCTGAACCTGTCTTATGCGCTATAACAACCCCTTCTTTATCAAGAAGTGGAGCTGCTATCCTATCTACACCTGTTTTGCATTCTTTTAACGTATTCTTAATGAAACTTTGTTTCTCATCATCGATAAGACCTTCAGTAAACAAACGATTCATCAACATTGCAGCACCAAGAGGAGATGTATAGTTAGAGTAAGCCTTGTTATGGTCAGCCGACATTTCCTCTTCCGTATAAGCTATCTGAAAACTTGAACGAGGAATGAGTGTGGCTATAAAACTATCTGTTTGAGCGACATTAACCATATCCTTAAACATAAGGTTGCTTGCATTGTTGTCACTCTGAGTAAGAGTATAACGCAGCAAATCTCTCACTGTCAATGATATGACTGGCCCTGAATAATCTTTCAGCATAGGACTCCAAGTCTTTGGGTCAAGTTTATCCCTATTTATATTTACTAAGGTATCAAGTGAAATTCCTTTATTGTCAAAGTCATTACAAAGAGCTAATGCCTGATGAACCTTAAACACACTCATCATAGGATAAACACTCTTATTATTGACCTTAACCGTATCTCTGTTATTAACAATAACCGCCACACCAATTTCGCCAGGACAAGCTGAGACAATTTGAGAAATGCTATCAGTCAAAACATTTGTTAAAGGAGGATTTGCGCTATCTTTTGTCGCTGATTTATGGAACAATGAAAATACCAAGATGAAAATGCAAACTAAAGCTATACTCAAAACTACGATTTGTTTTTTTCTGTTTTTTTCCATGTTTATATTATTTATATTTGTTTGACGAGAATATCTTTATTTGCCGACAAAGGTACATAACTTTACGGAAAAATATGTTTCTAAAATATATAAAAATATATAAATAGACAGCTGTGGGGAAAATGTGGGGAAAAATTAGATAATTAAAAAGGCTAAATGACTGGAAATAATCACTTAGCCTTTTAATCCGTACCCAGACCCGTACTTCGTAATTGCTGCGCCCATCATTCAAGACTGTCAAATCGGGTCTTTCCTGTCAAGCCAATGATGCCTATGCGTATGCCAAACACATGGATTACGGATTTCTCGTTCCGTGAACAAACACTTTATCCGCAACTCTGCTATGTGGTGTATTGGCTTAACTCCATTTCTATGGGCAACACTTTTGTTGCAGATTTCAAGCAGCTTTTATCGAAATACCCATCAGTAAGAACTCGTTTATTAGGCTTTCCTCATAATTGGGAACAAGAGCCTTTGTGGAGATAAAATAATTGCCCTGTTTCTTAAAAAGCACTGGGGCAAACCAGCTCCGTCTTTAATTGTTTCCAATAAATGGATTGTTTCAAGCCCCTATAGAAAGAGAACAAAAATTCCTGTGTGAAAATTAATCTACGACAAGGAGCAAGCAAGGAGCAATATCAAACAAAAATCAATACCTTTGCAGTACATATGAGATAGACCAAAACAAAAGTGGAATATCGGAAACGAATAGCAAGGAAAAGAGAAGAAACGACCCAAGTTGATGTCCTTTTTGAGTTAATAATCAATAAAAGCGTTAAATCTTCACCTTTTAGAATGTGCAATTAAAAATAACAACCATATTTCTGACTTATTATCTATAAAATATTGAGTAATAATCGGTTGTAAATACGCTGGTTGTAATTCACTTAGCTGCATCAATATTCACAATAGTGAGACAATAATTGGTAATTCAGCTTTTGGTGACTGTAATAGCATTTCCTCATGTATCAAGTCTGAAATCATTCAACGTTTTGGCGAAAAAGTATTTGAGTCATTATAATTATATAATCTAAGCGCAGGAAGCATTAGACATTGCAAAAGAAATAGACTTTAGGGACAAGATGCGGATCTTTATAGACAAATGGATGGATATGCCGCTCATTGGACACCATTATATTCTACAAACGCCACGCCTTTGAAAAGTTAGGCGTGGCGAATATTACAGAAGCTATTTCAATTTGTCCACATTGTACGAAATATTCTCCTCCTTAAACTTCTGTTTGGGCTGCGGTTGTTCTGCCGGATAACCCACAACAATCATGTTGAGGGGGACGAGATTGTCGGGTAACGACAATACTTTGCTGATTGAAATGCAACGCTCTTCTGATGGATAGGCGCCAGTCCAGACTGCTCCAAGACCCATAGCGTGTGCTGCAAGCAGAAGGTTTTCGGTAGCAGCCGAGGCGTCTTGAATCCAAAAGTCGCGACCGCCACCCTCTATCATCTTGTCGGTATTGCCGCAAACCACAATTGCAAGGGGTGCTTTCTTGAGCATCTTGGCATAGGGATTGGCTCCAGCAAGAGCGTCGAGCACGTTGCGTTGGTCAACAACCACAAAGTGCCAGGGCTGCTTGTTCATAGCAGTTGGGGCTGCCATAGCTGCACGAAGCATCTTTTCTATCTTCTCTTTTTCCACCGGTCGCGCCTCATAGTCACGTATACTGGTGCGAGTAGCGATGTTGTCGAGCACCGCCTGCTCAGCATTTACCGACTGTTGAGCATCGGCAGATTTATCTACTGTGGCCTTGTCCGATGCCAAACGCACACTAAGTACCACCACAACAATAGCGAGTACTATGTTTAATACAACTGATTTGTTCTGTAAATTCATAACTCAATAATTCAAAATTCAAAACTCCTAATTCCTAACTCCTAAAAAGGTAACCCGTCGGGCAAACATACCTGCAATACGGGCGCGGAACCCACACCGAAAGAACGATAAACAACAGCGCAAAAGCTATCACCCACGCCGAAGCCGAGGTATAAAGGAAAGCCGTGAAGAGCTCATAGTCCATCCATGCCGTCCACGTTCCGGTGAGCATCAGCGCCATAAGCACTCCCCACAGAACATTTCGGAATATGCTAAGCCTTTTGTTCAGCCGCGACGTAATGTGAAGTTTGCGACGTGAAAGTTTTCCGGCAAGTTCCTGAGCCGAACCGAACGGGCAGAGATGAGCGCAATAATGACCGGATTTGCCAGCCAAAGGATAAAACATTGCCACCACAACCGTCAGCAAAGGAGCTGCAAGCACACCAAGCGAAGCGATACTTACGCCCCCCGCAAAGAGTCGCATAAGAAGCGTGTATGACACAAACGTGCCTGTCCACAAGCCCAGCACAACAACATTGAGCACAAGTTGCACATTATGCCAACGGCGATTGTTGAACAACAACGGAACTACAGCCCCCAGCAACACCACAATAAGCGCAGCTACGCCGCCTATAGTCCAGCCCTTAGCCAAGTAGGCATCGGCTTGCACATCGGCAGAATCAGCAGCGCCGGAAGCATTACCCAACGCTGCATGTTGCTTGGCATAGGCGAGTCCGCGATGCACATTCTCGATGATGGCACGCGACGAAAACGTAGCCCCCGTAACAGCATCCACCTGCTCAGCCATAGCCGCATCAACGGTTTTGCCCTGCCATCGCGCCATAACAGTCTTGGCATGATTGAAGAAGTCGGGAGTTTCGGCATTAGGCTCAGCCTCAATATTGTCCACCACTCCACCCTTGTCGATGTGAATACGTAGCGCAACCGGTCCGCCATAGCCCTGCACATCCTTAGCAAGCAAGCGCGTATTCACAACAATAGCGCCATCGGGCAGCACCTCTAAAGTATCGTTATCCACCGCCACAGCAGCCGATGTAGCCAGCGCCTCGCCCATATCATGCCCTAACAACTTGCCGTCGCGCAATATTGCAGCAGCCGAAATAACGAGCACAATGACAAAGAGCGACATCAACCTTAGAACAAAGGTCTTGTTTTTTTGTTTTTGCATATTATATCATTTGATTAATCCTTAGATGCAAAAATAACAAAAAAGAAAAAAAATGAAGCAAACGCTGCTTTCACTTTTCATTTAATTTATAAGTTTGCAACAAAATTTCAGTACAAACCACATAATTGCCAAGCGATATTAATGTAAACGTAGACCCAGACTCACCACATGCAAATATCGTACAAATGGTAAAAATCTGTTACAAAAACAATTTTGATTATAGAGACTTCAGAAGTCATTTTTCGGCATTTTCACAACGCCCGCAGCCGTCAAGCAATGCGATAGCGCCACTTAGACAGTATGATTGTGGCTGTATTGTAAGACAATAGTGGCAGTATTGTCGTGCAAAAGTGGATGTATGAGGGTGTAAAAGTGGCTCTACAGCAAACGAAAAGTCTACTTTAGCCGTAGAAAATCCTGCACGCTTCCGCTCCAAACCGCGCAACACACTGTGTATAAGCAAAATAAAGCTACACGCTCAAAACTCACGAATTTCGCACCAAAGATTTCCTGGTGCGCTCAGCTCGCAGTTTTGAGCATTAGAAATGCAAATATTGTACACGTAAAAAACGTTTTGCGGATTAAGATTTAGGAGTTTGGAAGGCTCACATTACCTCCTCGAAACGATGTGACAAAATTGCCATCTATATGCCAATCTGACGCAACAGCATATTATTTCTATGAATAGAACCAAATATTAACACTATTCTATTCGTAAAATTGGTGGATTTCCCGTAACTTTGCACACAGAATGAGCAACCCTACATAACAAAGTAACTGGGTAAAAGCCCAAATTCGGCTTGCATTATCTCTGCATATAACCAAAACAATATAGAAACAAGTAAAATGAAGCTGTCATGATACAGGAAATTAGGATAAAGAATTACCTATCGTTTAGAGACGAGGTTGTTCTTAGTTTTGAAGCCACCAAAGACACTACGTTTGAGGAGTGTCAGGTAGTAAACGTCACCCCAAAAGTGCGCTTATTGCGTTTTGCCCTTATTTATGGAGCAAACGCCAGTGGAAAATCGAACCTGTTGAATGCAATGGATTTTTTACGCGGCTTTTGGTTCGACAAGAAGTCAGACATTGATGAAGAGACAGGCGTGCTACCTTTCTTATTGGATACAGAGACTCCGAATGAACCATCTGAATTCAACATTAAATTCTTTGTTGACGACAAAAGGTATTGGTATACCCTTGTCTTGAATGACAAACAAGTGATAAAGGAGGATTTGTATGTATACAACTCCGTTCAACCCTCACTTGTGTTCAGCAGGGAGTTGGACGGCACTGCATCACTTATTAAATTGAATGCGAGTCTGGTTAAGGCGAACGCAACAATAGTGGAGCAGCTGAATGTGAAATGTTTGTCCAATATGTCCTTTTTTGCTGCAAGAAATCAAGTAAACTGTTCGTTAGCATACATAGACGAAGTGCGTGACTGGATGAAAAACAATATGATGCCAATCATAGAACCAGGCACAAGAATGTTTGAGTATGCAGGAAAACAAATGGAAAAGAATGCTGAATTGAAGGCATACATCCTTGATTTTGTACATAAAGCGGACTATAACATCACCGATGTATATACCGAAAGGGAAAAAATGCCTATTCCAGACTTTGTCAAAACCTCTATAATGGAAGATAAAGATATTCCAGAAAAGACAAAGGAAAAAATGCTGGCAGACAATGCCCTTGAAAGATTACGCACTGATTTTCAACACACAGTTAAAAACAAACGTGGAGAAGAAAATTACAGGCTGCCCAACTCGCTCCAAAGCGAAGGAACCAAACGAACTTTTGGCATAGAGGCAGCTATCTATGAGGCGATAAAAACGAACGGCATCTTACCAATAGATGAAATAGAATCCTCATTGCATCCCGAACTGGTGGAATTCATCATAGAAAAGTTCTTGAAAGAAAAAAGCAGAAGTCAACTGATAGTAACCTCACATTACGATCCGCTGTTGAATACTGTGGATGATCTTATCAGAAAGGATTCTGTATGGTTTACGGAGAAAGAAAAAGATGGACACACGACGCTATATTCGTTGACAGACTTTAAAGGACTGTCAAAAATTTCTTCATTCCAGAAATCATACAGAAACGGAGTTTTCGGAGCATTACCCAACATTCATGATTAAAGGCATATGGCAAGAAGAACAGCAACCATCAACAAAAAGCCAGAGAGAGCCGTAATCATCGGAGCTGGTATTACAGAGAAATATTATTTTTCTCATTTACAATCTTTGTACAATTTAAAAATCAAGATTCGACCAAGATATTTTGGAAATGAGAATATTTCCACATTGGAGAAGCTTATAAAACAGGTGCTTGACAATGAAGGGTTAGCAATTGTGGTGTTTGATGCAGATGTATCATCATGGAATACTACAGAGTCCAAAAGACTTCAAGGCTTGAAGCAGAAATATGACAAGAACAAGCGTGTCATATTATGCGACAGTATGCCTTCCGTCGAATTTTGGTTCTTGATACACTTTATCAACACCAATAAATACTATGGAACGTCAAAAGCCGTAATAAACGAGTTGATAAAGTATATTCCAAAATTCGACAAAACCGAATCTTTTCTTTCATCTCCTAAATGGGTAGAAGAGATGTGTAAAGAAGGCAAATTTGAGAAAGCCTATTCGAGAGCACAGAAACTTGGGATGGATGGGGACTCATATAGCAATGTCTGGAAAGCAATTGAATATTTAGGTGTATTTGCTATTGATAAATAATACGGGAACAGCATTACTGGCACTCTGCTTCTGCGCATTGTCGCTCGTCCTTGCCTTGTTTGTGGGCATATCGCCCATAAGCGACAAGGCAAAGATTAAGTTTATGTATGTTGGTGCTGCGCTATCGTTGATGGCAGTGCCAATGATGAGCCATTACATTGCAGGGCAGAACGATATTGTGGACGAGTTGCGTTATCAAGCTGTACTTGTGTTCATCGTCGTTGTGTGTTGCTATTGCTTCGTCATGGCAAATATGGTGAAGTACAATGTCATAACGCTTGTGCCATTGCTTTTGCCGAGCGTGACCATATGGTAATCCAAGGTCGGAGTTCTGTGCGAGGAAACACACAACAGCAAATGAAGTAGGCTGGATGCTTGACAATCTGTTTGAGTTTGCCGAAGACTGTTTGGACGCACTAACTTGTGTGCCTTGCGGCATCATCCGCATGGCCCCCTTTGTTTCCTTTGACAGCGTGTATATCGGTTGGGTGGTATCAGTACCAACCAACCGATATGAGCGGTACAATTTGAGCGATATCTCATTTACTCAAATAGCCAAAAGCAAACACCCAATATACTAGCATAGCGGATACACTTATGGCAGTGAATTTGTATTCATCACAGAGAAGTCCCAAAAGTGAAGCCAAGCAATTCTGCCTTACTCTTTAAGGCAATTGCATTTTCTGCTTGATTTACTTTTTTAATCAATCGTCCATTCTCCTTTCGTTTTATATAGCCTGAAATGTTCCTTCTCTCTATCAGAGATAGGCGATTCTCTGTTTTTGCCCAATCGAGCATCGCTTGCCATAAGTCAGCAGAGATAGCATTTGCTTGGGCTATAATGTTTTCCTCTTCTTCATTATAGTCTTCTTCATTATAGTCTTCTTCATTATTATCTTCTGGAGTGGTAAGAGAAACTGGAATAGAAGTGTTGTCAATCCAATCCTTCAATTCTTCCCAGCATTTAGCATTCTTTGTAAATGATCGAGAGTTGTCTCTTTCAAGAAAATTATCTACGGTTTTGACTACTCGTTCAATAACTTCCTCTAATTGAGATTGTACTTTCTGATTCCTCCAAATATATACAAGGTTAAGATTCTTTTCAGTAAGATAAGATATTGCAGACATGGTGTAAGCTGTAGTTCTTGACTTGAAGCCTTTTTGACCACACCACTTGTCTACACACTTGTCTATGGTCTTATAGAGAATACTTAATGCAACGACATTATGCCAATATGAGGCATCAATGTTTGTTCCTTCTTTCAAGGTCCTCATGTAAGAAGCAAAACACTTCTCTCTACTGTTACAAGCGATATGAGGTTTCATATTCCAAATAACCATCAGTCTGGCCACATCTATTTTAGTCAACAATTGATCTTTGGGGAATTCTTCCTTGAAGCTATCCTTGTCGTATTTTCCCAAACTGGCTAATGTGTCAGCATAAATACCCCGCATACGCTCGAAGAACCATTTCTTATTAGTGATGGGAGAGATTTCTTCTTTGCTTATCTTTTCCATATCAATCAAGTATTTGTCTCCTGATTCAAAGTCTGACTGCTTGATACCTGTTTGGCTATTAGCACATGTAGAAATGTCTTTTACTATTTCAGAATAATTCTCCTTGTTTTTTACCACGCTGACTTTCATCTGTACAAACACCTTGCTTAAATCACAACCTTGTGCGCTTGCTATGGATGCCGTTGTTTGACCACCATTAACAATTTGCCAATCTGTCAACTTAGTAAGATACAAAGTACGTCCTAAGGGTTTTAATTCCACGTCGCTTGCTGTGGTAGAAATACCATTGTTGTAAGAGAAGAACATTTCAGGTTTGTTCTTTATTGTTGCCATTATACGTTTGTTTACCTTGCTCTTATTGCGCAAGAATGCTCTTACGTTCTTTTCAAGAAGCATTGTGCGGTATTGGTTGTATATCTTGGCAAGTACATCGCCAGAAATGATGGCTATGTAAGTGTCTACGTATGGATTATCGTCATCAACCTTTAAGCATTGTACTTTCGGTGCTATGAGTTCGTTATTTTTTGAATTCTTGTTTGGCATAAAGTAATTCTTGTCATTCTCAAAATCAATAACGATTTTGTCGTTACCCTTTTTGATTTGGTCTTGACGATAAATGCGTGCAATATCCCAGATGTTACATTCATATACAACTTCAGTCTCATCATTATCAGAAACTATAAATTCAGGTGGAGATGAAACAAAACCATCTGTTAAGATATAGAAGCGAATCACATTGACTTTTCCTTTTGATTCACGAACGATGTTGATAGCGTCTTGTACATCGCTCGCAAAGTCCTTTTCGTTACCTTTAAATGGAGATTTCAGTTTTAAACATTGATCATAAAACTCTTTGAGAGAGTTTATTCCACTTTGAACTCTGGAATCAACTCTGGATGCTAAAGAGGACACATGAATGAATAAGAACAAGTCAAGAGATTCCGCTTCGTCATTATAATCATAAGCGGATAGTTTGGCTTTCCCCTCTGAAAATATACATATTTCAGGGGCACTTACCTCGCCACACTCTTCCATGCAATCCAAATAATATCTGATAAGCTCAGTATTGATATCTGTATCATTGTTATCTGCCCATTCCTGCACTGAGGTTGCAACATATTGTGCAAAATCCTTGATATTCATATTGTTTGTGTTCATATTGATAGTCGTTTGTTGAGGTTACACTTTCTGTTTTATCAATTATATACCTTCTTTATCATCTTCAAGTTCTCTTCTTTGTTGTTATGTGTCTCAACAAAGTGACCGAAGAACTTGATGACATGGCATAGTTGGAGGACGTATCCGAAGAATAGTTCTTTTTCGCTTTCATCAATAATCAGGTCTTTGTCATTGATGGTATATTCGTTATCTTCACTCGTATGAGAGTTGGCACTGGAAAAATTGAGAATGGCTTTTGTAATATACCCCATATATTTAGGGAAGATCGTGTCGACATCTTGTTTTTTCTCCTTATCATATATTTGACCATATCTCAATTTTACATGATTCATTTCTAATCCAGACATGTATCGATTGGCATCCAGCAAGTTGAGCTGTCCTCTATTGTCGAAGCAGTCATCGGGCAGTAAACCTATTTTATGTGCTGCTCGGAAGAGGTGTTCCAAAACTTTTCGCAATGGATTACCCTGATACTCGAAGTGAGGATTCTCTTCTGGATAATGGAGTTGGCTTAGCATCTTAAGCATAATGCTACGAGCTTCTTTATCAATAAGTTTTCCTTCCCCCATATATTGGAAGGTCTCTTGATAGCGGAAAAGGACTTTATTGACAGTTTGCCCACTTGCTACTTTTTGAATATTCTCAAACAGTTTATCTCTACTATTAGCTTCTTGTGAAGGAGCAGTCTTGGAATATACCATATTACCCCATTCTTCATCGTAATCTGCATGACTATATTGTGCAACATTCATGACTGATTCGAATCCATCCATAGTGCCAGCTGATAGAATGTACCATGGAATATCAATTTGCTTTTTCCCGAAGAACTTGTTGAGGTCGTTTAGCACTTTGTTGATAAACCCACATTCCTCAGGATCTTCTTCATTCATCTTGCATTCAGCATCAAGTATGATTGCTGAGTAATCTTCACTATTGTCATAGAGAAGCTTACGGGCATCTTGCCAGTTGCTTACGGGGCAGAGGTCTATGTCATAGGCCTCTGCTTTAATTTGATAACCTTCTACGAAGTCCGGATCAAAAGCAACTTGATCATCTATCCATAGAACTTTATATGTTATATTGTTTGCCATATATTTACTTTTTAAAGTTCAACGTAACTTACTCCTTGAACGTAAGCTTGTAACATACAGGAAATTCGGATTCTGGTATTGAGATGAATTCTGCATCTCCTTGAAACTCTCTCATGAGATTGCGTACTTCGTAGCCGCCAATGCCATAGTGCGACAATCCGGTTTTGGATGATCTTCCGTATGTAAACACATCTTCAGAAGTTAGTTTGTCATGCATTGGTTTGCCATTGTTAGAAATTTTGATGTATGGAGTAGCATTGGTTATGCCAACCTCTATCTTAATGATATTTCTTTCAGATGGTTTATTCTCAAAGCCATGGCAGCAAGCATTGCTGACAATATTATCAAAAACCATTCTGAGTGCTTCTGGAGAGAACACTACTTTTGATTCCGAATTATTCGATAATGCAGCAATGTTATATATGAACATAGGGCTTGGGTTTTCTTTTGTATACTCCTTTATGAAAGTAATCAAAGACATGCTCTGTGCCTGCAATCCATCTGCTCTCCAAAAACGGTCCACTTGCATCTGTAGTTTATCCATCGCCTTTTGGATGTTGTTATAAACATCCCTTATAGCACGTTTGTGGATTTTGCCAAGCTCCTGACTGTCATCTACAATACCATTTCCTTCTTTGCGAGCCTGCTGAAGCAAATCCCACCAGTTACTCAGATTAGACAGCGTCTGACCGATGGCATGCTTCTTCATGTGAACATCACGTTTGAACTCTTCGGCTGATTGAATGAGCTTGCGGTCTGCCTCTTTGAGGTAAGCGTGTGCGTCTTCCTTGCATAAACGCTCCTGTTCCTCTAAAGATGGCAACGCAATCTTGATTTCGAGAAAGTCTTTCGGCTCGAGAATATATTCTTCGCCTCTAAAATCAATGACATGATTGGCTAACATCATTGCTTGCATAGAGCAATAGTTTTTGACCAACTCTCTTAGAAGATAATCCTCAGAAACTTCTTTGCTCTTCAACTTGAAAGCTACCATTCCTTTCTTGAAAGCGATAGGACTTTCAACATAGGTTAACTTACCAATTTTCAAGCTACCTGAGACTATTCCTGTAATAAGACAATTCTCATCTATAGAATCATAATAGGATGATAGTAAGTCATAATCATAGTCATTTTGCCAAAAGTTTTTGGTTTTTAAGTGATAAGCATCAATATCACAATCCATATAATTGGAACTGAGCGAATCATTATTCAATATCTTAAGTAACTCCTCGTCAATAAAAGGAGTAGGCTCAATTACCACAAGTTCTTTGAGCTGAATGTATTTCATTCCATCAGATAGTTCCGGCAATTTCTTGTCGATGAGATACTGATGTGGCACATGCTCGTTTCTATTAAAGAATTCAGTATAGTGCATACGCTCTTCGTATCTTTGGTCATATTTTTCTTGGTTGTAGAGTTCCATGATACGTTCTACATTCAAGCCTTCTCTTTGAAAGTGCTTTGGATTTGTGAATCTGAAGACATCATTCTTCTCTCCATCCAAATTGTTAAGTTGCTTTCTGCCCTCTTCTGTCACTCTGAATCTATTGTAGAAATCGCGACTTGAAGCATCTATAAAACGCATCATACCGCTATTTCCTTTGTCCTTTTCTATGTGCAACAAGAATGTTGAAACACAGGTGCCTCCATAAGGCAAAGAAGGCAACTTGATAAAGGTTGCATTGAATTTAGCTGTATCTTTCTCCATCAGTACTATTTTAATTACGCACCAAAACAACATGTCATCCAAATAACCAGTTGGCAAAATGAAGTCAAGACAACTTCCTGATTTTGCAGTCAATACGCAATCTGCAATTTTCAGAGCTAAGCCTTCAGCCGCTACTTTTTGAGTATTTAGCCACATACCATCACAATAGCTCAAAGCAGATTTATATGTTTGATTGAGTGTAGGATTAAAGGCGAAGACATAATCTGGTTGCGTCTTTATATGCCCATTACCCTCTTCAAAGTCACCATCGGTATATACTGTTTCGGCTTTTACCTCTTGGCTGCTCAACAAAATCTGTGCGTATGAGTTTACAAATATATTTTCACACTCGATATTATAGTTAGCCTCAGGATAATAGAGGGGGAAGTCTGAGAAATCGGCATAAGGCAAATATATTTGATCTTTTGCTCCATGCTTGCCGCTGAGTCTCTCACACAATTCAATAAGGCTTTCTGGAGTCTTATAGATATTCAATGGCGCGTCTTCCGAAACAATATCTCCTAAAAGTTCATTGTCATAATCATCGAAATGGACAGTGCTATCATGAATATCAGCAGCATACTTGAAGCAGTACATAATTACCTTATTACATTCTGCCAGGAGTATGTCAATCTCTTCTTGAGAGAAATGTGTATGTAAGTCGAATATGCAATCTTTGAATGGCGCAACAAGCTCAGACTTTGCATTTGGCATCTGAGCATACAAGGTTACGATGGCATGTTTCATGACATCTGTTCTTGAGATTGAACTCTTGTGATAGTTCTTGTTGATGAAGTTGTCTACGATGTTCTTTGCCTTTGCTGAAAGTGTATTGTTCTGTGACATAACTGTAAAAATTTTAAAGTCTGACATTTTGTTCGTTTCTGTCATCATTTCTGAATGACGATGCAAAGGTATTACTTATCTATGCAGTCATTTCGCATAGTTAAATATTTCTTGAGATTTTCTTCTATTTTTTGTTTTATTTCCTCTCTAAACCAAGTTGGTGAGATGACTTCTATATCCGGTATAAATGAAAATATCAGTTGTCGTAATTCATTATTGGGTTTTACCTTAATTGAAATGGTATGATCGCCAATATTCACAATCTCTTGTGAAGAATGAAGTGGTTTAGACAGAACGTATGGAAATCTGTTGGCATTAAAGCGTAAGACAAAAGTCTCAATAGGTGTTTGTTCATCGAGAAGAGTAACCCCAATGATGTGGTCAAAATAGGTTTTGAAGTTGATGTTATCATTCTTTATGAATGTGATGTCTGCTTTCTTTAAAGACAGAAGTCTATCAAGGGCATAAATAGAAAGAGAATGATATTTCTCGTTATATCCAAGTACAAACCACCTATTATTATATTGTTTAACATAATAAGGATGGATAATAGCATTCTGTTCTTTCCCTTTAAAACTGCGGTAATGGATAATGACAGGTTGGTGATGTATGGTCATATCTATGATAGATGACAGATATTCCAATCCTTTTAACTGCTCATTGTTTTCAAAGGCTATCAGACTCTCTGTGTTTGGCTTGATGTTGAAGCGATATTCAAGATTAGAAATCACTTCTTCCAGCCAAACATTGGCAGGTGTTCCTCTGAATTTTCCCAACATATCGATAGTGGAGCGCAAATTATTTACCTCCTCCACACTCAATTCATTATCGAAGATAGAAAAATCCGGGTCTTCATATCTGTAGTAACACTGGCGTCCAGAACCAAATGGATATGCTTTAATAGGTGCATTATAATAAACTCTATCACGCATATATTTGATGTCATCACGAATCTGACGAAGACTAATAACTTTACCGGTAAGGTCGGAAAGACTCTCATTGACTTCGTCAACGAGTTCGTCTATCGTATATTTATGTTTGAAGTTACTGAAGCATCTATCCAATATCTTATATCTTAGCTGAGCATTTTTATTTGTTGGCATAATAATGACATACTGATTGTATTGCAAAGATAACTATTTTGTTGTAACTATATTCATATATTGAAATAAAAAAAGGAGCAATGTAGTTGTAAAAACGTCTTTGCTCCTTTTTTATTTTTTGTTTCTGATAGTTATCTATCTTACTTCACCTACCATTATTTCAGTTGTTGCAACTGCTCCAAGGTTAGCCCTGTTAATTTTATAACGGTAGCTTAATTTATGTTCAAAGCCAGCAAATCGCCCTATTCCCATCCATAAATCCTTACACCAGCAGACACAGCGCTACGGAGATGCCGAATATCATCATGTTTCGGGCTGTCATTCCGAGGACGCGGTTCAGAGCGGCACCTTTGTTTATGCGGCGCATGGCGAGGAACGTATTATAATGGAAGAGGTAGAAGATTATGATCAGGAGCTGTTGCCAGAGATTCCATGACTGCGTCATCCTGCTTGCACCGTAAACCACAAGCCCACCGGCGAGGAAGCCGAGGAAGAAATAGAGCAGTCTGCCCCATACCGGACCGATGCGCACGATGAGCGTCTTCTTGCCGGCACGACGGTCATTGTCGATGTCGCGATAGTTGTTTACGACGAGCAGCGTGTCAATCTCCAAGCCACATGCCAGCGACAGGACTATCACGGGAACGGGGATGGACGTCAACGGCGTAGGAGGAGCCACAAGCCAATAGGTCATGCTGACCGGCACCAGTCCGAAGAACACCAGCACCAGCACGTCACCCAAACCAAGATAAGAGAACGATATGGTGTAGAGGAAGCAGAACACCACGCACGCCAGACCTACGAGAATCATCTCCCAACCGCCGTATGCGATGAGCGGCAAGCCGACGGCACACGCCAGCAACGTGGTAATGAGCAGACCACGACGCATCGCCGCAGCCGTTATCCATCCCTGCGCACATGCACGCTTCGGACCGAGACGCGTCTCGTCGTCCGTGCCCTTCATAAAGTCGAAGTAGTCGTTAACGAAGTTGGCGTCCACCTGCATAACCAGCGCGAAGAGCATACAGAGCACGGCAGGCACCACCCTTATGCCGTCCCAACCGTACATACACACGGCAGAGGCAATGCCTATCAGCACCGGAACGGCAGCTCCCGAGAGTGTTTTGGGGCGCGAAGCAAGCACCCACGCCTTGAAAGAATTGACATTTACATTTGTTTCGTCCATTGTTTTTCTCTTTGTTTCTTGCAAATTTAACCATAATAAACTACTTTTGCAAGTAAATAATCATTTCATTTATTTTATGGATACATCAACTCCCAGCCTCGACCTCATGGAATTCGTAGAGCAGAACATCCTTCCGCGCTACAACAATTTCGACCTGGCACACAACATACGACACGCCAACATGGTGATAAAGAACTCGTTGGCACTTGCCAAAATCACCGGAGCAGACGTCAATATGGTTTACGCCATTGCCGCCTATCATGATCTTGGCCTTGACGGACCACGCGCCGTGCATCACATTACAAGCGGAAAAATCCTGCTTGCCGACCGCAGACTGAGACAATGGTTCACGGAGGAACAGATAAAGATAATGAAGGAGGCGGTGGAAGACCACAGAGCGTCGGCATCGCACGCGCCACGCAGCATTTACGGAAAAATTGTGGCAGAGGCAGACCGCGACCTCGAACCTGACCACATCTTCCGCCGCACCATACAGTACGGAATGGCTCATTATCCCGAGCTGAGCCGCGACAAGCAGTGGGAGCGCTTCCTCCAGCACATGGACCAGAAATATTCCGCCCACGGATACATCCGCCTGTGGATGCCAGGCTCGCCCAACGAGAGCAAGCTACGCATCATCCGCGAACTCCTGTGCGACCAGACTGCACTTCGTGCGACGTTCGACAGAATATTCGAAGAAGAGCTTAAAGCTCTTTAAACCACAAGTTTATTGTACCGTCTTGGTTAAAAATAGTTAACCCCGTTAAAATCATTGCGTAAGAATGGCGTATGAACGAAAAATATCGCTACTTTTGCATAGTACACAACAAAACTACATTGATATGACAAGATACTTACTTTCACTTATAGTCCTCATGTCTGCAGCGATGTTTATGCCCCAAAAGGCCAACGCAAGCGCAGCACCTATGATAGAGCTTCTCGAGCAGGCTGACATGCAGAAGGTGGTCATCACCACAAGCGAGTCTACCATCCACGTTTCGGGAGGCACAGGACTTACTCTCCTCGTATATAACATTGCAGGAGGAGCACCGGTGATGAAGGTAAAGGTGGACGGTCCGGACAAGCGCTATGAGCTCAACCTTCCCAAAGGCATTTACATCGTTCAGGTGGGCAAGGTGGTGCGCAAGATTGTCATCAAGTAAGAAAAGGACAAGCACACAATGCCTTCCACATCGCCAGACAAACCGCATTGAATAACGTATGCGCGTCAGCCTATTGCCTGAAGCGCATACGTCATCAGATGCGGTGTTTTGGTATATAAACCATTCAAGTAAAAACATTTGTTTTCAGTAAAAAAAAGACAACACGTCAACTATCCAACATTGCGTACCCATCGACTTATAGTTAAGCTATTGTTTCTCTTCCTTCTCACCACACTCGCGCTCAGCGCCTGTCATGAGAAAGAGGAGCACCTGTCCTTGTCCCTCGACTCCATCTCACAGATCAGCGACGAAAGCATGCTCGTAAGCGAAGAGAGCCTAAGGGAAGCCATCCACCACATGGTCATGGCAGACTCAGACAGAGACGTCGCCGCCATGCAGACCCGCAGACATTATCTGAACGGAGGAGCCATAAGATGGATGACTCGCGACGGCGTATCAGCAAAGGCGGACAGCCTTGTGGCTTATCTCGAACGCGTGGAGCAAGTGGGCATATCGCCCAAGCTCTTCTATGCCTCGCAGATAAAGGACGACCTCGAACGCGTAAGAAGCCTCAACTTCAGAGAAGGAAAGAACAGCGTCAACCGTGTTTACGGACGCCTGGAATATCTGCTTACGAAGGCTTTCCTCCGCTACACGGAAGGTCAGCGCTTCGGCTTCGTCAATCCACGTGAAGTGTTTAACAGACTGGACGTTCGCGACAGCGACTCTGTCCGCACAACGTACCGTCAGCTTTACGATGTGCCCACAAAGCGCCCCGGCAAGGATTACGTGGCGCTTGCATTCGGCGTCATGGGCAGCGACGACGCATCGGTGGCTAAATTCCTCCGTGAGTCAGAACCCAAGAATCCGCTGTACGCCACCCTCGTACGCCACCTTTCAGACCCTCTCTCAAAGGCAGACCTGCAACGCCTTCAGACAAACATCGAACGAAGCAGATGGGACCACGGCGACTATCCGCAGAACCACAGCAAGTACGTGCTCATAAACATCCCCTCCGTGCATCTTCTTGCCGTGGACGGCGAGGAACGCATGACCATGCGCATAGGCATAGGAAGCCTCAAGACCAAGACGCCGCTCCTCAACAGTCGCGTAAAGCGAATGGACTTTAATCCGCAATGGGTGATTCCGAAGAGCATTGTCAAGACATCCATCAGACATCATGCAGGAAGTCGTGCTTACTTCGACTCGCACAACTACTTCATTATCAATCGCAACACCGGCAAGCAGGTTGACCCGTCAACGGTAAGCGCCGACATGCTTATGTCGAAAGACTACGGCGTGGTTCAGCGTGGTGGCGTGGGCAATGCGCTGGGCAGAGTGGTGTTCCGCTTTGACAACAACTTCTCCATCTACATGCACGACACGTCCAATCCCGGCGTCTTCTCGCAGCGCGACCGTAGCGTGTCGCACGGCTGCATAAGAGTGGCACGCCCATACGACCTTGCCGTATTTATGCTCAGCAAGAAAGACGAGGCAATGATGGAGCGAATACGCTACTCGATGACCATCGACTATCGCCCTTCACACACAAGAGGCAATGACGAAGAGAGCGAGAAGCAGAAGGAAAGCATTGACAAGAAGAAGATGCTCGGCAGCCTGAACGTCAATCCGCAAGTGCCTATCTTCATCAGTTACTATACGCTCTATCCTGACCAGAACGGCACGCTCGTCCCCTACCCCGACGTCTACGGTTTCGACAACGTAATATACAACAGTCTGAAGGGTTATCTCGCAAGCGGACAATAACGCTTGCACAATAACAAACAGCAAGAAAAGCAGAACCATAAAAAATGCAGGAAGCAGATAAAGACACGCCAAAAGGCTTTGCCAACGACAAGGAGAAGCGGCAAGGCTTTGAGCAGATCGTACGCCAGTATAGCGAAAAGCTGTATTGGACAGTACGACGTATCGTCATAAATCATGACGATGCCAACGACGTGCTGCAGAACGTATTTATTAAGGTATGGAAAAGCATAGGCGACTTCGAGCAGCGGGCGAGTCTCTCCACATGGCTCTACAGAATAGCCGTGAACGAATCGCTCGACTTCCTAAGAAGACAGAAAGACACGGCGTCCATTGACGAGAGCGGCGCAGGGGCTAACATAGCCAACCACCTGCTTGCCGACGACTATTTTGACGGCGACCGGGCTCAGGCTCTCCTGCAAGAAGCCATCGCCACACTCCCGGAGGTGCAACGCGTGGTCTTCACAATGCGCTATTACGACGAGATGAAGTATGCCGACATGAGTCGCATACTCAACACATCGGAAGGAGCATTGAAGGCAAGTTACCACATAGCAATGAAGAAGATTACGGCTTACGTTCAGATGCACGAACAATGAAGCAGATGAAAAAAAGCAGAAAAAATATACCTTAATTATATATTAGGATTAAACCAATCAGCTTAAAGTACGTCATAACTACAAAGAACATAATCTGCATAAGGTGTAACAAATATGGAATCTGACGAAAAATACATACTCTCACGATTTGGCAACAAAAACCATTTCGCCGTCCCGGAAGGCTACTTCGAGCATCTCCAGGACGACATTCTCACGTCTGTGGCTATGCTTGAGGAAGAAAAGACAGTGGAGACATGCCCGAAAGAAGACAAGCCCAAGACCATTCCGCTCCGCAGCAGAATGCTCAGATATGCAGCTGCATGCGCAGGAATAATGGTGGCGGGAGCCGTAGCATGGACTGCCTTCACGCTCTCCGCACCACAACAAGACCCCACATTGGCTGCCAAGGGCAACAAGCCACAAACGGAAACAACGGACAACAGCATGGCCACGCTGTCTGCGCACGACACGCCTGCACACCACTCTGTAAGCGACGAGATGGCAGACTACTCTATGCTTGACAACGAGGACATCTATTCGCTCCTTGCAAGCAACTGACAAGCGGCAGTAACGACAAACCACGCAACAACATAAAATTCGCACATAATGAAAAGATTCGTTATAATATTATTCACGGCACTACTCTGCGTGACCGAAATGGCGGCTCAGAAACACCATCATTTCGACCCGGTACAATTCCAAGCCGACCTGGAGCAGTTCATCACCTCCGAGGCTGGGCTGACCCCTAAAGAAGCTGCCACCTTCTTCCCCGTATACAGAGAGATGCGTGAGAAGCAGCTTGCCTTCTTCGGGCAAGACAGACGCCTGTGCCATGTGGACACGAACGACGACAAGGCATGCGCCGAAGCTATAGCGCTGCGCGACGACAATGACATCAAGATGAAGCAACTGCAGAAGAAATATCATCAGCGCTTCATGAAAATACTGCCCGCATCAAAGGTTTTCCGCATAATCAGAGCCGAAGACAAATTCCACAGACAGCTGTTCAGCGGAAAGCGAAAGCTGGGAGAACACAAGAAATAAAGAATAAGAAAAGAAGAATGAAGAGATACTTTGTAGAGTTCGCCTATGACGGCACCAACTATCACGGTTGGCAGATTCAGCCTAACGGCAACTCAGTTCAGGAGGAACTACAAAAAGCATTGTCAACAATAATAAGGGAGAACATCGAAGTGGTCGGTGCAGGAAGGACGGACGCAGGAGTGCACGCCCGCCGCATGACGGCTCACTTCGAGACGGACGCTGCCATTGACTGCGCCCAACTCGCCTATAAGCTCAACCGTCTCTTGCCCCGTGACATCTCGGTGTATGGCGTTCGCCAGGTGGCTGAAGACATGCACGCACGTTTCAGCGCCACGCTCCGCACCTATCATTATTACATCCATACACGCAAGAACCCGTTCCTGCGTGCCTATTCTTGCGAGATACACTACGACCTGGACTTCAGTCTCATGAACGAGGCGGCTGCCATCCTTCTCCAGACCGACGACTTCGCGGCTTTCTGCAAGACACACACCGACGTGAAGACCACGCTCTGCAACGTTACGGAGGCTGTATGGACAAAGGACGCTGACGACGCATGGCACTTCCGCATATCCGCCAACCGCTTCCTGCGCAACATGGTAAGGGCTGTGGTAGGCACGCTCATTGAGGTGGGACGCCATCGCATCACCATTGACCAGTTCAGGGAGATCATTGCAAGCGGCTCACGCTCCAAGGCTGGCGAAAGCATGCCCGCATGCGCCCTGTTCCTCGAGGACGTCAGATACGACGCGTAATTCATTCACAAGAACCCAAATAAACACACAGACATCTTAATTAATTATGTGGCTAATCTTAGCTTTCTGCTCGGCAGCATTGTTAGGCTTCTATGACGTATGCAAGAAGCACGCGCTGTCGGGCAATGCCGTTTTGCCGGTATTGTTTCTCAATACGGCTATATGCTCACTGCTTTTCCTTCCGTTCATAATCCTGTCTTCCTATACCGGACTACTCGACTCGTCTTCGTTCTACGTCGAGCCGTGCGGATGGGAGCAGCACCGCTACATCCTGCTCAAGGCTTGCATCGTGCTGTCCTCATGGATATTCGGCTATTTCGCCATGAAGTATCTCCCCATCACCATCGTAGGTCCGATAAACGCCACACGTCCCGTGATGGTGCTCGTCGGAGCCATGCTCGTCTTCGGCGAACGCCTCAATGTATGGCAATGGGCAGGTGTGACGCTTGCCATCATCTCCTTCTTCCTCCTCAAGCGAAGCGGCAAGAAGGAAGGCGTTGACTTCCGACACAACAAGTGGATATTCTCACTCATTCTGGCAGCCGTGCTCGGAGCCGTCAGCGGACTGTACGACAAGTATCTGATGGCACCGCCTGAGAACGGTGGCGTCGGACTGAGCCGTATGGTGGTGCAGAGCTGGTATAATCTTTATCAGTTGGCGATGATGGGACTGACGATGCTGATGATATGGTGGCCTACAAGAAAGAACTCCACTCCGTTTACGTGGAAATGGAGCATCATCTTTATCAGCCTCTTCCTTAGTGCAGCCGACTTTGTCTACTTCTACGCGCTGTCCCTTCCGGGAGCTATGATCAGCATCGTCTCAATGATTAGACGTGGAAGCGTGGTGGTGAGCTTCTTCTGCGGAGCAGCCGTCTTCAAGGAGAAAAATCTCAAGAGCAAGGCTCTGGATATGCTGCTCGTGCTGCTCGGTATGCTGTTCCTTTATATAGGCTCGCGCTAAAAACTTGTAAAGGTTATGGTTTTTTATTGTATTCTGACAATGGGTTTTCATGATAAATCATTAACTTTGTAGCAGAATAATAATATAATTCTTAATATCACCATATGGCACAGAACATCTTCAAAGGGTTAGGAATCGCTCTTATCACACCATTCACGCAAGACGGCGAGGTGGACTACAAGGCACTCACACGCCTTGTTGACTATCAGATTCAGAATGGTGCTGACTTTTTATGCATTCTGGCGACAACAGGCGAAACGCCCTGTCTGTCAACCGACGAGAAGCACAAGATAAAGGAATTAGTGATTGACAGAGTCCGCGGCAGACTGCCCATCCTCATGGGTTGCGGCGGCAACAACACAAGAGCTGTTGTCGAGGAACTGCGCAACACAGACTTGCGTGGCATCGACGGCGTTCTCAGCGTATGCCCTTACTATAACAAGCCTTCGCAGGAAGGTCTCTATCAGCACTTCCGCGCCATAGCCGAAGCAAGCCCCGTGCCCGTGGTACTCTATAACGTACCAGGACGTACCGGCATCAATCTCAAGCCCGAGACCACTGTGCGCTTGGCAAAAGACTGCGCTAACATCATTGCCATCAAAGAGGCAAGCGGAAGCCTGGAGCAGGTGGACGAGATAATAAAGAACAAGCCGGAACGCTTCGATGTCATCAGCGGCGACGACGCTCTGACGTTCTCAATGGTGGCAAGTGGCGCTGCGGGTAGCATCTCCGTCATCGGCAACGCACTTCCCAAAGAGGTTTCGCGCATGATTCGTCTGGAATTTAAAGGCGAATACGAGGCTGCACGCATCATACACCACCGCTTCACCGAACTCTACTCGCTGCTCTTCGTCGACGGCAATCCTGCCGGCGTAAAGGCATTGCTGCATGAGATGGGATTCATTGAGAACGTGCTGCGCCTGCCGCTCGTACCGACACGCATCACCACGTTGCAGAAGATGACCGAAATACTGAAAACGCTGAAGATTTGACACGTCGTCTGCTCATATTCGCCTTATTGGCGTCAGCCACGGTAGCACTGCTGTTGCTTAACGTCTTTTTCGGAGCTGTGGACATTCCGGCAGCAGATGTCGCCGACATTCTGCTCGGACGCGATGTCCATGACGACAGCTGGCGCTTCATCATCCTTGAGTCGCGACTGCCGCAAGCCGTCACAGCATTGTTGTGCGGCTGTTCGCTGGCGGTCTGCGGTCTTATGCTTCAAGCCGTCTTTCGCAATCCGCTTGCCGACCCTTCCATTCTCGGCATCAGCAGCGGAGCCGGACTTGGAGTGGCTTTCGTCATGCTATTGTATGGAGGAAGCGTTAGCGTCGGCATGCTTTCCATCGGAGGCTTTGCTACCGTTCTGGCAGCGGCATTCGCAGGCGCTACCGCCGTTACCTTACTGATGTTCAGTCTCTCAAGCATTATCCGCTCCGATGCCATGTTGCTCATCGCTGGAGTAATGGTGGGATATCTTTCATCATCCATTATCGTACTGCTCAGCTATTACGCTTCTGAGGAGGGACTGCGTGCCTACACGCTTTGGGGCATGGGCAATTTTGCCAGTGTCTCCACCGAACGTCTTCCGCTGTTCTCCATAATAGCCGTAGTATGTCTTTCAGCTTCCGTGCTCCTTGTCAAGTCACTCAATATTCTATCGCTTGGCACATTATACGCCGAAAACCTCGGTGTAAACACCCGTCAGTTACGCGGAACGGTGCTTATCGTCACCGGCATTCTCACAGCTCTCACTACATCTTTCTGCGGACCGGTGGCATTCATCGGACTGGCTGTCCCACACATAGCACGTATGGCACTTCACACGGACGACTATCGCAAGCTGCTTCCTGCCACCATCCTTACCGGAGGCGGCGTGGCGATGGCATGCAACCTTGCCTGCACGATGACCCCATCAGGCACAATGCTCCCCGTAAACGCCGTGACACCAGTGATCGGAGCACCCGTAATCCTCTATGTCATGACCAGACGAAGATAAACATCCTTTCAACTTAAATATATATATATACCATATATCATTCCTATTATGAACGAAACAGAACGCATCATATATCTCAGACAACAACTGCATGAGCACAATCATAATTACTACGTGCTCAACCAACCTATCATCTCGGACCAGGAGTTCGATATGCTCATGCACGAACTGCAGGACCTCGAAAGCCGTCACCCGGAGATGGCTGACCCTAACTCGCCATCACAGCGCGTGGGTAGCGACCTTAACCAGAACTTCACGCAGGTGGCACACAAGTACCCGATGCTCTCGCTTGCCAATACTTACAACGAGCAGGATGTGGCAGAATGGTACGACTCCGTGAAGCGCGGACTGCAGGGAGAAGACTTTGAGGTGTGCTGCGAGATGAAGTATGACGGCCTCAGCATATCGCTTACTTATGTGGACGGCAAGCTGGTGCGCGGCGTAACAAGAGGCGACGGCGTGCATGGCGACGACGTTACAGCCAACGTCAAGACCATACGTTGCATCCCGCTTGTCCTTAAAGAGGGCAGCGGATATCCGCAGGAGTTCGAGATAAGAGGAGAGATTCTGATGCCTTGGAAGGTTTTCGAGCGTCTGAATGCTGAGCGTGAAGCAGCGGAAGAACCGCTCTTCGCCAATCCTCGCAACGCTGCCAGCGGCACCCTGAAGAGCCAGAACTCAAAGCTTGTGGCAAGCCGACAGCTCGACGCTTACCTTTATTATCTCCTCGGCGACACGCTCCCTACAGACGGTCACTACGAGAACCTGCAGACTGCCGCTCAATGGGGATTCAAGATTTCGCAGGGTATGAAGAAAGCCAAAACGCTGCAGGAGATTTACGACTATATAAGCTATTGGGACACGGAGCGTAAGAATCTGCCCGTTGCTACGGACGGCATCGTACTGAAGGTCAACTCCATCAGACAACAGCAGGCTTTGGGCTATACAGCCAAGTCGCCGCGTTGGGCAATCGCATATAAGTTCAAGGCGGAACGTGCATGCACCCGCCTCAATAGCGTAACTTATCAGGTGGGTCGCACCGGAGCCGTAACGCCGGTGGCAAACATGGACGCCGTGCAGCTGGCTGGCACCATAGTGAAGCGTGCTACACTTAACAACGAGGACTTCATCAGAAGCTTCGATCTTCATATCGGCGACTACGTATACGTGGAAAAGGGAGGAGAGATTATCCCTAAGATTGTCGGAGTGGCAGTGGAAAAAAGACCGGATGATGCCGAACCCGTAAGATTCATAGACAGATGTCCTGAATGCGGCACTCAACTTGTACGCTATGAGGACGAGGCAGTACACTACTGTCCTAACGACACGGGATGTCCTCCGCAGATAAAGGGTCGCATAGAGCATTTCATTGCCAGACGAGCTATGAACATCGACTCAATCGGACCGGAAACAGTGGACGACTATTATCGTCGTGGACTTGTGCGTAACATCGCCGATCTTTATACTATTCAGAAAGATGCCATCAACGCTTCAGGCACAAGAGAGAAGTCGGCACAGAAGGTACTCGCTGGCATAGAGGCTTCCAAGAAGGTGCCTTTCGAGCGTGTGGTTTTCGCACTCGGCATCCGCTTTGTAGGCGAAACATCGGCTAAGTTGCTCGCCCGACGCTTCAAGACAATGGAGGCGCTGCGAAATGCATCAGTGGAACAGCTCATGGAGGTGGACGGCATCGGAGAAGTCATAGCCAAGAGCGTGGTGACCTACTTCCATAATCACGTCAACGAACATATCGTTGACCGTCTGGCAGCTTTCGGACTGCAGATGGGGCTCAGCGAAGAACAGCTGACAGAATCTTCGGATAAGCTTGCAGGCAAGTCGATTGTCATCAGCGGCGTATTCGCAAAGCATAGCCGTGACGAGTATAAAGCAATGATTGAGCGCAACGGAGGAAAGAACGTAGGATCGATAAGCGGTAAGACATCGTTTATACTTGCCGGCGAAAACATGGGACCGTCCAAACTGCAGAAAGCGGAAAAGCTCGGCATCCAGCTCGTCGACGAGGACACTTTCCTCAGCATGATTGAATAATCAGACATCCTAATCCAAAACATTGAACGCACCCTAACACACACAGATATATAGATATGATAAAAGTAGAAGTATCGGAGGAAATGCATGAGGTATGCCCTGAGTTTGTCGGGGCATGTATCACCTCCAACATAAAGAATACTGAATTTTCGAAAGAGCTTTGGGAAGAGATTGACGCCCTCAGCCAGCATTATCGCGACACGCTCACAACCGAGAGCGTCAAGACAATGACGTCCATCCAAGCCACACGCCGCATCTATAAGCTTTGCGGCAAGGATCCGTCACGCTATCGTCCTTCAGGCGAAGCGTTGATAAGACGCGTTCTTCAGGGAAAGGCGCTTTATCAGATTGACACACTCGTGGACCTTATCAATCTTGCAAGCATGCGCTACGGCTACAGCATTGGCGCTTTCGATTCGGACCGCTTCGTAGGCGATACGCTAAGACTTGGCATCGGTCGTGAGGGCGAACCGTATGAAGGCATCGGAAGAGGAATGATAAACATTGCCGGAATGCCTGTCTATCGTGACAGCGAGGGAGGCGTCGGCACACCCACCAGCGACCATGAGCGCACAAAGGTTACGCTCTCCACCACCAAGCTCACAGTACTCGTAAACGGATATGACGGCAATGAGGCAGACGTACGTGCCACAGCCGAATACATACTCGAACTGCTATCGAAGTATTGTGAAGCAACGGAAACCGGATATCATATCTATCATTATTAATTTCATCAACAACAAACTATACATAAAAACGAAATGGGAATAGTAATAGGCATCGACGTGGGTATAAGCACCACAAAGATTGTAGGCATCGACGACAACGGCAAGGTGGTTTCACCGATACGCATCCGCGCCACTGACCCAGTGACATCATTATATGGAGCTTTCGGCAAGTATCTCCACGACAACCACATACAACTAAACGATGTGGAGAAGGTAATGCTTACTGGAGTGGGCAGCGCCTATATCAACGAACCTGTCTACGGACTGCCGACGGAAAAGGCAGAGGAGTTTGTGGCTGACGGTCTTGGCGCACGCTACGAAACCAAGCTCGACCGCATGCTCGTGGTAAGCCTTGGCACCGGTACATCCATCGTGAAGTGCGACGGCGACGACATCAAGCACATCGGTGGCATCGGCATCGGAGGCGGCACTCTTCAGGGACTCTCGCGCCTGTTGCTCAAGACTGACGACATCAAGCAGGTGGCAGCATTGGCGGAAGAAGGCGACATTTCACACATCAACGTGCTTATCAAGGACATCTGCGCCAATCCGTTGCAGGGTCTGCCTATGAATGCCATCGCTTCTTTGTGGGGAAACGCAAAGAGCAATGCCTCACGCGAAGACATTGCTCTTGGTCTGATATGGATGGTTCTGCAGTCAATATGCAGCGCCACTATTCTTTCTTCTCTTGGAAGTGGCATTAAGGAGTTCGTCATGATTGGCAATCTCACGCTTCTGCCGCAATGCCGCGTGGTATTTTCTGATACGGAACGACTCTACGGCGTTAAGTTCCGCATTCCGCAGTACTCAGAATTCTGCACCGCTATAGGTGCGGCTCTCTGCTACAGAAAGTCCGTGCTGCCTTAATTATTACTTACACATTATATTTCTTACACGTTATGCTTTCCGACAACATGTAGTCGGAAAGCATAAGCGGCTATCACAATAAAGCATGCCAAAGGAATGGCGAAAGCCACTGACATGCTGAGCACGTCGGCTATCATGCCCATCAGCAGCGGGGCTACGGCTCCACCCACAATACACATTATAAGATATGACGAAGCCTGCTTTGTGTGACGTCCGAGTCCTCTGAGAGCAAGAGCGAATATTGTGGGGAACATGATGCTCTCGCAAAGATAGCAAAGGAAGAATGCCGCTACGCCAAGCGTGCCTGCGCCGGTAAGGAGAATGCACATCGCTGCAGCCGCTCCAACAGCGCAGACAAGCAAAACGGTCTCTGCCTTTATGCGCGACATAACCCAACTGCCACCTATTCTTCCGAGCATGAACAGTCCCATGCCGCCGAAGGAAAGAAGGAGAGAAGCCTCAGAATTGCTGATTGACGCATTCTCAGTGACATAATTGATGAAGAAGCTGTTAATGCCTGTCTGAGCAGCAACGTAAAAGAAGAGTGCTACCATTCCCCAAACAAAGTTGCGATGCTGCCAAAGTGTGGTCTGCGCAGAAGCATGGCTGTCAACAGAAGAACCTTCCATTGATGTTTGCTCGGCGCATGAATCCTCTTCGGTTTCAATCTCAGGTAGTTTTATACGAGAGAAGATGATGGCTACAAGGATTACAACAATTCCGATAATGGCGTACGGAGTTGAGATATCGCCCTCCCCTTCTCCAGAGAAAAGGAACAGTCCACCGACAAGCGGACCGAATATCCATCCCAGTCCATTGAAGGATTGTGAAAGGTTGATGCGTCGTTCCGCTCCCTCAGCACTTCCCAATACCGTTACGTACGGATTGGCGGCAGTCTCCAGGCACGTCAGTCCGCAACCGATAACGAAAAGGGAGAAAAGGAAGAAAGGAAACGACAACAGCATGCCACCGGGAATGAAAAGCAAGGCTCCTATACCGTAAAGGGTAAGTCCGGTCAACACTCCCGAACGATATCCGAAACGACGGATAATGCGTCCAGCCGGTATTGCCATCAGAAAATATCCACCATAGACCACAGCCTGCACCAATGCCGACTCAGCCTTGCTGATGTTCATCGATTCTTGGAAGTGCTTGTTCAGTACGTCAAGAATGCTGTGGGCGAATCCCCAAAGAAAGAAAAGGGTTGTAACAAGAACGAAAGGCAGCAAATAGTTTTTGCCATTAGCAGCCTCAAAAAGTTTGTGCTTTCTTTTATCCATTATTATACTTATTGTTATTCCAGAAATCTTATCGAATGCAAAGGTACAATAAAAAGCGCAAAAACCACTACAAACGTATACATTCAACAATATAGACTAATAATATTTATTGCGAAAAATTATTCTATGTCAATGATGTATATATAAGAGAAAATTATTAACTTTGCATAGAGTTAAAAACCATAATAAGAAATAAGGGGTGCTTCACGATTGTGTTGCTGAGATCATACCCATAGAACTTGATGCAGGTAATGCTGCCGCAGGGAACGCTTCCACAGCTTTAAAATATGTCTACATATATTATAATGTAAGGAGCTATTTCTATTCCGTATCATCTTATAAAGCAAAACAACAGATTCGCCTCTTCTAAACAATAACAGAATGAGGTATATTTGTGCATTGACGATTGCCGGTTCCGACAGTTGTGGAGGAGCAGGCGTGCAGGCTGACATCAAGACAATGTCGGCATTGGGCGTTTATGCCGCTTCCGCCATCACCTCCATAACGGTGCAAAACACGATGGGCGTACAGGCCATTCAAGCCGTCAAGCCAGAAATAGTGGCAGGACAGATAAAGGCTGTCATGGACGACATAAAGCCTTTGGCTATCAAGATAGGCATGGTGAACGACAAAGCCACCATCCAAGCTATAGCCGACACTCTTAAAATATACTCTCCCAACATCTTGGTTGTCGACCCGGTTATGGTTTCGACAAGTGGTTCGATGCTCATGCAGAAAGACGCGCTTGGCGTATTCTGCAGCGACTTGCTCCCTATGTCAACATTGCTCACTCCCAACATTCCCGAAGCAGAAGTGCTTTCACATACAAAAATCAGCACAGCGGAAGACATGGACATTGCAGCCAAGCGAATATTGGAGTTGGGATGCAAGGCTGTTCTTATTAAGGGCGGACACCTTGAAGGCGGCAAGAAGATTGACAAGCTCTATACATCAGAAGCCGAACCTGCCACTTTCGTGCATGACACCATTGAGACACGAAACACACACGGAACCGGATGCACATTGTCATCCGCCATCACCTCCTTCATGGCACGCGGTCAGAAGATAACTGACGCCGTGGCTTATGCAAAGGAATATCTTTCCAAAGCCTTGGAAGCAGGAAAGGACGTACACATCGGAGAAGGTCACGGACCCGTTGACCACTTTTTTAACCCAGAGAAATTAATGACATTATGATACAGTTTATCACACATTCCAACGAACGCTACGGATACGTAGACGGTGCAAGAATGGCACTTGAAGGCGGATGCCGATGGGTTCAGCTTCGTATGAAGGACGCATCGGAGGACGACTTTCTGTCTGCCGCTAAGGAGATTAGCAAGTTATGCAAGCAGCATAATGCCGTGTTTGTGCTTGACGACCACGCAGAATGGGTGGAGCAGACCGGAGCTGACGGCGTACATCTCGGCAAGAACGACATGCCGGTGGACGAAGCACGCCGTCTGCTTGGCAAGGACAGAATCATCGGTGGAACTGCCAACACCTTCGAAGACGTGGAACGACTGCACAGACAAGGTGCCGACTACATTGGTTGCGGTCCCTTCCGCTTCACCACGACGAAGAAGAATCTGTCGCCTGTATTGGGACTTGAGGGCTATCGTAACATTGTGGAGCAGATGAAATTGCACAACATTGGTCTGCCAATCGTTGCCATTGGAGGCATCCTTGAAGAGGACATTGAGGCGATAATGCAGACTGGTGTCAGCGGCATAGCTGTCAGCGGAGGCATCCTTAACGCAGAGAATCCCGCGGAAGAAATGCAGAAATTCGTAAACAAAACAAAAACAAACCAATAAATCAAATAGATGGAAACAAAAATCAAGTTTAGCTATCCTTCTTCAGAGAAGGTTTATCTTAGCGGTAAGCTCTACCCGGAGATAAAGGTCGGAATGCGACGTGTCCGTCTTACACCCACCGTTACTTTCGAGGGTGAGAAGCGCCACGTAGAAGAGAACAAGCCCGTATATATATACGACACCAGTGGTCCTTACAGCGACCCGAACATTGAGATCGACCTTGAGAAGGGTCTGCCCAAGATGCGCCAGTCATGGATAGACGGACGTAAGGAGGGACAGACACAGATGTACTTCGCCAAGCAGGGCATCATCACGCAGGAGATGGAGTATGTTGCCATCCGCGAAAACATGAACTGCGAGGAGCTGGGCATCAAGACACACATCACACCGGCATTTGTATGTAAGGAGGTGGCTGAAGGAAGAGCTGTGATTCCTGCAAACATCAAGCATCCCGAGTCAGAACCGATGATCATCGGCACCAACTTCCTCGTAAAGATAAACACCAACATCGGCAATTCTGCCACTACTTCCGGTATTGAGGAAGAGGTGGAGAAGGCTGTATGGAGCTGCAAGTGGGGTGGCGACACATTGATGGACCTCTCTACTGGCGATGACATCCATGAGACACGCGAGTGGATTCTGCGCAACTGCCCCGTTCCGGTAGGCACCGTGCCTATGTATCAGGCTTTCGAAAAAGTCAACGGTAAGGCAGAAGACCTCACATGGGAGATATTCCGCGACACATTGATAGAGCAGTGCGAGCAGGGTGTCGACTACTTCACCATCCATTGCGGCATCCGTCTTAAGAACATCCACCTTGCCGACACTCGTCTTACGGGCATCGTAAGCCGCGGCGGCAGCATCATCTCAAAGTGGTGTAAGGTGCATCAGAAGGAAAGCTTCCTCTACGAGCACTTCGACGACATCTGCGATATCTGCGCCAAGTATGACGTTGCCATCTCATTGGGCGACGGTCTGCGTCCCGGATCTACCTACGATGCCAACGATGCTGCACAGTTTGCTGAGCTTGACACAATGGGCGAACTCGTAGAGCGTGCTTGGGCAAAGAACGTCCAGGCGTTCATCGAGGGTCCCGGACACGTGCCTATGCATAAGATTAAGGAGAACATGGAACGTCAGATTGAGAAGTGTCATGGTGCTCCCTTCTACACACTCGGCCCGCTCGTTACCGACATCGCTCCCGCTTACGACCACATCACTTCTGCCATCGGCGCAGCTATGATAGGCTGGTACGGCACGGCTATGCTTTGCTACGTCACTCCGAAGGAGCATCTCGCTCTGCCTGAGAAGGAAGACGTTCGCACAGGCGTTGTGACATACAAGATTGCCGCTCATGCTGCCGACTTGGCTAAGGGTCATCCTGGTGCCACTGTTCGCGACAATGCGCTGAGCAAGGCTCGTTACGATTTCCGCTGGAAGGACCAGTTCAATCTGGCTCTCGATCCGGAACGCGCACTCGAATACTACAAGACCAGCAACGAGGTAGACGCCAACTACTGCACAATGTGCGGTCCTAACTTCTGTGCAGCCCGCATCAGTCACTCGCTCAAGAACTGCCAGGAAGAAAGCAAGTAAGAATCCGTAAACAATAACGGAAATAAAAAGAAACAAGAATAACCCAATAAATAACAATAACAAAAATGATCGAAACACAAGTATCTAAAGGTATTATCAGTACCTATTTCGACAAACTTGAGAGAAACCTTAATCTTGACGTAGCTATCGTAGGTGGTGGCCCGTCAGGCATCGTAGCAGCTTACTATCTGGCTAAAGCCGGACTGAAGGTAGCACAGTTCGACCGCAAGCTCTCTCCCGGCGGTGGCATGTGGGGTGGCGCCATGATGTTCAATCAGATTGTCATTCAGGAAGAGGCAATGCACATCATCAAGGACTTCGACATCAACTATGAGAAGTTCGAGGACGGACTCTATACCATCGACTCTGTGGAGAGCACCTCTGCCCTGCTCTATCACGCAGTACACGCCGGCGCTACAATCTTCAACTGCTACTCTGTTGAGGACGTTGTATTCAAGAACAACGTGGTAAGCGGCGTCGTTGTCAACTGGACTCCGGTGCTCCGTGAGGGTCTGCACGTCGACCCGCTGAACATCATGGCTAAGTGTGTCATTGACGGCACTGGTCACGACAGCGAGATGTGTAAGGTGGTTGCCAGCAAGAACGGCATCAAGCTTGACACCGCTACTGGCGGCGTTATCGGCGAGCGTTCACTCGACGTTGTTGAGGGCGAGCGCATGGTTGTAGAAGGCACACGCGAGATCTATCCCGGACTCTACGTCTGCGGTATGGCTTCTTCTGCTGTTGCCGGCACTCCGCGTATGGGACCGATCTTCGGCGGCATGATGCTTTCAGGTAAGAAGGTTGCCGATATGATTATCGAGAAACTTAAGAAGTAAAAAACTGTTCCGAATGGAATGGATAGTCATCACCTCTCCCGACTTCTTGCCGGGGGAGGCGTTTTTTATAGATAAGCTTTTCGGTTGCGGGCTCGACTTACTGCATTTCCGTAAGCCTGAGGCTCCGATAGAAGCATGCAGGAATCTGCTTAACGAGATTCCCAAGCGATGGCACAATCGCATTGTTACGCACGAGCATTTCGCGTTAGCAAGCGAATACGGTCTTCATGGCGTCCATCTTAACCGCCGCAACCCAATAGCGCCCGACGGTTATACGGGTAGCATATCATGCTCCTGCCATAGTCTTGAGGAGGTGATAGCCAACAAGCCTCAACGTGCCTACGTCTTCCTTAGTCCGATATTCAACAGCATCTCAAAGGCAGGATACGAGGCTGCATTCCCTGCCAGCCGTCTGCAACAAGCTGCTGCGGACGGCATTATCGACGGGAAAGTCATAGCCTTGGGTGGCGTTACAGCCAATAACATACCACGTCTCAAGGAGTGGCACTTCGGTGGAGCCGCCTTCTTGGGAGATGTATGGAACAGAATAAACCACCCTGACGTGGACAAATATCTGAACACTCTGCGTCTGCTGACTAAATAAAAGCAGGATCAGAATTTCTTTAGCAAGTAGGATGGGTTAATACGCAGATACACACCTGCCGATATGCTCATGCTGTTTGTCTCGTGGAAATTGCCGCGTGATTCCGAGCTTGCGTCTGAGGGAAAGTTATTGAAGAGGTCGGCATATCCGCCCCAAGCGAAACCATTGCCGAGATTTTGTGCATAACTCAGACGCACGCTTGCCATGCGATTGCGTGGCATTACATAACTCTCGTCGTCTATTCCGACGCAACCGTAAAGCGGGTTGCCGAAGATAGACACAAACTTATTGGCATCCCAATAGGCTGCTCTTACACGGAAGCGCCACATGTCGGCTTCCGTTTTTACATAAAAGGCATGACCCTTATCGAAAGGAAGCATGTTTCCAGCCACTTGGCTGTAATACATAGCCATTCCCTCAAAGTTCAGTCGCGAAACCAGACTGCATTCCGGGCGTATTGTCAGTCCCACTCCCGCAGCCGCATTCATCCATGTCTTTATCTGTCGCTCGTCCGCCGTGGTGTTCACCTCGCCGCCACGATGCTGCATAAGAATCTGAAGTGGGAAATATACGTGTGTCTTTCTTGCGCTACCGTTAGCCTTCAGACTTGCTGACAGTCCGACTGTGAAAGCCTCCTGATGATTGTCTTCATCGAAGATAAAGCTCTCCCAGTTCACCCATGCGTCCAAATCCATGAACGACGGACGCCAAAGCACCTGAAGGCCGGCTTCGGGATCTGACGACAAAGCTGCCTCTGGATTGTATAAAGGTTCGGCAAGATGATGATTGGCTCTACCGTATATTGTGCCAAGAACCAGTTCTACGTTCTTTGCGGCATGCAAATGAGCATTGAATACGGGGAGAATATGGAATCCCTTCTGAGTCTGTTCCCCCATCCACGTGCCTATATCGTGAAGGTTCATGCAAGGATATTTGTTGGCACCCCAGTAATGCAGCATATACGCTCCCGCCTCAAGGCGCAGACGCGAGAGAGGCTGATAGCTGACCGTGGGCTGCAACCAAAAACCGGGAAGCGTATACCCCTTGCGCAGGCTTCCCTTATATTCATTGTCACGGAAGAATCCCATACCGTCAATATTCAGACGGAGTTCGCCTCTTGCTGTTGTGTCAATGCGTGTGTTTTCCTCGAAAAGGATTGAGTCGTTCTGTGCACTTGCCATTACCGAAACGGCAAAGAAAGCCACCGCTCCTAACAATCTTTTTATGTTTCTCATATATGTTTATTGGTTGTTTTTTTAGTCCATAAGATGATACACTCCTCCTGCATACATCCTTACCACCCCTTTGAGTTCAAGGCTGAAGAGGGTGGATGTCACCGTTGCCGAGGGCAGCTGCGTACGCATCACGATGATGTTTACGTTCAGGTCGTTATTGTCGCGCAGCAGACTGACAATCTTTTCCTCGTCCTCCGAGAGGTCAGGAAACATCTGGCGCTCAATGCCAGCCTTCCTTGCACGCAGTATCACGCTGTCTTCCTCCCACCCCATCGCACTTACGAAGTCGGCGGCGCCGGTCAGAAGCATAGCCTTGTTGCTGCGGATAAGGTTGTTGCAACCCTCGCTGTATACGTTGCCTACATTTCCAGGGAAGGCAAATACGTCACGACCATAGCCATCGGCTATTCCCGCCGTTATCAGTCCGCCGCCGTGAGCCGCGCTTTCCACGAGCAATGTGGCGTCAGCCATACCAGCTACGATGCGGTTGCGTCGTATGAAATTCAGCTTGTCTGCATTGGTATGTGTAGTGAATTCGGTAATCAGTCCACCCTGCGTCAGCATCTTCGTGGCAGTATCGCGATGTGCCGTAGGATAGATATAGTCCAGTCCGTGCGCCAGCACTCCCAATGTCTCGTATCCGCAGGAAAGCGCCTGACGGTGCGCACAGATGTCCACGCCGTATGCCAAGCCGCTCACAATGAGCACCTCTGGACACACTTCGTGCAGGTCGGTGACGAACTTCCGGATAAGGTCCTGTCCGTAAACGGTGCAATGCCTTGTGCCTACGATGGAGATGATGCGACGCTGATTGAGGTCTGCCGTACCTCTATAAAACAGAACGATGGGGGCGTCGCAGCAATGGCGCAACCGTTCCGGATAGGCTTCATCATTGAAAGCCAATGGCGTGATGCCATGCGCCTCGTCGAAGCGGATTTCCTCTTCGGCGGTGCGCATGGCATCGGGCAGGTTCTGAAGAGCCTTCACCAGTCGCGGAGTGGCGTCAGGAATGACGTCAAGGATGTTGTCGCGATGGTCGTATACGGCTTTCGCCGACCCAAGATTGTTATAGAGTCGGAGAAAGTCAGCCGGATTGGAACGTCCTATACGCGACAAAGCAACTGCGCAAAGGGTCTCTTCTGTTATGTTCATTATTTTATTTCAGTATGTATATATAGCGTTTGTCGATGTTTTTACCACGCATGTGCCTTTCCAAGGAAGAAGAGCAGGATGTAGCCGAGCACGAGTCCGATGACACCCATGGCAAGACCAATCTTCATCATCTCGTTCTGCTTCACAAGACCTGTGGAGTGTGCGATAGCGTTTGGAGGTGTCGAGATAGGCAGAGTCATTGCCACAGAAGCAGCCACGGCGATGCCCACAAGCACAGTCACCGTACCGCCGATGCTGTCCAGGCCGTTGCCCATACCCTTGCAGACTACGGCGAGGATAGGAACGAGGAGGGCTGCTGTGGCGGTGTTGGATATGAAGTTGGAGAGTGCGTAGCAAATCAATCCCGAAGCGAGCAGTATAGCCAACGGCGACCACTGTCCGAACGGAATGCTCTTGATGACGTTATCGGCAAGACCCGAATCGTTGAGGGCAAGACCGAGGGCAAAACCTCCAGCCACCATCCAAATTACGCTCCAGTTGATTTCCTCCAAGTCGCGTGCCTTGATTACGCCGGTGAATGCGAACACCACGATGGGCACCATGGCTACGGTATTAGATCCTACACCTGTCCAACGGTCGCATATCCAGAGCAGCACGGTTATGATGAACGTAACGGCAACAACGGCAGTACGCCAGTTATGCTGCACCTCGCCTTCAATCTCCAGTTCGATGGTCTTCTTCTTGAACGGGAAGAACTTCTTGAGCAGGAACCATCCTATGAAAAGAAGCAGGACGGTAAGTGGGAGCATATACATCATCCACTGACCGAAACCGATGCCCATATTAAGGCCGGTCGGAGCGTTGAGATACTTGAGGGCGATGGCATTAGGAGGCGTACCGATAGGCGTTCCCATACCGCCGATGTTGGCAGCGACGGGAATGGACAGCGTGAGCGCCACACGACCCTTGCCTTCCGGCGGAAGCGCCTTGAAGACAGGAGCAAGGAAGGTGAGCATCATGGCTGCCGTGGCGGTGTTGCTGACGAACATCGAGAAGACACCGGTGATGAGGATAAATCCGAGCAGCACGTTCTCGCTCTTGTTGCCGAACGGCTTGAGGAGGGTACGCGCCAGAAGCACGTCCAGTCCTGACTTTGTGGCAGCGATGGCAAGCACGAAGCCTCCAAGGAAGAGGATGATGATTGGGTCAGCGAATGTTGCCATAAGCGCACTATGGTCGAGCAGTTCAGACTTGTCTATTCCTGAACGGAAAATATGGAATGCGTTATCTGATGTGGTAAGCAGCAGCAAGCCGATGAGCGACACGGACGTTGCCCAAGGCGATATGGCTTCTGTTACCCAGAGGATTGTAGCCAGAGCGAAAACTGCGATGATGCGTTGCTGGATGACCGTCAGTCCGTCAATGCCAAAGCAGGTGATAGGCAGGTTCCATATCACAATGGTGACAAGAATCGCTACGGCGAAGAGGCAAGCATTCTTCTTGCTGAAATTGCCGCTAAGGAGATTTCTTTTTTCTGTTGCCATAAATGTTTAAGGTTAGTTATTATTTCTTAGTCTAAAGGTTTGTTATCATGTGTGCCTTTTCTTGGGATGTTGATTGCTGACAAAGTTAGCGATTTTTGCGACAATGCCCAAATAAAAACGTATGCTTTTTATTAATTTATTATTAACTCTATAGAGCCGTATCACGTCTTGATGATTTTTCTTAACTTTGCAGTACGGATAAACAAAAAACATTACAATCAAAGCAATGAAAACAAAAAGATTTCTACATTATATATATATAGGGGCTACAGCCTCACTCCTCGCCTTCACTTCCTGCAACAGCCATCGCGCTGACAACACGCCTGCTGACGGTGACACAATAAGAATGGCATATTCCGATCTGCTCACCATCGTGAAGCACGACGGATATAAGGTGGCGGAGATACGCAATCCCTGGAAGCAGGGAAAAGTGCTGCATAGGTATGTGCTGGTGGAGCGGGCTGACTCGGCACGCATGGCGTCCAAAACAGCCGGCATGAAGGAAGCCACCATCGTCTACACTCCGATAAGACGCAGCGTGATGTTCACCTCGCCACATTGCTGGCTCCTTGGACAACTTGGAGCCGAGGACATCGTGAAAGGCGTGTGCGACCTCAGCTACATCTACGTGCCTTACGTACAGGACGGCATTAAGAAGGGCGGCATCACGGACTGCGGCAACAGCATGTCGCCTACCGTGGAGCGCATCGTGGCTCTTCGTCCCGATGCCATCTTCGTATCGCCGTTCAATGGTGTGAGCTACGGTCAGATGGATCATCTCGGCGTTCCACTCATCGAGTGCGCCGACTATATGGAGACATCGGCTCTTGGTCGTGCCGAATGGATGCGCTTTTACGGCATGCTCGTAGGCAAGGAGGAGACAGCCGACAAGATGTTCGCAGACGTGGTGCGCAGCTATGACGCCATAAAGAAGGAGGCGAAGCGCTCAAAAACGTCGCCGAAGGTCATTACGGAGCGCGTTGTCAGCGGCGTGTGGTATTGTCCCGGCGGCAGGAGCAGCATGGGACGTCTCATTGCCGACGCCGGCGGACGATACGTGTTCGGCGACGACAAGAGCAGCGGTTCCTTGCCTGGTGTGCCGGAAAAGGTAATGTCGTCAGCGCAAGACGCCGACTGCTGGTTTTTCGTCTACAACGGCATGAAAGCACCCGACCGCAAGTTCCTGCTTGACGAATATAAGGGCTACGAAATGATAAAGGCGTTCAAGGAAGGCAATGTCTATGGATGCGGATCGACAACGGGAATACCGTATTTCGAGGAAATTTCGTTCAGACCGGACTCTCTCCTGCTCGACTTTGCCAAAATCTTCCATCCAGACATCTACCCTAACGCCCACACTCGCTACTATAAAAAGATGGAATAGCCCCCAAAAGTGCCCCTTTTGAGTAAAAAAAACGCCAAAAGTGGCACTTTTACTAAAAAAAACAGCTAAAACATTTGGCGGTATAAAAAATTAAAGCTACCTTTGCACTCGCAATTGAGAAACAGTACTCCGGTTAAACTTTTAATCGTATGGAAGTTTGGGTGAGTGGCTGAAACCAGTAGTTTGCTAAACTGCCGTACGGGTAACCGTACCGGGGGTTCGAATCCCCCAGCTTCCGCTGATTTCTTATTGCAAAACATGACCGCGGTGGATTCATCTAATGGTTAGGATACAAGATTCTCAATCTTGGCATAGGGGTTCGATTCCCCTATCCACTACCACTAAGCGGCAAGCGGTTATGACACAAAACATTGATGGTGGATTCATCTAATGGTTAGGATACAAGATTCTCAATCTTGGCATAGGGGTTCGATTCCCCTATCCACTACCAACTAAAAGGCGGAAAACGAGCATTCGTTTACTACCTTTTTCGTTATCAGCACGTTCCCCATTAGTTTTAAAGAATAAAAAAGAGGGTGTGTCAAAAGTAAGAAATTCTTTACTTTTGACACACTCTCTTATTCTTCATGTCGCTAAATATGCTTCTTTGACACATTTCTCTTCCATACCGCAAACCAAACTATGGCTATGCATAATGCCATGCCGCCCACGGCGTAGCCCACACTGTACGGCAGTCCGAAGGCCGTATTCGACACCATGAGAAAAGTGGTGCATACGGTGGTCATAAACAGAGCCGGAATGAGTGTGATGACGTACGGCTTATTCTCGCGCACGAGATAAACGGTGATGGTCCAGAGGGCGAAAACGGAGAGCGTCTGGTTGGCCCAGCCGAAGTACTGCCAGATGGTGTTAAAGCCGTCGGGATTTTCCATCTGCCAAACGAGCATGGCAAAGGATGCAGCGAAGAGAGGCACACAGATATAGAGGCGGTTCTTCTTAGGACACTGGTTGAGCCTCAACGCCTGGGCAATGATCAGACGGGCGGAGCGGAACGCAGTGTCTCCACTCGTTATCGGGGCAGCCACGACACCGAGCATGGCGAGCACGCCGCCAAGCAGGCCGAGCCAGTCCTTGCACACGAGATTTACCACCATCGGGGCGGAGGTAAGAAAACCCTTGTCGGCGGCGCCGGCTATCTGCTCGTAGCCAGGCTGCGGAGCATCATAGAAAAACCACATCGACACGGTGGCCCATACGAGAGCCACAAGTCCCTCGGTTATCATCGCACCGTAGAATATCGGGCGGCCCTTGCGCTCTGACCGCAGACAACGCGCCATGAGCGGACTCTGCGTGGCGTGGAAACCGCTGATGGCTCCGCAGGCGATGGTGATGAAGAGACAAGGGAAGATGCTGTCGGTGAATGTAGAAGGGCTGGCAGCCTTGCCCATATTGCCGAGACCGTCCCACAACTCCGGCAGCTGCGGCATGCGCACCACAAGCACCGCCACGAGCGCCACTGCCATGAACAGCAGCGAGAAGGAGAAGAGAGGATACACCTTGCCGATTATCTTGTCAATAGGCAACATGGTGGCCACGACGTAGTAGGCAAAGATGAGCACTATCCACAGCGTAGTGGAGCCCCATATACCGTGCAGAATCTCGGCCGGAGAGTAGACAAACACAGTACCGAGCATGACAAGCAGGAATACGGCGAACGCCAACAACACCTTCGACGCGCCACCGCCGAGATACTTCCGCACAAGCTCGGGCAGGTCGCAGCCACCATTGCGCATGGAGAGCATGCCAGTGAAATAGTCGTGAACGGCTCCGGCGAAAATGCAGCCGAAGACAATCCACAAATACGCAGCCGGACCAAACTTGGCACCCATGATGGCACCAAAGATGGGACCTGTGCCGGCGATGTTGAGAAACTGTATCATGAACACTTTCCAGTAGGGCATGGCGACATAGTCCATGCCGTCGGCCTTTGCCACGGCTGGCGTGGGACGGTCATCGGGCGAGAATACGCGTTCCACGAAGCTGCCATATACAAGATAGCCCACAACAAGGGCAGCAAGAGAGATAAAGAATGTTATCATTACACCTTATTTTTAGTTATAGGGAAACAATTACTTAGTTAGACAAATATAACTATATTATGTATAATCTGTACGCAGGAGACTGCTCTTTTAACAAAGATTATACAAACGGCACCGCCGTCCGCCATGTCCGCCATGCAAATATCGTACAAAGAGTAAAAAACTGTTACAAAATAAAAATTGATTATAGAGTTCAGGTTTGCTGTTTTTACGGTGTTCTGCTGTGCAAACAGCATCAACAGTTAACGATAAAGCCTCTTTTGCACTCTGATAGTGCCACTATTAGAGTGCAAAAGAGGCTTTATTGTATTATAACAGTGGCAGTATTGGAGTGTAAAAGTGGCTCTATAGCAGAAAAAAACGGCTCATTTGCGAGTCTGATTTCATAATATTTCCTTAGAAAACCATATAACTAACTATGTATTAACAACATAGCTCCAAGTGCCCAAAACTCAAGAATTTCGCACCAAAGATTTTGTTGTGCGCCGAACTCATAGTATTGAGCATCAGAAATGCAAATATTGTCTTCCCAAACATCAACTTTACGATGCTTACACGAAAAGAGACGAGGGAGCAACAGCAATGAGAAGATTTTGTGGCAGGACTTACTTTTCTTCCGCAATTTGCGTGATGCGCCTGATGTTTCTGTTGCGTTGCTTGATGATGAGCGGAACACGTTCTACCACCACCATAGAAGTGTCGAGGCCCAATGCCTTAGGCTCGTCGATGCCTATCTTGCTGATAAGAGCGTAGAAAGTCATCAACAAGTTCTGCTGACGGTTGGCGGAACTCTCCGGATAATATACACGATGAATGATGATGAACCGGAAATCGCCAGATATTCCGTTCTTACGAAGCGAAGGATAGGTGCTTCTTAAATCTACCTTCTTGCTTGCCACAAGGTCTTCCACCACTTGTCGCAGATAAAGACTCACACGTGGTTCTATGCGGAAACCTATGTGCATCGTAATGCTGTAGAGGGTGTCGGGAATCAGGGGCTCGCAGCTGTACTCAAGCGTGTCTGGAGTATCTACAAACTCCATATTTATAAACCAGTAATGATCGGCACGCTTGGGCTGCTTGTTGATGATGGAATAGAGCAATTTGTCGTCTACAGTGCCTTCCTTGTCGGCATGGTTTACATAGACAAGATTGGAGGCGTACTTGGGGATGCTCTCGTCGGCTTTGATGTCGGAGATAATCTGATAATAGTCATCCAGCGGTTTGGTGCTGACATAATGGCGTCGTATCTTCATGGCCCGAACCCATACATACATCATCAGGAACAGGATTCCGCCAATGAGCATCGTACACCATCCTCCAGCGAGAAACTTCGACAGGTTGGCTGCCAGAAAGATGGCTTCGATGGTGCAGTATGCGCCCATAAACAATATCGTGAGGACTCGCGACACGCCCTTGCTGTGCAGGTAGAAACCGAGCAGCAGGGTGGTCATCAGCATGGTGATGGTGATGGCGAGTCCGTAGGCTGCCTCCATGTGTGAGGAGTCGCGAAAGAGCAGGATGATGAGAACCACGCCGATGTACATGGCAAAGTTGATCATCGGGATATAGAGCTGTCCCTTTACATGGGTAGGATGCTTGATTCGCATACGCGGCCAGAAGTGCAGGTTCATGGCTTCGCTCAATATGGAGAAGGTGCCGCTGATAAGTGCCTGGCTTGCCACGATTGCCGCACCCGTTGCCATGATGATGGCGAAGATCAGCATGCTCTGCGGCATGATGGAAAAGAATGGATTCACGGACATTGCTGTCGGAACATTGTTCAGCACCCATGCTCCCTGTCCCAGATAGTTAAGAATGAGCATGGTCTTTACAAAGGCCCAGCTTATAGTGATGTTCTTCCTGCCACAATGTCCCAAGTCGGAGTAGAGAGCCTCAGCACCGGTGGTACAGAGAAATACGGCGCCCAGAATCAAGAACCATTCAGGTGATTCTGCCAGCAGCACAATAGCGTAGTATGGATTGAAGGCTTTGAGTATCAGAGGGTAAGATGTGATGCTGACTGCTCCCGTCACGCCCAGCAGCAGAAACCATAACAGCATGAACACTCCAAACGACTTACCTATGCTCTCTGTGCCAAACCGTTGCACGAAGAAGATGATGGTGATGATGGCAAGTGTAATTGGGATGACCGGCAGATCAGGACTGATGCTTTCGAGTCCTTCGATGGCTGTGGTAACCGTAATGGCTGGGGTGATGATTCCGTCAGCCAACAAGGTGCTTGCGCCGATAATAGCCAATATGTAAATCCACTTACTCTTGAGTCGGCGCAGCAGGGCGTAAAGGGCGAGAATGCCTCCTTCGCCATTGTTGTCGGCTCGCAGAGCCACGCATACGTATTTGATGGTGGTCTGTAGGGTGAGTGTCCAGATGATGCAGGATAATGCGCCCAGTATGGTGCTCTCGTTGATGGCTTCGCCTGTATGGAGGATGGCCTTCATCACATATAGGGGTGATGTTCCGATGTCGCCAAACACGATGCCTAATGTGACGAGTAGTCCCAGGAAGCCAACCCGATGATGATTGAAGGCTACCGATTTTTCTGTCTCTTCTCTCATTTTAAATCTCTTTTTATAAAAAATGTTATCCTTTAGATTATTAAATTTGCGTGCAAAGGTATAAACATGAGAGGTAAGACAGGATTCGTTTAACAAGATTTATCAGATTTAACATATGATGCAAGACATGTAGAGAATTACAAGATGAATATAAGAATGGTGCGTATGAATGAGAATGGCTTATCATTTTGGTAGTTTTTGGCGGTTTTCTGGTATCTGATACATCAGCCTTTTCTCATACTTTTGCAGTCGGAATGATGAAGGTAAATATATAATGAAATATTACAGGTATAGATAAACGCTTTTATGCGACTTGTTGTATTGAGTCCGAACCTCTTTGTGTCAACTCTTTGGATAGTAGATACTCACGAGAGAACGGATAATTTCGCTGTACAGATAACCGAACGATCTACACTTTAGACCGAGGGTCGAGTCGATTACAGATGACAATGTGGAGTCAAATTGCTCCATGATTGAAAATACTCCTCCGAAAGGAGTGAGTTTCTCTGATTTAATTTGTATCTTTGCCATGTCATATCAGAGTTTTGCTTGTTTATTTTTGCAACACTAAGATAAGTGAATTCTTCGACATGGCAAAATCCTGGGCCGCTCGGCTCTGCCGCTTGACTTGTTCAAGAACTTTCTGTTGCTCAGGTACTTAAAAAGTTTGTTTTATTATAGTGTTGCGGAATTAATGAATACATCACTTTTAAATATTAGCCATTATGAATAATTTTTTATTAAAATATCTGTTATTTTGTACATGCATAGGATTTGTTATGTCTGCGAAGGCCCAAAACTATATAAACGGAAGAATATTAGACATACAAAAACAAGAACTTGATGCAGCAGTCGTCATGTTGGTATCTCTGCCAGAGAATGTTCTAATAGAGACAACCGTAACAGATAGTACCGGGTGTTTTCATTTGCCTGTTCACAAAGGTGAGTTTCTATTATGCATAAGAACATTGGGTTATAAGGAGATAAAGAAGAATATAACCATAACAGGTCCTACAGCTATTCCGAACATCTATTTGGAGCCTGACGAGATTTCTCTGCAAGATGTTGTAGTCACAGCACGGAAGTCACGTCCAATGACAACTTCTTCAAACGGCAAGATTCATATTAATGTTGCCCAATCATATCTTACAGACATAGGAAATGCTTTAGAGGTTCTGAAGCATTCTCCAGGCGTTTCCGTAAATAACAAGGGTGAAATATCCTTGGCTTCGCTTGGTGGTACAGCCATATATGTTAATGGTAGAAAAGTAATGCTCCAGGGAGACGAGTTGTCAACTTATCTCCGCTCCATGTCTTCTGAGAAAATATCACAAATAGAAATATCCCATAACCCGAATGCAAGTTTTGGGTCAGAGGGTGCTGGCGGTGTAATAAATATTATTCTTAAAACATCTGAAACATCAGGTTTTTTCGTAACGACATCACATAGCGTTGGTTATTGGGAAAATCTAAAACAGAATTCTGATTTCGCTATTTCTTATAATACGAACAAATGGCAATTGGGTCTGAACTATAATCATAGTTTAGGACACCATTCGATGGATTATGGTTACGAAAAGGTTCAAAATGGAGACAAGAATATTTCAGAGACGACAGATACAGACAAACGAAACACTTATTCTGCAGGCATTGATTTTTCATGGCAACCTAATCAAAAGAACAAGCTTTTTATGAACAGCACTGTAAATGTGCTTGTTGGACCAGGAGAGACTGAGACAACAACAGAAATCTATCAAGGAACAAATCTGTTGGATAACATACTCAAAGCACGCAACAACTATATTGAACAGAAAAATCTCCAATATAGCAACAACGTGAATTATCAGTATAGACCATCGTCAAAGATGCAGTTCTCGTTTTCGGCAGATTGGACACATTTTGATGGCAATGCTCGTTGCGAGCAGCCTAATGAGTACTTCTCTGCAACCAATATGCCTATACGTTCCGATCTTTTCTATTCTGAGCCAGATAAAGACATTGATATCTATGCGCTTCTTGCAGACTATAAATACAACCCGAATGCTCAGAACGAAATACTTGCAGGTGTCAAGACTACTCTTATCAATAGTAACAATACGTTTCTCTTCAAGAAGAATGGTGCAATAGACACACAGCGCTCAAACAACTTCTATTACGAGGAAAAAAACCTTGAGGCTTATGCTCAATACACTCATACTTGGAATAAAATCGAGTTGAGTGCAGGACTGCGTATGGAGTATATGCACACATACAACAGACTCCAATCGCAAACGAACCAAGATTCTGAGACAAACAAACAGAGTCATTTTCGATTGTTCCCAAATCTGAGTGCTTCATATACAATAAATGAAAAGAGCAAAATCGCTTTGCTATACAGCAGAAGACAGGACAAACCCCGTTATGAAGACCTGAATCCATTTGAGTATCTGCTTGACGAATTGACTTATTGGAAAGGTAATCCGTTCCTCAAACCTCAAATAAGCAATAAGATTATGCTTTCCTATACATTGGGAAACCTGTCTTTGAATCTATATTACAACAAACTCAACGATTATTTTACATCAATTACTGACGTGTATGGTGAGAACAAAACAGTCATGACGACGAAAAATATAGGCAAACAGCAACAAATAGGTCTTGATGCCATATTCTCAAAACGCGTGGCTTCTTGGTGGCAGTTCAGTGCAAATGCAGGATTATACTACTTTATGAATAAACTGGATTACGAAACATATAAACATGAATACAAGCGTCCATCCTGTTTTTTGTCTGCAACCAATAGTATTTTCCTACCTGCCGGTATAACCCTTGAAGTATCAGGACGGTACTATTCGAAGCGACAAGGTGGAAGCTATGAAGTGAGCAAGTCAACTGGAAGTGTTGATGTTGACCTTAATAAGAGTTGGCATGATGGACGTATGCGTCTTTCTCTTTTGATGACAGATATCTTCCATACTGAGCGTTGGGACAGCTATGGCATAAAGGATGCTTTGAATATTTCGTCTTGGGGCTATGGAGAAAGCCGTAAAGTTATGCTACGATTCAGTTATAGCTTCGGAAAGCAAAAGTTTGAAAAAGTTGACAAGAATATTGAAGAATTAAATAGGTTATAATTATGAAAAGACAAAAAGAAATAGCACAAATCTTACTTGAAATATTAGAGGAACCTATCACTGATAAATCTATTAATGATATTATCAATAGTGAAGACATTACCGATATGGGAATTACTTCTCTTAATATGGTAATGTTTATTGTAGAACTCGAAAATAAATATGATTGTACAATAGACATTACTCAGCTGTGCACAAAAGATATGTTAACCATCAAATCCGCAACTAAGCCCTTCAACGTCTTTCTTGCGTAACACGTCCTCTCATTTATCATATAAATTGAGGCCGAAACACCCAAATCTGCCTACAATACCCCCTTACCCCACAATGCGACTTGAGACAATACGTAGTATCATACCCATAATGTAGGCGTTATCCAAAATCAGTCTGGAATACGATACTCATGAGAGAACGGATGATTTCGCTGTACAGATAACCGAACGATCTACACTTTAGACCGAGGGTCGAGTCGATTACAGATGACAATGTGGAGTTAAATTGCTCCATGATTGAAAATATTCCTCCGAAAGGAGTGAGTATCTCTGATTTAATTTGTATCTTCGCCATGTCATATCAGAAAATAGAATATAGAAACTATGAATAAGAAAATGCTTATAACGTTTCTATGCTTCTCGGCTATATCACCGATGATGGCACAGGATATCAAGGGAAAGATTGTGGATGAGAAGGGACAACCATTGGCATTTGCCAATGTTGTGCTTCTGAACAGGCAGGATTCGACTTTTGTGAAAGGTGTGGTGAGCGGTGAGGATGGACATTTTGCCATCGATTCGCCTTGCAACAATGGAATAATCAAGGTTACGTCTGTTGGATACAAGACAGTATGGAAGGATTGTGCGGGAGAGAATGCCGGTGTGATAAAGATGATGGCAGACAGCAAGATGTTGGGAGAAGTGGTGGTGAAGTCGTCTCTGCCTAAGACCATCCTTAAGAATGGAGGAATGACAACAACCGTTGCCGGATCTGTACTTGAAAAGGCAGGAACTATGGAGCACCTGCTCGACCGCATACCTAACGTATCTGCACAGAATGGCAACATCAAGGTGTTTGGACGTGGCGAGCCTATCATCTATATCAACGGACGACAGATGAGAGACAGAAGCGAACTCGACCGTTTGAGTTCTGACAACATCAAGTCGGTAGAGGTAATATCCAACCCTGGTGCTCGTTATGCTGCAAGCACTAAGGCTGTTATACGTATCACGACAAAGAAGATACAAGGCGATGGATTTGGATTTGACGCTACAACAGAAGGATCGTACGACGAGAAAAATAACATTGGAGGATATGGTAGGCTGAATATGTATTACCGTAAGAACGGATTGGAGCTTGGCGCCTACGCCTATGGCTCAAAACAATCGTCGCCGGACGAGAAGGACTTGCAGCAGATGACCTATCTCGACAAGACATGGAACCAACAGGACAGAACACGTTGGAAGAACAAAACCGAGACTTTTAGTTCTCGCTTGAATGCCAGTTATCAGTTTGACAACAACAATTCGTTGGGAGCAAGCTTTAGTTTCTTGCGCAATCCAAAGCTAATAACAGACGGAAAGACGGAAGGATCTGTACTGAGAGATGAAGATCTGACTGAGACCAACACTTCTATCAGATCGGAGTTTGGGCAGAATAGCAACTTGTCAAGTAATATATATTATGTAGGTAAGGTAGGTAAATTGGGTATTGACTTCAATACCGACTGGTTTTGGTCGAAAGGAAACAATAAAAACAATATAGATGAGCATTATCAGGAAGTGAACTCGGATATGCAAAACCAACTTGTAAACAGTACCACTTCTAAGTACAACCGCCTGATAGCTTCAAAAATAGTGCTCTCTTATCCGCTCTTAGGTGGCGACCTATCTGTAGGTGGCGAGTATTCGTTCACCAATCGTAACACCAACTACGCCATCATACCAAATACTCTTGCCGACAATGTAAGAGACCGCATAAAGGAGGGCATGTCCTCTGCGTTCGTTACCTACAGTCGTGACTTTGGCAAGTTGAATATGGAAGCGGGTTTGAGATACGAGAATGTGGACTTCAAATATTATGACAATGGTAAGTATATGGCGGAGCAAAGCAAGACTTATGGCGAGTGGTTTCCGTCTCTCAGCCTTTCGATGCCAATCGGCAATGTACAGATGCAGCTGAGCTATGCAGCCGACATCAACCGACCTAACTACTGGGTATTAAGAAGCGGCGTGCAGTATAGCAATCACTATACATACGAGACCGGTAACCCGTTTCTTGTCTCAGAGATTTCAAGAAATACAAGTTACGACCTTGCCTACAAATGGCTTACGTTCAACCTGACTTATGAACATGTATCCGATCCTATTTATCAGACGGTGGAGATGTATAAGGACAATACCACCATCGGATTGATGAGAATGATAAACGGCAAATCGTACAATAATGTGACTTCTACGCTCAACCTGCAGCCCACTTTCGGCATCTGGCATCCTATGTTGTCAGCAATGGTCGAGAAGCAATGGTTCGAGTTGGAGACAAGAGACGGACGCTATCTGAACAAGCCGGTGGCGATGTTCCGATTCAACAACACCTTTGATACGAAATGGGCGATGTTCTCCGTTATGATGACTTACATCACAAAGGGATACGAGGAAAACCATTACATCTACAAGCCGATGTTCAACACCGACCTGTCTATATACAAGGGCTTTCTGAAGGACTGCCTGACTTTCCAGCTTTATGTCAACGACGTGTTTGGCACGAACGACAGTCACATAATAGGCAAGTACGGCAAACTGAAGGAAACAATCTTTGATGAGTTCTCAACAAGCAAAATATCACTGACTGTCCGCTATAAATTCAATACTACGAGAAGCAAGTATAAGGGAACGGGTGCAGGAGAAAGCCAGAAGAACAGAATGTAAGGAATACATCTTCATTGGGATTCCATAAAATAAAAAATCGGTCAAGCAAAGATGACAGCTCTTTGCTTGACCGATATTCTTTCTATCTGATTATCCATTCCGTAATGTTCCGTTCGTCCTTCACACTGAAAGCGATTCCTACTTTCACCACTTTCTTGCCACTCAGAGTGAATGCGTCAGCATAACGCTTTGCCTCTATTTGCTCAAGTACCTCATTTGCTGACTTGTCAAACTTCAGTTCCATGATGAACACATGGTCATGGGTTTCGAGAGTGATGTCGGTGCGCCCCTTTGCCGTGCGCTGCTCCACAAGGATGCGATAGTCTGTCAGAAGGGCGAAGATGATGTAGAGCATCTGCTGATAATGACCCTCATACTATCTCCGTTGTAACATAATTCGGCAACAGACTTTCATACAGTCCGATGCTTATTTCCTTATTTGGTATGTCTAGTTTGTAGAGTTTCAGCTCATTGTCATAGTCCTTTATCGTAACGTATCCGCTCTGGTATAGCAATGGTATAATGGACGTCATGTTCTCCGTGGGGGCATCGAACGACGACAGCTTGGCGTAGATATTGCCGATGCTTGAGGGGAGAACCTTAAACTTGCGCATCATTTCTATCAAGAATGTCGGTGTGCCCGACCCAAACCAATAAGCCCCGATTTTCTCTTTTGAGAAACAATTCAGCAGACTGTAAGGATTGAATATGTCGGGCGACGGATATGTGAAATGATAGCCGTCGTAATTGTCTGTAAGCTGCAGTATAGCTTCCTCTCTGGTGACGGACATTTTTTCGGCAAGACGGTCAATGTCGTCAGACATCTGCGTAAGCAATTCCTCTTTGGTGATGCCGCAAATGCCGGCATAGGCTTCGTCCATGCTGATATTGGTGATGTTGTTCAGCTCGCTGAAGATGCTGAGTTGCGAGAATTTTGTGATACCCGT
>ERZ1023869.46-NODE-46-length-56391-cov-80.793738_pt1 | contig 56391 bp, 48 predicted proteins | sample MGYA00380390_ERZ1023869 | MGnify/ENA primary metagenome ERZ1023869 (study PRJEB33179, sample SAMN07449005) | human gut metagenome | biome: Human-gut; feature: Human associated habitat; material: Faeces | host: Homo sapiens | place: India: Bhopal | collected...
CTAAGGCTAAGAAGGAAGCTGGCGAGGATGTAAAGGCATTCCTGGCTGAGAAGGAACAGGAATACACCGACAAGTTCGCTAATCCATATCAGGCTGCTCAGTATGGCTACATCGATGATGTCATCGAGCCACGCAATACCCGTTTCCGCATCTGCCGTGGTTTGGCTCAGCTCGCAACCAAGCGCCAGAGCTTGCCAGCTAAGAAGCATGGCTGCATGCCAATGTAATGATATAATTAAACATTAGAATAAATGGATAAGAATATTTATGCTGCGATTGCCATGGCACTCTATGAGTACCAGGGCAATAACGTACACGACAAGGAGCCTGGCATCATTACGATCAAGCCACGTCAGACGATGTGGAACGCCAAGTTCTTGAGTTTAACAGCCAAACCATAAAGATAAAGAAATGAAAGAGTTTAAATATACAATTGACGGAAAAGAATACAAGGTTCAGATTGACGCTGTTGAGGGTAACATAGCAAGCGTGAACGTAAATGGCGAAGCTTACAAGGTTGAGATGGAACAGGAAGCTGAACCAGAGAAGAAGAAGGTAGTGCTCGGTCAGCCTGCTGCATCTGATGATGCTGAGGCTACTCCAGCTGCCAACGTAAATACAGCCAACGCTGTAAAGGCTCCTCTCCCTGGTACTATCACCAGCATCGAGGTGGCTGTTGGTCAGGAAGTTAAGGCTGGCGATACAGTTGTCGTTCTCGAGGCTATGAAGATGCAGAACAACATCGAGGCTGAGAAGGATGGCAAGGTTACAGCTATCTGCGTAAAGCCTGGTCAGGCTGTACTCGAAGAGGATGCTCTCGTGGTTATCGAGTAAATCAAGAATTCGAGAATTATACTTCCTGATTCGGGAACTTATAATTCGAAAATTTATAAAGAATATCAAAGGTCGCAAGCTGTTAATAGTTTGCGACCTTTTTCTATATATGTACAAATCCCGCAGGACCGTTCAATCTCTGTCCTTTGGTCCTTACATATTTCAGAAACTCAACCACTACGGGGTTCTTGGGCTTTCCTGCCGTAACGAGATAGAGATTTCTAGCCGGTGGCGTAGGATATTTTCCTTGAGCGATGGCATCCATCAGTTCATCCAGGGTATCATAGAATTTCTCATCCTCATCCAGCTTCCCGTTTCCATTCACATCTATCGGAATGATGGCAATACCCTTCGTAGGCTTATGCGTCTTGTCATTATAGGCATAACCGATATTGTTGAATCCGATGCCGTTCACATCCTTCTGCAAGGTCTCGGCAACGCCCGGATCTCCAAACACGCCCGTTCCCTTCAGGTCTTCCTGTTTCTTGCCAAGAAAGGCAGCCCATGTTTCAGCAGCACCACAGGCATCACTTCGGGTATAGACATTCAGTTTCGTCTTTCCTTCCCAAATCGCCTTAGCCTGCTTCTGACTCAATCCTATCTTCAGCAACTCGCGATATACGGGGTTATTGGCGTTGATGGTTGCCACCACGGCATCCTTCGCCACAGCATACGCCAAAGCCCCTTTCTCCTTCTCCTGCGGTTTCAGTTCGCGGCTCACCATCGCAATATCCACCTGGTCGGCAAGCACATCAGTAATGCCCTTTCCCGCTCCACCTGCAGAAATATCAATATCTACATCGGGATGAAGTCGATGAAACTCATCCGCCCACTGTATCGCCAGGGGATAGAGAGCGAAAGCACCCGACAGGGTGATGTATCCACTCAGCACCTTCTTGCCATCCGCATCCCGCTTCACCTCTCCCCTGTTTCCGCAACTCACTAACAGTAAGGAAGTTCCTATCAATATGATTCCAATGATTCTCTTTCTCATATCTATACCTTATTATATATATTACTAACTGGCTGCAAAGGTATAAAGATTATCCTGAAGGAGCAATACCACGTTCGTACCATTCTCATATACCACACATAGGGTATGCAATTACCCTACATGGGGTATTGTTTTGCTGCCAAAATCGCCGTACCTTTGCACTCGAAAATATGAAGTATCAAACTTCAGAAAACAAGAAGTATTAACTTGGAGGATTACACCTTATTATATAGAGGGGTATGAATCACAAAATATAGGAGATAAGGACATGAATACAATGTTTGCTCATGAGACTCATACACAGCTCGACACCAAGAACTTGAATGTCTATATCAATGGTGCCCAGATTCTGAAGGATGTGAACGTTCGCATCCCTAAGAACAAGATTACCTGCATCATCGGTCCTTCCGGTTGTGGAAAATCTACACTCCTCCGTACCTTCAACCGATTGAACGACCGGGTGGAAGGTCTGAAGATGAATGGCGAAGTGAACCTGGGTGAGAACAATATCCTCAAGGCTAGCAGCAGCAAACTCTCTGAGGTACGCCGCAACATCGGTCTCGTTCCTCAGCGCCCATGCCCTCTTCCTATGAGTATCTACGACAATGTGGCTTATGGTTGCCGCATCCATGGTATCAGAAACAAGAAGAAGCTGGACCATATCGTAGAGCATTATCTGAAATCAGTAGGCCTTTGGGAGGAAGTGAAGGATAGACTGAAGAGTCCGGCTTCCAAGTTGAGTGGCGGTCAGCAGCAGCGTCTCTGCCTCGCCCGCAGTCTTGCCGTAGAACCAAGCTATCTCCTTGCTGATGAGAGCACTTCCGCCCTCGATCCTATCTCCAGCAAGAAAGTAGAACAGCTCTTCACGGAACTGAAGAAGGATTACAGCATCGTGATGGTAACCCACACCCTCCGCCAGGCACTCCGCATCGCCGACCATGTCATCTTCATGTATCTCGGCGAGGTCATCGAAGAAGGTAGCGCAGAGGAGGTCTTCCATCATCCGAAGCACGAACTGACACTGGAATATCTCAACGGCGCATTCAGCTAGAATATCAACATAAAATAAAACAATACGATTATGGCACAGATTATTGTAAACGACGAAAAGCAGGAAGTAACACTTCCTTTGACATTGACAGAACTCATCAAGATCAACAAGGTGTTCCAGCCAGAGATGGTAACCATCCAGGTGAACGAAGATTTCGCCGAGAAAGAGGACTACGAAAAGATCCAGCTCAAGGATGGCGACCGTGTAGATTTCCTCTACTTCATGGGAGGTGGTGCTTGCTAAATACGGCAGTATGAGCATAAACTGCTATACAAAGTAACTTTTTTTCTAAAGAAAAAAGACATAAAGTACAATAAATGGCTTATTGGATAGTTAATATATATAAGATTACGTCGGTCGTTAATGTACGTTTTTGTATCGTTGACGCATATCATAAGTCTAGTATTCATCCATAAAAGAAATCAGAAGAAAAAATGATAGATTTAACAGAAGAACAGATAGAAAGATACAGCCGCCACATCCTCCTTCAGGATGTAGGCCTCGAGGGGCAGGAAAAGCTCCTCAATGCCAAGGTGCTCATCATTGGTGCCGGAGGATTGGGTTCCCCAGTAGCCCTCTACCTCGCTGCGGCTGGCGTGGGACATATCGGTATCGTGGATGCCGATGTGGTTGACCTCAGCAACCTGCAACGACAGGTCATCCACCAGACCAAGGACTTGAACACCCCTAAGGTGGAAAGCGCCAAGGAGAAGATGATTGCCATCAATCCGGATGTGAAGGTAACAACCTACCATACCTTCCTCGCCTCAGACAATGCCGAGGAAATCATCAAGCCATGGGATTTCATCATCGATGGCACAGACAACTTCCCGGCGAAGTTCCTCATCAATGATGCCTGTGTGCGCTTGGGCAAGGCATTCTCGCATGGCGGCATCCTGAGATTCCAGGGTCAGACCTTCACCCATCTTCCAGGCACGGCTTGTTACCGCTGCTTCTTCAAGGAACCACCTCCAGCAGGCGCTGTTCCTACCTGTAGCCAGGCAGGCGTATTGGGTGCCATTGCCGGTATGCTCGGAACCATTCAGGCAGCAGAGGCTTTGAAGTACTTCCTCGGTGTAGGCGAACTGCTCACCGACCGATTGCTAACCTTCGATGCCAAGACGATGAACTTCCGCACCATCAAGGTGAAGAAGCGTGCATCCTGCGAAATCTGCGGCGACCACCCTACCATCGACCATCTCATCGATTACGAACAGGCAGCCTGCGATTTGAAGCACCACTAAGATTCAGTGATTATTTATTAGTGATTATTTTTGCTATAGCTTATGAAGATTAACGACGACGTAATCAAGGTTATTATCGAGCAAGCTAAGAAGGATGCGCCCATCGAGAGTTGCGGACTTCTGTTAGGCAAGGATGATGTGGTGACGGAAAGCTACTGGATGGAGAACATCGACCATAGTGAGGAGCATTTTTCCTTTGCTCCGAAAGACCAGTTTGCGGCTCTGAAATACGCCCGAAGCAAGGGCTTGAAGATTCTCGCCAACTGGCACAGTCACCCCGCATCACCTTCCCGCCCTTCGCAGGAAGACCTTCGGCTGGCTAACGATCCCAACATCCGTTATGCCATCCTCTCATTGCTCGACGGAAAGATTCACCTCAATTCCTTCAAGGTATTGAACGGAGAAGTGGTGGATAAGGAAGTTCACTTCGAACAAATTTAAAACGATACAAGAACATGTACAGAATACCTTCTACATTAAATGGAGACTTGGACTATACCCAGTCGCTCATCGACCAGTTCAAGGCGGGCGAGATTCAAGCTGGTCAGTTGAAGTCGAACCGCGTGCCTATGGGCATCTACGAGCAGCGCAAGAACCAGCACTATATGTTGCGCCTTCGCTGTGCCGGCGGTCTCGTCACCCCAGAGCAGCTTGCCAAGATTGCCTTCGTGGGTCACCAGCTCTCCACTTCGCATCTCCACGTTACCACCCGACAGGAGATTCAGATTCACAATGTTGATATCGAAGATGCCATTCCGGCTCTCAAGAAACTGGAAAAGGTGGGCATCTCCAGCGCAGGTGGCGGTGGAAACACCGTAAGAAACATGATGGTGGATGACCGCAGCGGACTCACCGCCGAAGAGGAGTTTGATGTCTATCCATACGTAGAGGAACTCACCTCCCGACTCATCGCCGAGAAAGATTCGTTCACGATGCCTAGGAAATACAAGGTGGCGATAGATACCAGTGTGGCTACAGCCAACTACTCCTACATCGCCGACCTGGGTCTGCAGGCACGCATCAAGGAAGGACAGCGAGGATTCAGAGTGCTCATCGCCGGTAGTGCAGCCAGCAATGCTCACACCGGTTGGGAGGTATTCGACTTCCTTCCCGAGAAGGATCTCTACCGTGCTGCCAAGGCATTGAAAAACTGGTTCCATAAATACGGAAACAGAAGAAACCGCCACAAGGCACGCATGAGATACGTGTTCTATAAATACGGAACAGAAGAAGCCAAACGATTGTATCTCGAAGAGTTTGAAGAACTTAAGAAAGATGGTTCAATCGATTTCGAGGCTCCGGCTTTGCCATTGGAGCATCACAAGCCCAACTTCCCTCCACTTAAAGCTCCAACCGATTTCGAAACCTGGAAGCGCCGTTACGCCCACAAGCAGACCAATACCGAGGGGCTGAAGGAGAACCTCTGGTATGCCTACATCCCATTGCGCCACGGCAACAACTCCACGGATTTTTTCGCAGAAGTAGCCGAATATCTGGGTAACTATGGCAACGACGTAATCCGCTTCACCAAGAAAGAGCAGATTCAGGTACGCAATATCCCAGAGGAATATCTCACCAACATCTACGCCTTCTTCAAGAAACTGGGCGTCTATCAGATAGATTATCCTGTGGTGATTACCAACCTCACCTGCTGCACCGGCGCCGATACCTGCCGCCTGGGAATCTGTTTGCCAAAGGGTGCCATCGACGGCATTGCCAAGCAGCTTCTCAATAGCGATTTGAACCTCGATGCCATCCCTGACTTTGAGCTTCGCATGAACGGCTGTACCAACATCTGTGCGCTAGCCACCTGGGGAGATTTAGGATTTAGCGGACGTGTAGGACGAGTGGGCGATGACCCATATCCAGCCTACACCGTCTGGCTTCCGGTAAAGGGCAAGCACGAGATTGACCTGCAGCAGGGTTATATCGCCGCCAAGAAGATTCCGGCATTTGTTGAAGATTATCTCCGTGATGTGATAGCCGAACAAGCCAACTATGCCGATTATTACGAGTATGTGGCAAAGAGAGGCGTGAACATCGTGAAGGATCTGATTGCGAAATACAAGGAGATAGCTCCGTATTCGGAAGAGCCTGATACCTTCTTCGATTTCGGCGATGACGAGAAGTTCTCGCTCATCAAATACGGCAAGGCAGAGTGTTCTGCCGGACTCTTCGACATCATCGAAATCGACCAGGACACCATCAGAGAGAAGCGAAAGGAAGTAGAGCTATTGATGAGAAATACCCCGCAAGGCGTTCCGGCGGATTTGCAATCCGACGGCAAGCAAGAAACAAGCAAGATAGAGAAACTTCTCCACGACATCGTGTTCTCGGAGAACCGAATGCTCCTCGTTACCCGTGGTCTCGATCCTCGCACAGACGATGACGTCTATAATGGTTTCGAGAAGGAGTTCATCGCTGCCGGCATCATCCCGCAGAAGTTCAAGGTATTGACAGAAAAGGCAAGAAACAACGAATCATTGATAGCAGAGAAGCCATTGATCGATGAACTCGCACAGCTGCTCAATGACCTCTATCAGAACATGGATGATTCTTTGCAGTTTAAATTGCCAAGCGATAGTTCTCAGACGGATGCAAAAGATTTCAAGGAAAAGGACAATCAGAAAGAAAAATCCGTGGAATCCGTGAAATCCGTGTGCGTTTCCGAAAGCAAGAATGCCAATGATAAATCTGCGGTATCTGCGAAATCTGCGAGACAAAAAAACACAAACGAGAATGAACAAAAATCATCTGCGGGAGAAGCAGAAAGCATATCCCCTGATGTGAAGAAGGATTTCCGAGGCGTGATGTGTCCGATGAACTTCGTGAAGACGAAGATTGCCCTCACCCCTATGCAGAGCGGACAGATTCTTGAGATTCTCCTCGACGAAGGTGCTCCTATCGAGAACGTACCGGGAAGCGTGAAGAACGAGGGCCATACCATCCTCTCTACCGAGAAAGTAGAGAACTACTGGAAGGTTCTGATCAAAAAGAAATAAAATTCAATCTATGTCTATATGGACTATCTTCCAATAACGATTAAAATCGTCTCCGCCAACATACTCATCGTTGGCGGAGGGAAGGTAGCGACCCACAAGGCTCAGATTCTCGCACGCTTCACCGACCAAGCTACGGTGGTGGCACCAGAGATTACAGATGAGCTCAAGGCACTACCCTTCCAAACAAAAGAGAAGGCTTTCGAGCCGAGCGACCTGGATGGCGTGCAGCTCCTCTTCGTCTGCACAGGCGACCACGAGTTGAACCATCACATCAAACAGCTCGCTGCCCAGCGGCATATCCTGACAAGCGTCTGCGATGATCCGGCACAGTGCGATTTCATCTCGCCTGCCATCTATCGCAACGACAATCTCACCATTGCCGTGGGGAGCGATTCGAGAGATGTGAAACGAAGCATCCGAGTAAGAAACAGAATAAAAGAGTTGATAGAAAATGATACATTACAAATCGATTGACCAAAGCCAGTTCGCTGAAGGAACCGACATCAAGGAGCAGGAAAGAGTCTTCGATGATTTTCTACAAGATACACTCTTGGAAATACAAGGAAGTCATATCAACAAGACAAACAGAATTCCCTATAATGTTCATATCAGCAACCAGCCCGATGAGGAAGTTCCTTATATCTTCCTGAAGACCTGCAACCGCAGCGAGATATATTACGGTGAAGGCGAAGTTCCCGATGAGGTGGCTCGCCATCTCTTCCGTGTAGTATCGGGCTTGGAATCAGCCATCGTTGGCGAAAGAGCCGTTCAGGGACAGGTAAAGGAGGCATATTACACCGCCAAGGCGCAGCGCCCGTTGGCAGCCGAACTCCATCGCCTTTTCCAAAGCGCATTGCAGGTAGGCAAGCGGGTTCGCAACGAAACCGAGATTTCTCATGGTGCCGTATCCCACAGTCTCGCAGCCCTGGAGATTATTGAATCTTTAGGAAATGTAGATGTAAGGAATGCGAGAATCACCCTCATCGGTGTCAACAAACTGACCAGCGATATTCTGAAGTTCCTCCAGAACAAAGGAGCCAGAATGGTGTTCCTCGCCAACCGCAGTCAGATCAAGGCACATTACCTTGCCGATCCGCTCGGCATCAAGGTATATACCCTCGATGAGAAACAGGAGTTCCTGGCACACACCGATATCCTCATCAGCGCCACCTCAGCCCCTCATCTCATCATCCGCAAGGAAGACATCCCAGAGCAGAAACGCCTGCTCGCCATCGACCTCGCCTTCCCCCGTGACATCGATTCCCGCCTCAGCGAACTCCCCCACGTGCAGCTCTACAACATCAGAGACGTGGAGAAGAAGGTGCGCGAGAACATCGAAGTGAGAGGAGCCGAAGTAGAGAAAGCCGAAGCCATCATCGAAGAAGAGATTCAGGAGATGCAGGAGGCTTTAGAAAGGAGAAAGAAATATATTTCATAATAATTTTATTCATAAACTTAACCGACATTTTTAAAAGATGAATAAAAAGATTAGAGTCATAGCAAGAGGCAGTCGTCTCTCCCGACTGCAAGTAGAGGAGGTTTTCAAGAACTTCCCGGAACTCGCCTACGAGATCAAATACCTGGAATCTTACGGCGACAAGAACCAGCAGATTTCACTCCTGAATGGTGAAGCTCCTGCTGATATCTTTACGAGAGAACTCGACGATGCCATCCGTCAGGGGGATGCCGACATTGCCATCCATTCAGCGAAAGACCTGCCTTATCCTCTGCCTGAGGACATCGAGGTCATCGCCCTCTTCCCTGCTTTCGACACCACCGATTCGCTCGTGAGCAGAGACCACAAGAAACTGGCAGAACTCCCTGCCGGCAGTATCATCGGAACCAGCAGTCCGCTTCGCAAGAAGGGTTTAAGCGAATTACGTCCAGACCTGATCATCAAAGGAATACGTGGTTGTATTGAAGAAAGAGTTCAGCAGGTGAAAGATGGCAAATACGATGCTGCCATTGTAGCTACCTGTGCCCTGAAGCGACTCGGCATGGAGGATGAAATCGCCGAAGTGCTTCCTTTCCCAACCCATCCATTACAGGGCTTCCTTGCCATCACCGCTAAGAAAGGAAGCCAAGCTTTGCAGCAGGCATTCGCTTCCAAAAGCATTCTCGATAAGCAAGGCACCGTATCCCTCGTCGGCTTCGGTCCTGGCGACCCGGACCTCCTTACCATCAAGGCAGCGAAAGCCATTGATGCCGCCGACATCATCTTCTACGACGACCTCATCGACGATTCTTATCTGACAGATAAGAAAGCCGAGAAGATCTACGTGGGCAAGCGTGCCGGCTATCATCACAAGGAGCAGGCAGACATCAACCGTCTTCTGCTCGAAGCAGCACGAGAGGGCAAGAACGTGGTTCGTCTGAAAGGTGGCGACCCGATGATCTTCGCCCACGGCAGCGAGGAAATCGAGTACCTGGAGAGCAATCTGATAAAAGTGAATGTCATCCCAGGCATCACCACAGCCTCAGCCCTTGCAGCATCCCAGAAAATCAGTCTCACCCATCGTGACTTCTCATCAAGCGTAGCCCTGGTCAGCGGTCATACTCCGCAGCCCGTAACTCCTGATGCAGAAACCCTGGTATATTACATGGGCGCCAAACAACTGCAGACCATCGCTACCCAACTCATCGACAAGGAGGGCTGGGCATTCAATACTCCTGTTCTCCTCACCTACAACGTGAGCCGCCCAGACGAGCAGACCTTCGAGACCACCCTCTGGAATCTGAGAAACGGAGAGATGCAGAATCTCCCTACTCCATTGATTGCCCTCATCGGCTACGTGGCAGGTCTGAAGCATCATCAGGCATCGGACATCAAGCCAACGCTCTATACAGGTACTCTCCCAGCGATAGAGAAGCGCAAGGCTGATTACACCTATACGCCGCTGATAGAGATCAACCACGACAACACCTACTTTTCTTCTAAATACGACGATAATGGTTGTTATAGATTTTACAAAGGAAAAGGGGCTATTTTGAGATCAGAATATGAAGGAGATGAAGAAGCAGAATACTTTCTCTTTACAAGCCAATATAGCGTTGACCCGACACTTGACTACTATCCTGATCTACTCGAAGTACAAGAAGACCATGTGTTTATCGCCATTGGTAACACCACAGCAGAGGCTTTGCACCGAGCAGGCATCAAAAATGTGATAAAGGTAGAGAAAGACAATCGCTACGGAGTGATAGAATGGTTCAAAAAAGAAAAAGAGAAAATTGATAAAGCTAAGCCACGGTACGAATTGATTGAAAAGATGTCAAAAAAACTACCATGTAAAGAAAGCAATGCCCTTTTTGACAAGGAAGCTGATTTCCTAACATGGTATGAAAACAATTACATCTTCTATCCACACTCATCCTTGTCTTCAGAGACCATTACTTTGGCCTTGCAGGAATTGGGGTTCAACGTAACGAGCGTCATCGCCTATAACAATGAACTCCCGAACCATCCGCGCCGTGTGAATCCCAACCATTTCAAGCGCATCGTCTTCACATCGCCTTCTACCATCGACAACTTCATCAAGCTGTATGGCAAGTTGCCTGAGAACACCGAGTTCATCACCCGTGGTCCTATCACGCAGGATCATTTGGAAGAAATATTAAATAAATAGATTGCAAAGAATCAAAACAGACATAGATATGAAAAGATTTAGAGAATTACGTAAAGACCAGGCTACTCGCGACAAGTATGCCGATGTATCATTGAGTGCCGCCGACTTCATCTACCCTTACTTCGTAGTAGAGGGCGAGAACCAGAAGGAGGAGATTTCCACCATGCCAGGCATCTATCGCTTCAGCATCGATACCCTTCTGAAGGACATTGAGGAAATCAAGAACCTCGGCATCAACAAGGTGCTCCTCTTCGGAGTGATTCCTGATGAGCAGAAGGATGAACGAGGCAGCGCTGCCTATGCCGATGATGCCCTCATCGCCCGTGCCGTGAAAGCCATCAAGGCTGAATTTGGCAAGGACATCATCGTCTTCACCGACGTCTGCCTCTGCGAATACACCAGTCATGGTCATTGCGGACTCCTGCATCATCACGATGTAGATAACGATTCCACCCTCCCATTGCTCGCCGAAGAAGCCTACGTTCATGCCAAGGCAGGTGCCGACTTCGTAGCACCTTCAGCCATGATGGACGGACAGGTGGAAGCCATCAAGAACCGTCTTCGTGAAGGTGGTCTCGACAAGCAATGCAAAGTATTGGCTTATTCTGCGAAATACGCATCAGCCTTCTATGGTCCATTCCGAGATGCAGCCGATTCAGCTCCAAGTTTCGGAGACAGAAAGAGCTACCAGATGGACTTCCGCACCCACGACCAGGGTCTCGATGAGATTGCAGCCGATATAGAAGAAGGAGCCGACTGGACAATGGTGAAGCCAGCGATGCCATATCTCGACATGATAGCCCGAGGCGTAGAGAAGTTCCCAAATATCCCGATGGTAGCCTATCAGGTAAGCGGCGAGTATTCGATGCTGAAGGCAGCCGCCAAGCTCGGCTATCTGGATGAGAGCCGTGTAGCATTCGAGAGCCTCATCGCCATCAAGCGTGCCGGTGCCCAGTACATCATCACCTATTATGCCAAGGAGATTATTGAAAAAGCAGAAGAGTGGCACCTCAAAATAGGATAAATGTCCCCCTCTCGTCCCCGTTCCCAGCGATTCCATCGCTGGTCCCCCTTTTTAAAAAAACAAGAACATGAAAGAAAGAAAAAACTCAGCCGCCGCTTTCGAGCAGGCAAAACAGATAATACCTGGCGGAGTCAATTCGCCAGTAAGAGCATTGAAGAGCGTGGGAACCACCCCGCTCTTCGTCCGTGACGCCAAGGGTCCATACATCTACGATATCGATGACAACAAGTTTATCGATTTCTGCATGTCATGGGGCGTCTTTATTCTAGGTCATAACAACGACAAGGTGAGCCAGGCAGCATCCGATGCCATCTTCCACGGAAGCAGCTTCGGCATCCCTACCCTTGCCGAAACCACCCTTGCCGAGAAGGTAAGAGAATCCTTCCCATCCATGGAGCGCCTTCGCTTCGTTAACAGCGGAACCGAGGCTACCATGTCAGCCATCCGCGTGGCTCGTGGCTTCACCGGTCGCGACATCCTCGTTAAGTTCGAGGGCTGCTATCATGGTCATGCCGACCATCTTCTGGTAAGCGCCGGATCTGCCGTAGCCAAACTCAACAATGCATCATCAGCAGGAGTACCAGCCGGTTTCACCCAATATACCGTGGTACTGCCCTACAATGATACCGAGGCTTTGGAGAAGTATTTCGCCAAGAATGGCGACAAGGTAGCTGCGCTCATCATCGAACCGGTAGCCTGCAACATGGGCGTGGTTCCTCCAACCCGAGAGTTTATCGAGGCAACCCGCAAGGTAACCCAGGAGCATGGCGCCATCCTGATATTCGATGAAGTCATCACCGGTTTCCGTCTTTCTTATGGCGGTGCCCAGAAGCGATTCGGCATCACTCCGGATATGACTACCGTAGGAAAGATCGTTGGTGGCGGATTCCCTGCCGCAGCCTTCGGAGGTAGAGCCGATATCATGAGTGTTCTGGCTCCTGAAGGTCCGGTTTATCAGGCAGGCACCCTGAGTGGCAACCCGGTAGCAATGGCTGCCGGCTACGAAACCTTGAAGCAGTTGGGCGAACCGGGCGTTTACGAACTCCTCGAAGAGCGCAGCAACCGCTTCCTCTCCCGTCTTGAGAAGATAGTAGAAGGCAAGGGTATTCAGGTGAACCACATAGGCACCATGTTCACGATGTTCTTCAACGACCAGCCTGTGCGCAACTTCCAGGATACGAAGAAAAGCGACCAAGAACGTTTCGCCCGCTATTTCCGCAACATGCTGGATCGTGGCATCTACGTAAGTCCATCGCAGTTTGAGGGCAACTTCATCTCTCTCTGCCACACCGATGAGATTCTCGACTACGTATTGAAGTCGATAGAAGAAAGTATCGAATAGAAAAGATTTGTATAACAAGAAAGTAAAGTCACAATACTCAGCACCATCTGCCGGATATTGTGACTTTTTTTCAGAATAGAACTTTGCAGGTGGTTCAGGAACGGGCTGAAAGCCCAAATGCTCCTAGCCCAGGGCAGCACCCTGGGTACACTCGCAGTCGGCAATGCGCCTTGTAAGGGCAAAAGCTTTAAAAAGAGTTCCACCTATAATATATTCCCCAGCTCTGACACTCGGAATAGGATTCTAGCGCCCCCGCATTTCACGGGGTCGCTAGAACTAAAATACAGAATATCAATTTCATAATAAGCTAATCTCACTTACAAATTCCGTCTTTATTCCTCTTTATATGCCTCATACTCCTCACGAGAGATTGAAGTCTCTGGGTCAACAATCAAAACTTCATCATAGGTCAAGCCATAGAGATGATAGAAAAACAATATGATGGCATTGACATTTATGCTAAAACAGAAATCCACTATTAGATGAAATCAAAGCTGATTTCGAAAAGTCGGCAAATGATTTAAAAGAGAAATAGTTTCTTGCAAATCCCAAATAAAATTGGTTATAAAGCAGCATATATTCAAGGCTTTTGCCCTTACAGGGCGCAAGGGGGACAACGCCTTAATACCCAGGGTGTTGCCCTGGGCTAGGAGCTTCTGCCCTTTCAGGGCGTGCCGCTGTTTTGCAGTAGCATCACCCCATCCTCTTCTACATTATTATAAAAAGGACTGCCCTTTTTGCTCTGCCAATCCTTCATCGAATACACAATCGGGTGAATCATCTGATTGATTTGCCATCCCAATTCCCAAAGAGGATAGGTGTAATTATCATGATCCTGCTCATCTATCTTATCCTTGTTCAGAAGCACCAGGATGTCCCAGTCGGAATCTGCTTTAGCATCCCTTCTAGCCCTTGACCCAAAAAGGATAACCTTGGCATCTTTCGGCATAATCGACTCCGCTTTCTTCTGAATCGACTTGAGTACCTCATCTTCAAGATGTTCCCTTGTTATTGTCGTCATAACACTATCATTTTAATTACACCGCAAAAATACGAAAAAGAATTGAAACTAACAAATATTCTGAGAGATATTTGCTTTTATTCTTTCCTCTTTACCCAAACCTTGTGGCTGCCGCTGCCCATCCAACCTATCGGCGAAGTACCATCTTTGATAAAATCCATCAATTATGTAAAAAGAATCTACTTTTTGTGATTTTTCTTTTCAAAAAGTTTGTTTTATCAAAGAATCTTTGTATCTTTGCAGCAACAGAACTCGTTTGCATCCCATTAGAACTGCAAGCGAGTCATTTTTTATATATAAGACATATGAATCAGAGACCAAGAACCATACAAGAACAATTGACCAGACTCAAAGAAAAGGGAATGGAATTCAATGATGAACAAATTGCTATTTCATATCTAGCAAGGATTAGCTATTTTCGCCTAAAATACTATTGGGTGGATATGTTGGATATTAATACTAGGCATTTCGTCAATGGTACAAGTTTTAATACAATCATAGACCGATATGAGTTTGACAAAAAGTTGCGCAATATTCTTTTTGGAGCAATTGAAATCCTGGAAGTGGGATTACGTACAAAATTCATAACAACTCTTTCGTTGGCAACAAATACAGGATTATGGTATTTGGATAATTCCCTTTTTGAAAACCAGCAGTTTCACACAAACCTGGTGCTGGATATGAAATATGAGTTCGCTCGAAACTCAGATCCTTTTGTTCGACAGTATATTTTAGACCATCCCGATTGGGACAAAAATACATTGTCCGGAGCTAATCCTGACGCGTGGATGATTTTTGAAACTGCTACATTTGGAACTCTATCTAAGATGTACAAAAACCTATTGAATCAATCTCCATTAAAATCAAGAATAGCAAATGAATTTGGTTTATATTCTGCCCGAGAACTTTCAAGTTGGTTAGAAGCTATTTCTGTCTTACGAAATATCATTGCCCACCATTCAAGAATATGGTATAAGATATTTTCTAAGAAACCGACAAATATAAGCCATCATAGGAATGAATGGATGCATTCAAACTTAACAGAGCACCAGCGTAAACGTGCGTTTGGCGTAATATCCTGTCTTTTATATCTGTGTAATGCTATATGTCCAAACAACACTATCAAAAAGGATATAAAGGAACTTTTTGCTTCATACCCAAACATTCCTATTTTTATGATTGGCTTCACAAGAGCATGGGAAGAAAATCCTATTTGGAAATAAATATCTCAAATAAAAAAGAGCTGTCATCTGTGGTAACTATCATAAATGACAGTTCTTATATTCTAAGCTTTTGCCCTTTACCTTTACGCTATGTGCTGGTGAACGTTGGTTTTGGGCATGCATGTATTATACAAGAGCAGAAATACGACTCTAATTTACATAAGAAAAAACAAATCTTTTTTCTCTAAACTAATGTCACTATTGCCACGCTTTCTGATAACACTCTGGTATTTAGCGTTTTAAGTGTGGCAATAAGGGCATTTTTTATTGTCACCTATTGCCACACTCCTGTTTTTTATTCTTTCCTCTTTACCCAAACCTTGTGGCTGCCGCTGCCCATCCAACCTATCGGCGAGGTTCGGTCGGCGGTGATTTCCTTCAGTTCCATAGAGGCAGAAGTGCGGCTCAGGTTGTTGATGGAGGCATAATCGCCTAGGGTGAGGACTCCGTTCTTCTCTATCACCTCCAGGGCACGGGCGATGCGCTCTTCCCTGGAATAGAGCTGCTTGCGAATCACCTTTACACCACCCATATCACGCTCCAGGTCACGATCGGTTTCTCGCTTCACCTCCCTGATAAACTCAGGAGATGCCTTGAAGTTGATGTCCTTCACGCCCACCTTGCGATACGTCATCTTATCATCTGCACTCTGCATTTCCGTAGGCTTATCGTCCTCGAAACCGAGGGAGAGGGAGAAGGTGCCGATGCCTTCCAGATTCACATTGTAGCCCATGGAGAGCATTTCTACCAGCATATCAGCCACATCCAGCAACACAGCCTCCGTGGTACTTTCCGAAATACCACGATGGTAGCCCTGCATCCTCTTGATGAACTCTTTTCTGGATAGTGTCCGGCTGGTCACTATCTTGGGATAAACCTTACGCTTGCCTGTGTTATGAACATCGGGCATCTCTTGCAACTTGTACTTTGCCATGACGATTCCTTTCTTATAAAGATTGTTATCACTCCTTATTGCAACAGCCACTATACCTAAGTGATTTCTTATTCACCATTCAGCATAATGGTTCCCGTCTCTAAGGATAATTGTTACTAACCCTAAGGATAATTGTTACTAACCCTAATAGAAATCTCCGTTCAATAGTATTGAACCTACATTCAAAAGTATTGAACGCACATTCAGAAGTTCTGAACGTACATTCAAAAGTAATGAACGAAACTTTCTACTAGGCAAAGATACAACTTTATCCTATATTAACCAAGACTTTTCCTGAATATCTTCACTTTTCCATTCATAATTCTTCGTTTTTTGACCCTATTTCTTTGCGTATCCCAAATAATAGTGTTAACTTTGTAGTCAGATTGCAAACCAAAGGTCAAAGGATTGCAAGCCAAAGGCAAATGGATTGCAAGCCAAAGACAAAGCAAAAGACTAAGATTAGACATTCTTATGAGTATGAAAATATTAGCAACCAGCGACTGGCACCTGGGCAACCTGTTTCACGGCAACGACCGTCTGCCTGAACACAAGCATTTCCTGAAATGGCTCCTGGAACAAATCGCTGAACAGAAACCCGATGCTCTCCTCATCGCAGGAGACATCTTTGATAACGGAAATCCATCGGCAGCGGCACAGACCGTTTATTACGAGTTTCTTGCCGATGCTACCCAACTGTGCCCTAACATGCAGGTCATCATTACCGCCGGCAACCACGATTCAGCCAGCCGACTGGAGGCTCCCCGTCCGCTGCTCACCCGATACCACGTGGAAATAAGAGGAAACGTAAGGAAAATCTGGCAGCAGGGAGAAAGCAAGGACGAAGGGAACGGAAAGGAAACAGATGATAAGACCGGCGGACATTGGATCTATTCCTTCGATGACCTCATCATCCCCGTAACCAACGAGGAAGGAGAAGAAGTCATCATCCTCGCCGTACCTTTCCTAAGAAGCGATGTGGTGCAGAACGCCAGTTACTCGCAGGGAGTCAACGACTTTCTGAGAGAACTGACGGCTGAGGCTCGAAAGAAATACCCGGGCAAGAAGTGCATCATGATGGCACACATGTACGCCAAGGGTTCGGATATCGCCAAGAAAGATGCGAGCGAGAAAATCATCATCGGCGGACAGGAGGAAGTGGACCTGGAAGGATGGAACGAACATCCCGACTATATGACTTGCGGACACATCCACAAACGCCAACATATCTGGAACACCGACTGGGCAAGATATACGGGAAGTATCCTCCCGATGTCGTTTGCCGAGAAAGACTACACCCACGGAATCGACCTCATCACCATAGAACACGGAGAAGAGGAAGAAGGAAAGGAAACCGGCAAGAGCAAGGAATGGAAAGTAGATTTCCTGGAATACAAGCCGCAGCACTCCCTTCGCATTCTGCCCGAAGACGAGGAGGAACTGACCTTCAAGAAATGGCAGAAGCTCATCAATTCTGAACTTTCAGAAAGAACCGACGGCGAACTGAGCGACCACTTCGACTACGTGATGCTGAAGGTGAAACAGGAAAAGCTATCCAGCGATGACATCAAGGAACTGGAGAAACTCGTCAACGAAAAGGATGCCGTGCTCTGCAAAATCCAGCGAATCATCCCACAACTGGACCTCTCCACCATACAGGGTTCCCAGCACATCACCAGCATCGAAGACATCATCAACCGTCCTCCGCTCGATACGCTGAAGGAAGCCTTCGCCATCAGGCACAACGCTCCGATGAACGAAAGACAGGAGAAAATGTTATCCGATTTATTAACGACATCATCATTATGAAATTCCTACAACTCGAAATACTCAACCTCGCTTCGCTTGACAAACAGGGAGGCGAGGTCATCAACTTTGAAGAAGGTGCCTTAGGCGAGAGCACCATCTTTAGCATCGTAGGTCCGACGGGCAGTGGCAAGTCTACCCTACTCGACGCCATCTGCCTTGCCCTCTACAACCGCGCCCCTCGCTACCCTAGGAAGAAAGGAGACAAGAACCAGAACATCGAGATTTTCGGAGCCACAGATGCCAGCGAAAACAACCGACTGGCTCCTACCGACAGTAGAAACATCCTGACCCGTGGCAAGAAGGAAGGCTACAGCAAACTCACCTTCCTTGCCAACAACGGCAGCATCTACCGCGCAGAATGGCACGTCAGATTCCAAAGGGTACGCTACGAGAACGCCAAGACTGCGCTCTATAAAATCACGAGAAACGGAGAAGAGATAACAGAGGAAGCTGCCGACTGGAACGAACTGCCGAACATTATCGGACTCGACTACGACCAGTTTCTCCGCACCGTGCTCATCGCCCAAGGCTCGTTTGCCAACTTCCTGACGGCAAAGGAAAACGAGCGGTACGAACTCCTGGAAAAACTCATCGGATGCGAGGAAACTTATACGAACATCGCTACTGAAATCAAAAAAGCGAAAGACCAGGCAACGGATGCCTACAACCAGATGGCAGCATCGGTGGAAGCCGTAAAACAGAACCTGCTGAACGATGAAGAACTCGCCCAACTGCAGGAGGAAATTGCCCGTCTGGAAAAGGCTGAGAAGGAACTCGACAGCCAGTTGCAAGCCATCTCGAAAGACCTGCAATGGTTTGAGGAAAACGATAAGCAAATAAATCAAATCGCTACCTGCCAGACAGATATGGAGCAAGCAACAAATGCCATCAAAGAGATGCAAGCCCAGATTCTCCGTCTGCAGTTGCACGATGAAGTACAGCCTGCCGTCAACCTGCTGCAGGAAGTAGAGCGACAGACGCAAAGCATCCACGAACAGGAAGAAAACATCCTGAAAGCGGAAGGAAACATCAAAAATCAAGAGTCTGCCATCAGCGAAAGCGAGAAAACTCTAGACAGTCTGAAGGAAGCAGTCGGCAAGGCACAGGAACAGCTGGAAAAGGCCCTGCCGGTCATCGCTGAAGCAAGGGCGCTGAAAACAAAAATGGAAGCGGCAATGCCGAATCTGAAAGAAAAGAAAGAGGCATTGGAGTTGGCGCAGAAAGAGAATCAAACTGCCCTAAAAGACGTGGAGGAAAACGCCCGAAACATCCAAAAAAGGGAAGCTGAAACGGAGAAAGCGAACCTTGCCCTCAAAACGACAAAGGAAGAGATTGCCAAGCAGAAACAGATTCTGCAGGAAGCGACACAAGCCGCAGAACAGACCTGGGAGAAGGAAAAGAGCAAGACTGCCGGACAAAACATAGAGGAACTGCAGAACAGCAAGACCATAGCCGACAGAAAACTGCAAGATGTCCAGCAAGCCATCAAGGTTGTGGCTCATCTCGATGCTGCCACAGCAGAAAAGCAGAAGAATAAGGAGCGGATTCTAGTCTTGGGCAAGAGAAACGCGGAGATAGATGAAGCGCTAGGCAAGTTGACCATCGAGGCGCTGACCCAAGAGACCCTGACGTTGCGAAATGCCTACACCCTGATGGTAAGTGAAAAATGGGAGATTCATCGTGCCAACCTGACCGAAGGCAAGCCTTGTCCGCTCTGTGGCAGCACGACCCATCCTTATCATACCGACAACAGACAGTTTGAGGAAGCCACCACAGAACTCTCGCAACTTCTGAAAGTCAAGGAGGATCTGCTGAAACTGCAGCAGAAACAGGAGAAGAACCTTTCCGGCGAGAGAAAACAGAACGACGGCGAAGTACAGACGCTCCAGAAACAACAGAAAATACTGTCGGGTGAAATCGCAACTTACGAAGAGGAATGGAAGGCGCTCATCGCCCAGTATCCAAAGATTCCGAAGGCAGAGGCAGAACTGAAATCGCTCTTGCCTATCTATGAAAACAAGGCGAAAGATGCGAGCAGCAAACTGAGCCTCTTTAACAAGATTCAGAAAGAGATAGAACGGCTGACCCAACTCAAGGATAAGGCTGTAAAGGATGAAGCTGCGTATGAAAGCAAGGCTTCAACAATACTGAATGAAGTCCAGGAAAACACTTCAATATGTACCACAAAACTGGCTGAGCAAAAAGCACTTACCATCAACCTCATCTCGCAGCAAAAGAGTAAGGAGGAGGCTTACGGGAAAGCCCTTCAGACATGGAATAGCGCCAAGAAGGAAATGGAGGAATGGCAGGAGAAATACAAGCAGATTCTGAATGGCGAAGAACCTGATGCGGCTGAACAAAGACTGATAGCAGCAAAGGATGAGGCAACGAAAGCAGCAGATAACCAGAACGAGAATATCAACAAACTGAAGGCTGAACTCGCCAACAGTAAAGGTTCACATCAGACCATGCTGTCTCAGAACAAGACGATGAAAGAGAATCTGCTGGCGAAGGAAAAGGAACTCGACCTTTGGATTGAGGAATATAACAAGCAGCTTGAAGAAAAGAGCATCGAAGGAAAAGACTCCGATGAGACTGATTCTAAAGAAAGAGGCATCGAACCACCATTCATCGACCGAAATACCATCCGGGAGATGCTTCACTCTACCGAAGACTGGAATGCCATCCGTCGGGAAAAGGACGAAAAGGAGAAAGCCGTGGCTTCAACTACTGCCCTTTACCAGAGTGCAGAAAAGGCGCATCAGCAGCACTTGGAACATCAGCCTGCCCAAACCCGTGATGCTCTCTTAGCCATTCAGCAGGAGTATCAGGAAAGAAGCCAGCGCAACGAACTGATTGCTGCCAACGCCAGGATGCAGAACCATCAGGAAGCCCTCAAACAGTTGGGCGACAAGGCTGAGGCTCTGCAACTCGTAACCCAGGAAAAGGACGACTGGACAGCCATTACAGATGCCATCGGAGCAGACGGCAAGACGCTGCGCAAGATAGCCCAATGCTATACGCTCAGTTTCCTGATAGCGCACGCCAACCAGGAAATCAGAAAGTTCAACAGCCGTTACGAACTGCAGCAGGTAAAGCATTCGCTGGGCATCCGAGTCATCGACCACGACCGTGCCGACGATATCCGAGACACCACCTCCCTATCTGGTGGCGAAACCTTCATCGTGAGTCTCGGTCTCGCCTTGGGCTTGTCGGCGTTATCCTCCCGCAACATCTCCTTCGAGAATCTGTTCATCGATGAAGGCTTCGGAACCCTCGACCCTGATACCCTCGCCACCGTCATCGACTCCCTCGCCATGCTGCAAAGTTCGCAAGGCAAGAAGGTGGGCGTCATCAGTCATACCGACACGATGAGCGAACGCATCACCACTCAGATAAGGATCATCAAGAATGGCAACTCCGGCAGCAGCCATATCGAGATCTATCCTTAACCCATCGCAATTACACCTTATCATATAGTAATTACACCTTATTATATATAGGACAAACATCCTTATCCATCATACATACCATACGTTTGGCAGCCTTATACCAAATGTATGGTATGTTCTTTACTCCCTGTATGGTAGTCTTTTTACTCCCCATGTGGTATTGCCCAAGTGGGGAAATCGCAGTACCTTTGCACCCAGAAAATAATAATAAAAAAAGACATAGATTATGGACAATAAGACTATCAAACATCTCAAGGAACTGGAGGCAGAATCTATCTACGTGCTCCGCGAAGTAGCTGCCCAGTTCGAGCGTCCAGTCATCCTCTTTTCGGGTGGCAAGGATTCTATCGTGATTACATATCTTGCCTACAAAGCTTTCTATCCGGCAAAGATTCCATTCCCGCTGTTGCACATAGACACGGGACATAACTTCGAGGAAACCATCCAGTATCGTGATGAACTGGCGAAGAAACTCGGAGCCGAACTCATCGTGGGCAGCGTGCAGGAAAGCATCGACAAGGGACGAGTGAAGGAGGAAACGGGTTATTATGCTTCCCGCAACAAACTGCAGACCACTACCCTGCTCGATACCCTGGAGGAATATAAATTCGATGCAGCCATCGGTGGCGCAAGAAGAGATGAGGAGAAGGCACGTGCCAAGGAACGCTTCTTCAGTCATCGTGACGAGTTCGGACAATGGAACCCGAAGAACCAGCGCCCTGAGCTCTGGAACATCTTCAACGGCAGAAAGAACATGGGCGAGCACTTCCGTGTGTTCCCTATCTCCAACTGGACCGAGATGGATGTATGGCAGTATATCTTCCTGGAGAACATCCCGATGCCTTCGCTCTACTTCACCCACGAAAGAGAGGTATTCAACCGTGACGGACAATGGCTCGCAGCCCTGCCTTGCATCAAGCGCAAGCCTACAGAGGAAGTGGTAAAGAAGCTGGTTCGCTGCCGCACCATCGGTGACATTACCTGCACCGGACTCACGGAATCGAAGGCGACAACCGTGGTGGATATCATCGACGAGATTGCTTCTACACGTGTTACAGAACGTGGAGGAAGAGCCGATGACAAGCGAAGCGAAACGGCAATGGAAGACCGCAAGAAGGCGGGATATTTCTAAGAGTTAATAGTTTATAGTTGATAGTTTATAGCTCTTTAAGTTTAGAGTTAACATTAAAAAGAGAACAAGATGGAATCTACAAGAGGTTATTTAGATATGGAGCTGCTCCGCTTCTCTACTGCGGGCAGCGTGGACGATGGAAAGAGTACTTTGATAGGAAGATTGCTTTATGACAGCAAGTCGATTTTCGAAGACCAGTTGGAGGCGGTGGAGGCTGCTAGCAAGAGCCGCGGTAATGAGGAAGTGAACCTGGCTTTGCTCACGGATGGTCTCCGTGCTGAGCGTGAACAGGGCATCACCATCGATGTGGCTTACCGCTATTTCGCTACTCCGAAACGCAAGTTTATCATCGCCGATACTCCGGGACATATTCAATATACCCGCAATATGGTGACGGGTGCAAGTACTGCCGACCTGAGCATCATCCTCATCGATGCACGCCATGGCGTGTTGGAGCAGACCGTTCGCCACAGTTATATTTCTTCGTTGCTCGGCATACCACATATTCTGGTGGCTATCAACAAGATGGACTTGGTTGATTTCAGTAAAGATGTATATGATAAGATTGTTGCCGACTATAAGAAGATGTCGGAGGCGCTGGATATCAAGAACGTGGTATTTATCCCTATCAGCGCCAAGGATGGCGACAACGTGGTGAACAAGAGCGATAAGACTCCTTGGTATGAGGGACCTACCTTGCTGAGCTATCTGGAGACCGTTCCTGTGGGTCATAAGACGGTGAGCGATTTCTTCCGCTTCCCGGTGCAGTATGTGATTCGTCCTATCAGCAGTCAGTTTCCTGACTACCGCGGTTATGCGGGCAGAGTGAGCGGCGGCATCATCCGTCCGGGCGACAAGATAAGAGTATTGCCATCGGGCACCGAGAGCACCGTGAAGAGCATCGACTTCGTAGAGGAGCACTTGGAGGAGGCTTATGCCCCTATGAGCATTACTCTGACCCTGAACGATGACATCGACATATCGCGTGGCGATACCCTCGTGAAGGCTGACGAGAAGCAGCCGAGCATCGAACAGGATATTACGCTGGATGTATGCTGGTTCAACGAGCGCCCTGCTGCCGTAAGAAACAAATACGTAATCCGTCAGGCAACCTTCGAAACCCAGGGTTTGATTCGCAGCATCAACTATCGCCGCAACATCAACACCTTGGAAAAGGAAGAGGGTGTATCGGAATTGAAAATGAACGATATCGCCGAAATCACCATCCACACCGCCAACCCATTGGTATTCGATAAATACACGGAGAATAAAGTAACGGGCAGCCTCATCTTCATCGACCCGGATACGAATGAGACCGTGGGAGCGGGACTTATTAAGTGAAGAATAAGGGTGGATTGCAAATCCGCAAAATAAAGAGGTTAGGACGTTTTTTAACGACGGATTGCAAATCCGTCGAAACGCCTAGCGGATTTCGGTATTTGAGATGAAAAGAAAAATCCGTGTAATCCGTGCCAAAAGAAATATATTATGAGCAAGATACAAGACATTGAAGAACAAGAGAAGCTCAAGTTTCTCGTTCCGGAACTCAATAAGAAATTCAGCGATGCGCCTGCCGAGGATATTGTCGGTTATTTCCTTCAGGCATTCAAAGGGCGCATCGCTCTTTCTTCTTCCCTCAGCATCGAGGACCAGACGCTTACCGACATCATCGTGAAGATAGATAAATCTGCCCGCATCTTCACACTCGATACAGGCAGACTCTTCCCGGAGACCTACCAGCTCATCGACAAGACAAACATGACGTACGGCATCAACCTGGAAGTGTTCTTCCCAAACTATGAGGCGGTACAGCAGATGGTGAAGGAAGAGGGCATCAACCTCTTCTATAATTCGATAGAAAGCCGACACCGCTGCTGCCAGGTAAGAAAACTGGAACCGCTGAAGCGGGCGATGCAGGGTCTCGACGTATGGATCTGCGGATTGAGAAAGCAGCAGAGCGTGACACGAAAGGATATGCAGGTGGTGGAATGGGACGACATCCATAACCTGATTAAGGTGAACCCGCTCATCAACTGGAGCGAAGAGGATGTGGAGCAGTATGTAAAGAAGCACCATGTGCCTTATAACAAGCTACAGGACAAGGGTTATCCTAGCATCGGTTGCCAACCTTGTACAAGGGCCATCCAACCAGGCGAGGATATCCGAGCTGGAAGATGGTGGTGGGAATCGCCTGAACATCGAGAGTGCGGATTGCATCAGAGAAGCTAGAATTTCTCATTCTGAGATTATAAAATAGGATTGGCTTATGAAGAATTTGATCATCAATATCCTGGAGGCAGCAGCATTCCTGCTGCTGGGATTGGGCGTTAGCCTATTCGGATAGAGCGGATTGCAAATCCGCAAAATAAAGAGGTTGGGACATTTTTTAACGACGGATTGCAAATCCGTCGGAACGCCTAACGGGGTAAACGAAAGAATCTGACGGATAGAACGGATTGCAAATCCTGTCTTCCGTCAGGCGTTCCGACGGATTTGAAATCCGGCGTCAAAAAAGGTTCGACCTATTTACCGGGGGATTTGCAATCCCCCACATAATAAAATACGAGTATGAATTATAGAATAGCAAAGGATAAGATAGCAGGACAGGTGATGTTTCTATTGACCATCGCCTCCATTTTCCTGGTAATCATCATGGCGGTGGGACTGTTTATCAAGTCGGAACCAATATTGAGCCAGTATAGCCTGTGGGAACTCCTCACGGAGAGCAACTGGCGACCGATGGAAGGCAAATTCGGATTCCTGCCTTTCCTCGCCGGCACCTTCTGGTGTACGGCACTCGCCATCCTCATCGCCCTCCCCATCTCCCTGCTCATGGCCATCTATCTCACGGAATATGCCCACCGCAGCATCCGAAAATATGTATATCCCCTACTCGATATCCTTGCCGGACTGCCCTCTGTGATCTATGGTGTGTGGGGCAGCCTGCTCATTGTGCCTTGGGTATCGAAGCATGTTGCTCCCCTCTTCGTGGAGTTCTCTTCGGGATATACAGTACTGGCAGGCGGCATCGTATTGAGCGTGATGATCATTCCGCTTTTGGTGAGCCTGTTTATGGAGATATTCGATAATGTTTCGAAAGATTTGAGGGAGGCTTCGCTCTCGCTGGGCGCCACGCAATGGCAAACCATCAAGCATGTGGTACTGAGGAAGGCCCGACCGGGAATGATTGCAGCGGTAGTCTTGGCTCTGAGCCGAACACTGGGCGAAACGATAGCCGTGCTGATGGTGTGCGGTAACCTGGCTATCGTACCGGGCAGCGTGCTCGATGCCTGCTATCCGATTCCGGTGCTCATCGCCAATAATTATGGTGAAATGCTCTCGGTTCCGCTTTACGACAGCGCATTGATGTTTGCCGCCTTCCTGCTGTTTTTCGTAGTCGTTATTTTGAATCTCGGGTCGAGAATCGTTTTGAAATCGATAAAAGGATAAAGGATAGGGGGATTACAAATCCCCCGGTTTTAAGAGGTCGAACATTTTTTACTGCGGATTTCAAATCCGCAGGGACGCATCTCGGGTCGAGAATCCGCAGGGTCGCCTAACGGATTTCAAATCCGCAGGGACGCCTAACGGAAGACTTCACTTAATATTACTAATTATGAAATACTTGGAAGAAAGAATCGTGAAAATTTTGATGATCGGCTCGATAGGCATTGTGGGCTTCTTCGTACTGAGCGTACTTTATACCATCTTCAAGCGAGGACTGCCAGTGCTCTCCTGGGAGATGGTGAGCCAGTTGCCTAGCGGCGGATTCTATCTGGGCGGCAAGGGCGGATTCCTCAATGCCATCGTGGGAAGCCTTTATATCGTGGGCGGTTCTACGCTGCTCGGTCTCATCATCTCGCTGCCCGTGGTATTCTATATGAATGTATATCTCAAGCCTAATTCGAGATTCGGATACGTTGCCCGACTGGCTTATGATACACTCTTCGGAATTCCGAGCATCGTTTATGGTTCCTTCGCATTTACGGTGATGGTTTGGCTGGGTATCAGGGCATCATTGGGCGGAGGTATTCTCGTCACCACTCTGCTCATCGTTCCGATACTCATCCGTTCGATGGACGAAGTGGCGAAGACCATTCCACAGGAGATTCTCGATTCATCGTATAGTCTGGGAGCTACGAGGATTGAAACCATCGGTGTGGTATTAAGACAGATAGCACCAGCCATCGCCACCGCCACCTTATTAAGTATAGGTAGAGCCATCGGTGATTGTGCCGGAGTGATGTTTACGGCAGGCTTCTCCGATCATATCCCGCATGGATTGAACCAGCAGGCTGCCACATTACCCTTAAGCGTATTCTTCCAGTTGAGTGCGCCGCAGGAGGATGTACAGAACAGGGCGTATGCCGCAGCCGTGGTCCTCACCATCATCGTTTTGATATTGAGTTTCGGTGGCCGTTTCATCATGAGTCATTTCTCGAAGAATAAAATATAATCGCCCTGCAAAGGCAAAAGCTTTTGTTTTTTTAAAGCTTTTGCCCTTACAGGGCGACATTGTTGCTTGCATGTTAACCCAGGGTGTTGCCCTGGGCTAGGAGCTTCTGCCCTTTCAGGGCGTGTGGGGGAAAACCAAAACGCGATGCAGGGCATGTGGGGAAAACTAAAATGCGATGCAGGACGTGTTGGGAAAACCAAAACGCGATGCAGGGCGTGTGGGATTAAACCTTGTTTCCCTCTTTAGGGAAAACCACGGTAGGCTTGAAGGTCTTTGCCTCCTCAAAGTCCATCAGGGCATAGGCGATGATGATGACGGTATCACCCACCTGCACCTTGCGGGCTGCAGCACCATTCAGACAGATGCAACCGCTGCCACGCTCACCCTTGATGATGTAGGTCTCCAGACGCTCGCCATTATTGTTATCCACAATCTGCACCTTCTCTCCTGCGATCAGGTTAGCTGCGTCCATCAGATCCTCATCTATCGTGATGCTACCCATATAATTCAGGTTAGCCTCAGTTACAGTCACACAATGGAGCTTACTCTTCAATACTTCAATCTGCATTGTTCTGTTATTACTTTTATCTATTACGGATTAAACTTAATAAAGAAATCTATAGAGGAATTATCCTTTATACTTGATATGGTCGATGAGACGGATAGGAGTCTTGCCGCAATATACGGTGATGCAACCTACCACGTAGGCGCTATCCTCCCATGAAGCCACATCCTGCAGGCTGTCGCCATCCACAATCTGGAAATACTCTACCTCCAGCCCCTCTACGGCATTGATGTCGCTCACCACCTTGTCGTGAGTTTCCTGCACAGTATGATTCTTGGCAAACTCTACGCTCGCCTTCAGAGCCTTGTAGATATTCGGTGCGATGGCACGCTCATCAGCAGAGAGCAATGTATTGCGGCTGCTCTTAGCCAAACCATCCTCATCACGGATGATAGGACACTCCACAATCTGCACATCACTGTTGAGGTACTTCACGAGCTGCTTGATGACAGCAATCTGCTGCCAATCCTTCTCACCGAAATAAGCACGGGTAGGACGAACGATAAAGAACAGGCGACTAACTACCTGGCATACACCATTGAAGTGGCCCGGACGCTTGGCACCCTCCATCACGGTACTTACCGGAGGGAACTCGAAGTGGCGGGTATCCGGTGTAGGATACATCTCCTCTACAGAAGGAGCAAACACATAGTCAGCGCCACAAGCCTCAAGGAGCTTGCAGTCAGCATCGAGTGTACGTGGATAACGCTCCAGGTCACCCTTGTCATTAAACTGAGTAGGATTCAAGAAAACGGAAACTACCGTAACACCGTTTTCCTCAACACTGCGCTTTACCAGAGAGGCATGACCCTCATGAAGCGCACCCATAGTTGGCACAAGGCCGATTTCCTTTCCCTCCTTGCGACGATCGAAAAGTTCGTTCTGGAGGTCAACAATCTTATTGATTACTTTCATCTTCTTATCTGTTTTCGGGTGCAAAATAACAACTTTTTTCTCAAATAAGAAAGAAAAAACCTAAAAATATGCGAATTATTGCCGAAATTATTGAATTTCAGAAGAAAAATACGCTTTTTTGGAGTTTTTTTTGTACCTTTGCACCTAATTCGTAAGAATAATAATTAAATTTATGGCAAAGAAAGTATTATTTATCAATCAGGAGATCGACCCATACGTAGCCGAGACCCACATGTCTATCATGGGACGCGAATTACCTCAGAAAATGCAGGAAGCAGGTTTTGAGATTCGCACCTTTATGCCTAAATGGGGCACCATCAATGAGCGTCGCGGCCAGCTGCACGAGGTGATTCGCCTGTCTGGTATGAACCTTATCATCGATGATACAGACCATCCGCTGATCATCAAGGTTGCATCTATACCAACAACACGTCAACAAATCTATTTCATTGATAACGACGATTACTTCACCCGCCGCCAGATGGCAGCCGACGAGCAGGGTGTGGAATATAAAGATAATGGGGAGCGCGCCATCTTCTTCGCACGCGGCGTACTGGAAACCGTGAAGAAGCTTCGCTGGCAGCCAGACGTCATCGTATGTCAGGGCTGGGTAAGCGCTGTGGTTCCTTTCTATATCAAGACGGCATACGCTGAGGAGCCTTCCTTCGCCAACTCAAAGGTGATCATCTCACTCTATACCAACGAGCTGAAGGGCGAACTCGGCACACACTTCAAACGCTGCGTGGAGTTCCGTGATGCCAAGTCGGAACTGCTCGCTGACTACAAGGAGGACTTCGACTTCATCGAGCTGGGCAAGATGGCCATCGACTACAGCGACGGCGTGATTGAAGGCGAAAGCCTGTCAGACAGAACTCTCTTGGATTATGCCAATGAGAAGAGCAAGCCAACCCTCGCTTATCCTGGCGATGACTTTGCGGATGCCTACAAGACATTCATCAACGAAGTATGCCCTGATGAGGAGTAAGCTTCAGAAATTAGACACATTTCAAGGATAATGAAGATTTTAAGACTATTTACAGCGTTATTTATAGCAGCGATGACTATTGCTGCATGTGATGACACCACCGACAACATCGGATCGTCGATCACCAACGACGTTGATAACATCTCTATCAAAGACCAGGTGTTCAACGTCACCTCACGCTCCATCGTTTCCGGCCCGGTTCTGAGCCGAAACAATACGGGTATGATCGGTAATGTGAAGGATCCTGAGACTGGTACCTACGTGGCTGGCGACTATATGACCCAGTTTGGCGTATTGTCATCATTCAGTCTGGACACTTTGGAGTACATCCGCAATGCACACGATGGCAAGATTGAGGCAGACTCATGCTATCTCCTGGTATCATACAGGACTACATACGGTGATACCCTGGCTCCGATGAAGGCTACTGCCTACGAAATGAGCAAGCCGATGAGCGAGAATCAGGAGTATTACTCAGACTATGATGCCTTCAAGGACAACTGGGTGAGCGAGAAAAACTATAAGGCGAGCGCCACCTATAACCTGAACAGCACGACAATGGCTTTCAAGATCTATCTGAACAAGCCATATAAGGCAAAGGATGGCAAGACCTACAAGAACTACGGTTCTTACGTGATGAACACCTTCGTGGATCACCCTGAGTACTTCAAGACCAACTGGGACTTCCTCAACAAGGTTTGTCCTGGTTTCTATATCAAGCATGCCGGCGGTATCGGAAACGTAGCCAACATCTGGAATACCGAGTTGCAGTTCTACTACAAGATCCAGAAGAAGGTGAAGAACTCTGCGGGCAACGACAGTATCGTAACAGGTCTCGCTTTCAACCGCTTTGACGGTACAGAAGAGGTGTTGCAGCTCAACAAGATTACCAACGACAGCACGACTTTGGATAGTCTGGCAAAGGATGAGAGCTGCACGTATCTGAAGTCACCAGCCGGCATCTTCACAGAAGTAACGCTGCCAGTAGAGGGTATCATGAAGGGCCATGAGAAGGATACGCTGAATACAGCCACCATCTCTTTCCCTAGAATGAACAATGTAGATAACAACAACGACTATCAGTTCAGCGTTCCTTCTACTATCCTGATGGTACAGAGAGACAGTCTGGATACCTTCTTCGAGAAGAACAAGCTGACAGACAACCGCACCTCCTATACGGCTTCTTACAACAAGAACTCTACAGGCGTGAAGAATGCCTATACCTTCTATAACATCAGTAACCTGGTTACTGCGATGTACAAGAACAAGGGCAAGAGTGAAAACTGGAACAAGGTGGTGCTGGTACCTGTGACCTTGACCACAAGTACACAGAACAATGCTACCGTGATTACCAAGATCAATCACGATATGCAGCTCACCTCTACCCGACTGATCAAGGCGACGGATGATCCTGTCAAGGATTACACCACCAAGGACGGCAAGCGGGTGGCTACCGGTCCTGTTCAGATCAAGGTGATCTACAGTAAGTTCAAGGAATAAATTCATGGCAGATAATTTCCTTGAACGCCACCGCGAAGATTACGAGCAGCGCAAGGCTGCCTGGCTGAGACGCAAGAAGCATCTTCCCAAAATCAAGAAGCCTGCCATTCAGCGTCCTGATGATGAAGCTTTATAAAAAAGATTCTATATGAAAAAATCCCAGCTGGAAGTTCTTTTCCAGCTGGGATTTTTTTCATATCCTCAGTTTTATCTTCTTTCTATTTTCTATGAGAGAATGGTGAACTTGGCAAACTTCAGAAGCAACTGCTTGGTTCCTGCATTCTGGAACTCTACGGTAGCCTTCGTGTTCTCGCCGGTACCTTCTATCTTCAACACCTTTCCTATTCCAAAACGCTGATGCTCGATTCTACAGCCCTCGCTGAGAGAACCTGCAGCTGAGGAAGCTTTAGAAGTTGAAGAACCAGCTAATGCAACGGATGAAGAACTAGCGGTATCACCCATGATTCTATGTACTGCATTCACAGCTCTTACAGATTTAAATCCTGGTTTAGGATCAGCCATGAACTGCGAAGCTACAGGCTTAGAGTTCTGATAATCACGTCTATAGCCTGACCGGTCTCTATCCCATGGCATTCTTCCGCCATAGCCCCCTTCAGAACCATAGCCACCATACGAACTTCTTCCCCCACCGAATGAAGATTCAGGAGCCTCTTCGCCTCCCTCTATCAGACTGGCATCAATCTCATCGATGAAGCGGCTCGGATTATCAAATTCCATTTTGCCATATCGGAAACGGTTCTTGGCATTGGTCAGGATGCAATGCTTCTCGGCACGGGTAATCGCCACATAGAGCAGACGACGCTCCTCTTCCAGTTCCCTGACAGAAACTGCAGCAAGCGGACTCGGAAAGATATTCTCCTCCAAACCTACTACGAAAACAGTAGCAAACTCCAGACCCTTTGCCGCATGAATCGTCATGAGCGAAACTCTCGGTTCATCCTTCTCTCCCTCACTGTCCGCATCCGTCAGCAGCGCCACGTCCTGCAGATAATCGGTAAGATAGGCTTCATCCATTCGTCCCTCCTCCTGGCGTCCAGCCACGAAGGTCTGCATACCACTCAGAAACTCCTCCAGGTTTTCCTGGCGAGCCAGGTCATCGGCATTCTTGCCCGACATGATATCCTCGCTGATTCTACTCTCCCTGATGATGGCATCACCCAGTTCATAGACATCCAGGGTATGCGAACGGTCGATGAACGAAGAGATGAGCAGGCGGAAATTCTCGAGTTTCGTCTGCGTACCCTTGTTGACATTCAGTCCGTAATGTTCCACATTACCTATTACCTCCCAGAAACTCACCTGATTCAGATGCGCACAATCGGCAATCTTCATCACGGTGGTAGCACCGATGCCACGAGCCGGATAATTGATGATACGCTTGAAAGCCTCCTCATCGTCAGGGTTGGCAACAAGGCGGAAATAGGCGATGATATCCTTGATTTCCTTACGCTGATAGAAACTCAATCCGCCGTAAATACGATATGGGATGCCCTGCTTTCTGAATTCCTCCTCAAAGCTGCGGCTCTGGGCATTGGTACGATAGAGAATGGCAAATTGATCGTATCCGCAATCATCCTGCCGCTTGATGCGCTGGATATTCTTCGCTACTATCAGTGCCTCCTCCTTGTCGCTGTAGGCAGGCTTATACTGTATCTTCTCTCCTTTATCATTTTTGCTGAACACCTCTTTTTGAATCTGATTGCGGTTATGATGAATCAGACTGTTAGCAGCCTCCACGATGGTCTGGGTAGATCGGTAGTTCTGTTCCAGTTTAAAGAGTTGTGTTCCAGGCAATTGCTTCTGATAATTCAATATATTGTCGATGTTGGCACCACGGAAGCTATAGATACTCTGCGAATCATCACCCACGGCACAGACACGCAGTTTTTCCTTACAGAGCTGCATCACGATAGACATCTGCACATGGTTGGTATCCTGATACTCATCCACCAGGATATAATCGAACTTGCCGGCATACTTCTGTCTGATTTCCTCGTGATCTCTGAAAAGCTGGAAAGTAAGCATCAGGAGATCATCAAAGTCCATCGCATTCGCCTGACGGCAACGCTGCACGTATGCCACATAAATCTTTCCGATGGCAGGCATCTTGGCACGCTTGTTCTGCTCCAGGATGGCAGGGTCGCTATCGTAGGCTTCGGCAGTTACCAGGTTGTTCTTCGCCATCGAAATCCGGGCGTGAACAGCAGCAGGCTTATAGGTCTTGTCATCCAGTCCCATCTCCTTGATGATTGCCTTCAGCAGTGAACGAGAGTCACTTTCATCATAGATGGTAAAGTTATTATTGAAACCGATATGCTCAGCTTCAGCACGGAGAATACGGGAGAAAATGCTATGGAAGGTACCCATATAGAGATGCTGGGCGAGATCATCGCCCACCAGTTTTCCGATACGTTCCTTCATCTCCCTTGCCGCCTTATTGGTAAAGGTAAGCGCCATGATGCTCCAAGGCTTCATACCCTGGCTCAGGAGATAAGCAATCTTATAGGTAAGCACACGCGTTTTGCCCGAACCTGCACCGGCAATCACCAGCGAAGGTCCGTCAATATACTCTACCGCAGCACGCTGCGCATCATTCAAGTCGTTCAATAAATCCATGAATCAATATTTACCAGATTTTTCACTCTTCACTATTCACTTTTCACTTCCCCCTATATCCTCCAACAGCCGTGCTTGGGTCGTAGTCTTCACCCTCACGAGGGAACGAAGGGATGAATTTCATCTGATGTTCAATCTGTCGCTGGCGCTTCTTCATATAAGCACTCGGATACAGGGAACTGAACTTTCTAGGATTAGGCAGCGTAGCAGCTATCAGGGCACACTCGCCACGGAAGAGATCCTGCGCTTTCTTGTTGAAATGATACTCAGCCACGGCATCGACACCATAGATACCCGGTCCCATCTCGATACTGTTGAGATAGACCTCCATGATGCGCTGCTTGCTCCACATCATTTCGATGAGAAAGGTGAAATACACCTCAAATCCCTTGCGGGTCCAGGAACGGCCCGGCCAGAGGAATACGTTCTTGGCGGTCTGCTGACTGATGGTACTGGCACCATGCACCTTACCGCCACGGGCATTATTCTTGGCAGCACTCTCGATGGCATTGAAGTCGAAGCCATGATGCTTGAGGAATCGGGCATCCTCGCTCGCCATCACCGCCACAGGCATGTGAGGGGAAATCTTATCCATCGAAACCCAATGATGATGCAAGGTAATACTTTCACCATCAGCTACTTGCTGAAAACAGCGGATAATCATCAACGGAGTAACATATACCGGAACAAAACGGTAGGCTACTACAGCAAGAATGGTGGTACTGAAAAACAGCACCACCACCCATCTTACGATATTTCTGATCTTTTTTAGAATCATCTATCTTCTTTTTCCCTTATCGGGAACCTCATTCGTTTTTACTTCAATGTACCATTGTTAGCAGCATTCACCATTGCCTGGCTAGCATACATGTAAACCTCTACACGACGGTTCTGAGCGCAGGCTGCTGTAGTATTGACCACAGGATTAGCTGAACCCAAACCCTCTACGCTCTTGATCTGGCTGCTGGTAACACCGCATGACTTCAAGTAGGTAGAAACGGCATTGGCACGATTCTGGCTCAGAGGCAAGTTGATGCCATCATTACCAGTAGCATCGGTGTAACCCTGGATAGCTACCTCGCAGTCGGCATTGTTCTTCAAAACCTGGGCAAACTGAGCCAAGTCGTTCTTAGCGCTTGCATTGAGCGCATATTTGTTGGTCTGGAAGAGGATACCAGAATCGAAGGTTACCTTGACAGCTGTCAAACCATTGGCATCTGTAACGGTAGAAACCTGCGCATTCTTCACAGTCTCTGCCTCAGCCTTTACCTTATCCATGTGCTTTCCAATCAAGTTACCCGCTGTACCACCAACTGCAGCACCGATGGCAGCACCTACCAATGCACCAGTACCACGATGGCTGTTATTGAGCAAGCCACCAACCAAGGCACCAAGAGCAGCACCAGCACCTGCACCAGCAGCAGTACCAGTCTTCTGACTAGTTCCACAACTTCCCAAAACGAGCAGCATTGAGAGCGCTGCAGCAGTAAATTTCATCTTTTTCATACTATAATTCTCCTATATTTATGTTATTTAAATGCAAAGATACGTCTTTTTTCTCCAATATGGAGGGTTTTCTAATATTTTTTTGTAATTTTGCATGCAAATTTAAGGGTATTTGTCCAAATGGCGAAAGGAAATCGCCTATTTCGGGGCGGAAATTCCCTATTGACCGTGTTTTCACGCTCAAGATACATCGTGTTTTCACGCTCAAAATATCTAGCAGAATTTAAAAACAAAATATATAATTAGTAATATGGCTAAAGAACTTAAGAATTTAACCAAGCGCGCTGACAACTACAGTCAGTGGTACAATGATTTGGTAGTAAAGGCTGATCTCGCTGAGTTGTCACCAGTTCGTGGTTGTATGATTATCAAACCATACGGTTACGCAATCTGGGAGAAGATGCAGCAGCAGCTCGACAAGATGTTTAAGCAGACAGGTGTACAGAACGCATACTTCCCTCTCCTCATCCCGAAGAGCTTCTTCTCTCGTGAGGCAGAGCACGTGGCAGGTTTCGCCAAGGAGTGTGCTGTGGTTACTCACTATCGTCTTCGTTCTACAGAGGATGGAACAGAGGTTGAGGTGGATCCTAATGCCAAGCTCGATGAGGAGCTGATCATCCGCCCTACTTCAGAGACCATCATCTGGAACACATATAAGAACTGGATTCATTCATGGCGTGACCTCCCTATCCTCTGCAACCAGTGGTGTAACGTAATGCGTTGGGAGATGCGTACCCGTCCATTCCTCCGTACTTCTGAGTTCCTCTGGCAGGAGGGTCATACTGCTCATGCTACCAAGGAAGAGGCTGAAGCAAAGGCTCAGGAGATGCTGAAGGTATATGCTGAATTTGCTGAGAAGTATATGGGTGTGCCTGTATTGCAGGGTGTGAAGAGTGAGACAGAGCGCTTCGCCGGTGCTCTCAACACTTATACCATCGAGGCTATGATGCAGGATGGCAAGGCGCTGCAGAGCGGTACTTCTCACTTCCTGGGTCAGAACTTCGCCAAGAGCTTCGATGTTACCTATCTGAATAAGGAGAACAAGCCTGAGTATGTATGGGCTACTTCATGGGGTGTTTCTACCCGACTGATGGGTGCCCTCATCATGGTTCACAGCGATGACAACGGTCTCGTATTGCCTCCAAAGCTGGCTCCTATCCAGGTGGTAATCATTCCTATCAACAAGGGCGACGAGCAGTTGGCTCAGATTACAGCCAAGCTGCAGCCAGTTATCGACCAGCTCCGCGAGTTGGGCATCAGCGTGAAGTATGATGACAACACAGCGAAGCGTCCTGGCTTCAAGTTTGCTGACTACGAGTTGAAGGGTGTACCTGTTCGTCTCGCCATGGGTGGCCGTGACTTGGAGAACAACACCATCGAGATCATGCGTCGTGATACCTTGGAGAAGGAGAACGTAAGCTTCGACGGCATCGTAGAGCGCGTGAAGGATATGCTGGAAGATATCCAGAAGAACATCTTCGAGAAGGCTCGTGCTTACCGTGATGCTCACGTATATGAGTGCGACAACTACGAGGAGTTCAAGGAGCGTGTAAAGAATGGCGGTTTCTTCCTCTGCCACTGGGACGGTACAGCCGAGACCGAGGCAAAGATCAAGGAGGAGACTCAGGCTACCATCCGTTGCGTGCCATTCGCTTACGAGCAGACTCCAGGTGTTGATATGGTGAGCGGCAAGCCTGCCGTAGCTCGCGTGATCATCGCAAGAAGCTATTAATTATTTTAAAAAACGGTGTCGGGAGATTTCCGGCACCATCCAATATCAAATATGAAGCAGTTGATACTCTACATCATTTTTCTGATGTCCATGGTCTTCTCAGGCTATGGAGAGGTATCTGCTGCTTCTATTTCTTTATCCCATCAGGATTCTTCAGCTGTTGAAGCTGCTGATGCTGCGCACAAGAAGGATGGATCGTATGCGGCAGAAGCCAACCATACTAAGGATAGACTTGCCAAGGTTACACCTCACCAACAAGAGCAGGATGCCCAGCTGGAAGATGCATCCAATGCCGCCTATCGGGTATGCAGCAGTCGTCCACAGCGTTTATTGCCAAGTGGCAACATACATGGCAACCCATCTCCAAGTAGTAGATTGCTAATCCATAGAATCCGATTTTTATCATCCCTTTTATCAGTCATAGAAGGTGCGAAGGAGCCTTTCCGCCAGGAAACCGCCCCTATCCACTTTGATGTCGCCAGCAAGTATTATGTCATTTGCCTGCGGCATCTCATCTGTTAGTTCTTCTTTTTATATAATAACCTGTAAAGCTTTTGCCCTTACAGGGCGACAGGTTTGTGCCCGTTAATACCCAGGGCGATGCCCTGGGCTAGGAGCTTCTGCCCTTTCAGGGCGTATGCATGGCATACTAGCAAAAAGTCGGCATATAATAAAGTGGCATATAATAAAGCCAGTATATAATAAGGTGTATGCATGGCATACGATTATTTACAAAAAACAGATTTATATATATATTTAAAGAAGAAATAAGATTATGGCTAAGATTAATCATTTAGATATGGGTGCGGAAGTATTGGCACTCGACGACGTACAGGTAAAGAAGGGTTTCATGGGTTTGACCATCAAGTTGATCTACAAACCAACCAACAGTGCAATCAAGATCAAGGAGAAGGAATATTCTGCTGAGGATGGCAAGAAGCTCATCAACATCCTTAACTCTACCCCTAGCGAGGTAGAATCTTCTATCAAGAAGTTCCCGGTATCATCCATCAGCATGGGTAATATGAAGCTGCAAGCTTGTCTCTCTGACGACCATCAGTTTGTAGCCACTCAGCTCCTTGCTTTCAAGGATTTCGGCTACCAGCCAGTTACAGAGATGGTAACCTATACAGGCAAGACAGCCGAGGCTTTCGCCCAGCTGTTCTAATATCCAACTGGTATCATATAAATTAAAAGGGTGCGTCACGGATTGATGACGCACCCTTTTTCATATACGGATTCTTTCTTATTGCATACAACAAGAGAAGTGGTTAGAATCCCCACTTTTCCTTGACCGTATTCGGATCACAAGAAGCATTTTCTATATTTCTCTCAATATCATCCGGAAGATTGCAGAAGAAATCAAGTCCTGTCAGTTCTTCCAGCTTCCTGATATTGACCACATGACCCTTAACCGTTTCAGACGAACCATAAGCGTTGTGACGGAACCAGAAACCGATAGCCTGATAACCTTTGGCATTCTTCAGAAGAACCGCACAGAAGAAATACTTCGGAACGATATAACCATTCTTCGTATAATTCAGAATCTGACCAGAAGAGTCGATGGTACCACCTTTGCACACATAAAGCGTATCTTTGGCATGAGATGCCTGGGTACTCATATCGTAGGTAAGGAAATTACGGACCAGCTTCTCCATATCTTCCCAGATACCGGCATTGAAATTATGCATCTGCGGATACATATTGGTCATATAAAATGTCTGTCCATTAGCATCCTGACTGTAAACTCTATCCTCAGAAGCCACGATGTGACCACGATCATATCCACTTCCGCTAAACTCCTTGCTAACCGGTGGCTGGCAATCGGCATCTACATCCGAGTCTTTCTGGAACGGATCCCCACTCCATTTCTTACCCATCCAGGTGGCACCTTCCCACTGCTTTCTGGTCCAGTTTTTCTTATTGTTAGACTGGCAGATCTGATAGCAGCACCATCTTGGCGATTTCTTATCCAAATCGTAGTAAGTGGAATAGGTAACGCCATAGTCAGCCGTTCTGCGAACGAGCACTACATTTCTAGAAGTTCCATTCGCCACAATCTTAGGGAATTCCAACCCTGTAGCTTCTGCAGGAACAGAAGCAGAAACTACATTCTTATTCGCATTCGAATCTTTCAGAGAGCCCTGGTCATCACCATCACTACTGCACGCAGAGAAAGCCAAGAGGAAACTCAAGGAAAGAAGATAAATCCATTTTGTCTTCATAACTACAATTGAAAAGCGAGAACATCACCTATCCAGCAACATTCTCGCTTTACCTTATTTTATTAATTAAACTTACTTATCAGTTTATTCACCCTTAGAGAAGAGGAATGCACCACCTACCTGAGGAGCGTCCTTGTAAGATGTATGATAACCGATGATGGTAATCTTATCACCAAAGTTCAAGCCAAGCTCACCAGCCTTCTTGCTTTCACCATCCCAGCCTGCAGTCAAGCCATAGACGTAAGCAGAACCAGTTGCATCTGTCAAACCGAAGTTACCGTATGTCTTCAAATCATTTCTCTGACCGGCAAACTCTGTGATGGTACCTTCCAACATATAATATACGTTTTTGTCATCTTTCTTAGTCAGGAAGTCAGCTACTGAAATCTTGGTTACTACCTTCACATCCTCCAGTGTTGCATTCTTCATCTGACCTGTACCTTTAAAGATATCCTTCACACCAGTAAGAGTAACAACATCACCTACCTTCAAGCCCTTCTTCTCAAAGTCGCCCTTGGCACCGATACCATAAACGAATGTTTCGCCAGTTGCATCCTTGATGTAGCAATTACCGTATGTTGGATTAGCAACCTTGGTAATGACACCCGTCAGACGATAAACGGTAGAACCAGCCTCTGCCTTGTTGAAGTCTGCGATAGGGCACTCGATGATAGAACCCAACTGATAAACTTTAGCAGTAACAGTAGAGCTCTGCTTGCCCTTGGTAGAAGTGAAACCGATGCTGGAAGAACGAGCACCACCAGCATTGGCATTGGCATGGAATGTAATCTCAGCCTTTGTACCACTGGTAACGATACCCTTAACAGACAACCAGCTCTGGTCAGCCTCAGGGATATCAACAGTTACGCCTTCACCCTTTACGGTCAAGGAAACCTTGAAGTCCTCACCAGCCTTATCCAATGTATCCTTGTCGAGTTCTTCAACCTTGATCAAAGACTTAGTATAGCTCAAAACGGTTACATTTTTCAACTGAGGTGAACCTCCATAAGTGGTTCTAGGACCCTGGATGGTAACCTCATCACCTTCCTCCAGCTTCAAGCTAGCGAAATTCTGCGCACTACCATTGGCATCCAGTGTACCATAAACATATACTTCACCGGTAGCATCCTTGATATACCAGTTACCATATACGGTATTGGAAAGCTTGGTGAGCGTACCCTTCACCTTATAAGTCTCACCATCATTACCTGCCAGGATTTCAGCACAGGTAGAGAATGGAGGATTCAATACACCCTGAATCACGGTGATGTACTGAGTCTGAGCACCACTTACCAACTTGAAGGTACTATTGTTAGCACCCTTTGTAGCAGCAGCATTGAAGACAACATGAGTTGTACCTGCACTACCACCCTTGCAAGAAGAAGAAATCCAGGCAGGAATAGAATCCACAGGATTGCCCTTCTTATCGTTGGTAACAAACTTCCAGTCAGCAGCAGAAGTAACATCAAATTCAACCTGTCCACCCTCTACCGGAATAGAGAGAGAAGACTGAGAAAGCTGAATGCCATCAAGCTGACCTAAGTCCTTATCATCGCTACAACTTGCAAAGAAGCCTGCTACGGCGATCATTGCGATGAATAAATATTTAAATTTCATAATTTCGATACTTTATTAATTAGAAGATGTAACGGAGACCCACTGATGCATACCAGCACTGACCGATAGCGTGATTTGGTACGAAAGTCTTGGTGTTACCATTGATTGACTTTGGAGTAGAGAAGGTTGCATAACCATCTGCATCCTGACCCTCGTAACGCAAGATACGTGGATCTGAACCAATCTCTGGGTTCAAGTACTTCATGACACCCCAGCTAGAGTTGAAGAAGTTGAGTACGTTCTTCATATCGAAGCTCAACTGGATAGTGTTGGTGTGACCAGCCACATCAAACTTGAAGTCGTGCTTGTAGCTGAAGTCGATACGATGTACCCAAGGGTTGTAAAGGCTGTAAGCCTCTGCATACTCACCCTGATGGTTCTTCAGATAGCTGTTGGCATGTACATAATCCATGAAGCGGGTCTTATCATCCTCTGACTTGAAGCGGAACTCATTATCAGCTACCTGCTTGTCGGTTGGGATATAGATAGCATCATAGTTGTAACCATCACCATTGATATCGTTTACAGTCATGTAAGAGTAGTTGTAACCACCACGCCATGCCTCATAGATGAAGCTATAGTGGTTGTTGCTCTTGTCGTGGATTGTTGCAGAAGCAATGATACGATCAGGAGTTACATTCTGTCCGTTGTGCAACTTGATGTTGTTAGGACCATATACTGTAGAGATATAGTTCAATACAGAAGATGCGTTAGATCCAGGAAGTGAAGTAACCTCCTTAGATACAGTATGAGTATAGGCAGCCATCAAGTTCAACCACTCCCATGGCTGAGCATTTACCTGTGCAGAGAAAGACCAACCGTAACCACGGCTTGTGTTCTCAAGTACATATGCACTTGTACCTACGGTAGAACCCTTAGGATATACAGGACGGTTGTCTGCACCATTGAAACGTGGGAAGCCCTTGGCATCCTGTACGCTCCAGTCGGTCAATGTAGCTGCATTCAATGTCTTGTTGAAGATACCCTCAACAGAAACAGACATTGGGAATGACACAGGAATCTGATAATCGACAGCGAAAGATGTCTTCCAAACCTGTGGCAACTTGAAGTTTCTATCTACAGCAGAGATTGCTGAAGGAACAGAACCCTCTTCAGGAGTGATGTTCTCTGGGTAACCCATAGAAATCAACTTGTCACGGAGAGCTGCTGCTGTTGGCTTACCATCCTTATCAACAACCAGACCACCTGCAAATGGTTTCATATCTACACCCTCTTTCTTACCTGTCTGAGGATTCCATGCCTTGGTTGCATTCAGCTGTGCCTGATACTGTATCATACCAGAGTTGGTTGGCAAGTTGGTGAAGAATACCAATGGCAAACGGCCCTGGAAGAAACCAGTACCACCACGGAACTTCAATGTCTTGTCACCAAATACATCATATACGAAACCGATACGAGGAGAAACAGTCAAAGAGCTGTTTGGCCACTTGCCAGAGTCGATGTGACGACCGTTATAGTCGAGACCGAGAATGGCATTGTTAGTCATCAAGTCAGAATTGTCGAAGAACAGACCATCCAGACGAAGACCATAAGTCAACTTGAACTGAGGAGTCATCTGCCACTCATCCTGAGCGTAGATACCAGCCTTGTTATACTGTACGCGGGCAGCAGGATTGTTGTTGCCACCATAACCATAAGTCAAACATACAACCTCTGGAATACCACCATTCAGGAAGTCGTCGAGACTCTTGTAACGATAGTAACCAGTACCATTACGCTGATAAGCATTGTCAGCCATCTGGTGCTCATAGTTGAGACCGGCGATGATCTTGTGCTTACCGAGATAGTAAGTTACATCGTCCTTGATATTCCATACAGTATTGTGTACGGCATTGTTCCAGGTAAACAACTCATAACCCAAAGCCATATAGTTGTTGGTACCATCAGCATCAGCAGTTCCATCTACACTCTTCTGTCCGCCATCGAGGATATCGATGAATGGGAACTCTGAAGAGTCGGTGTAACGGGTATCATCCAACTTAGAGTATGTGAACAGGAACTGGTTAGACAGATTATCTGTGAAACGGCTGTTCAAGTCAACAGTCCAAGAGTTGACGAGGTTGTCAATGGCATACATACTGTTGGCAAATGACATAGAGTACTGAGACATACGGCTACCAGATGCACGTGTACCACCATCCATAGATGATGCGTTAGGAGCCTGCCAAGAACGGTTCTTGGTATAGTTGTAGCGTACAGCCAAGTGATGCTTGTCTGTGATGTTCCAGTCAACACGGAAGAGGAGCTTGTAGTTGCTCTCGTCTGCAGGGAAGTTGGTCCATGAACCTGTATCGTAACCATACTTATCCTTTACGAACTTAGAAACTCTCTCCAAATCAGCAAGCTTGGTACGAGAGATATAGTTCTCAGCATCACCGATACCATCCTCAGAACCTCTCCAGCGGTTTACCACTGTAGGAGTCTTGACCATTTCACCGTTAGCGAAGAAGAACAACTTGTTCTTGATGATAGGACCACCGAGAGAGAAACCCCAAGTAGTCTGCTGATCCTTCTCACGTGCACCAGAAATCTGCTCACGCTCGATAGCATCACCACGCATGTTCTCATTCTTGTGATATACGTAAGCGCTACCCTTGAAGTTGTTGGTACCAGACTTGGTAATAGCATTGACACCACCACCTACAAAGTTAGTCTGACGAACATCATAAGGAGAGATAACAACCTGCATTTCCTCAATAGCATCCAGAGAGATAGGAGCACCACCACCAGGAAGCTTTGAGCTCAAGCCGAAGTTGTTGTTGAAGTTTGCACCATCCACAGTGAAGTTGGCTGTACGGCCATCAGCACCTGCGAATGACATTCCGTTTCCACCATAAGGAGAAAGACGGGTGATATCAGTAATGCTACGGCTAACAGTTGGCATGTTAGCAATCTGTGCATTAGAGATGTTGGTAGAAGCACCAGTCTTCTCTACACTGAACTTGGAACCCTTTGCTACTACTACAACTTCGCCAAGCTGCTTAGCATCCTCATCAAGAGTTTCTTTCAAGTTGTAGGTTTCACCAAGCTGAAGTGTGACGTTCTTTACGACCTTAGTCTTGTAGCCAATGTAGCTGATCTTGACTTCGTAAGGACCGCCGACACGCATACCATTGATAGTGAACATACCATCAATGTTGGTTACAGCTTTGTAACGAGTTCCAGAAGGAACGTGAACGGCCTCAATCGTTGCGCCAATCACGTCTTCACCACTTGCAGTCACAGAACCACTTAAACCAGAAGTAGTAATCTGTGCCATGGCTGTAGTAACCATAAAGGCCAGCAAAGCCATTAATAAATGCAATCTTTTCTGCATACCTTTTTTATAAAAATTAATTAATAATACGGGGAAAGAATCCCCAAATATCGTTTTCGAGTGCAAATATAAACAAAAAAATCGATATAAATGTTACATCTGCATTAAAAATGATGTTTTATAACATAAAAAAAATCTGCGTTAAGCAAATAACGCAGATTTTCTTTAAATTGTTATTAATAACGGGGGTTTGCTTATAGTTTTTTTTGAGGGGTAGCGGCTACTCCTTTCGCTGCCAGATACTCATTACCTTGCGACGGATGGCAACTATATTCAGAACCGAAACTACCAGGAAGAGAGCAAAGCCTAAGGCTATGGCTGGAAGCATCGTTCCCTCTTCGATGTCTGGGAAGAGTGCCTCGATGAAATCCATGTAGTATCCTCGCAGGAAGAAGAGGATGATCCAGGCGATGACCAGAACCACGATGTTCAGAGAGATGGTGAGCACCTGGTATGGCTTCGCTACATTGCCCGGACTGTAACCTATCAAGAGCAGATTCTCCAACTTGGAAGAGTTCTTCTGTACCAGGAGATAGATGCTGAGCATCAGGATATAGAAACTCAGAACGGAAATCACAAGGCCGACAATCATCACCATCGATACCATCATACGGAGGAAATAGGTGGTCTTCTCGGCATCAAGCTTATCAGTCTCTACCTCATAACCGTTGTCATCTAGATATTTGGTGATATTCTCATCGCCCGGATTGCCTACCTCTACAATCAGACGGGTAGGATCGCTCTTCTGGTTAGGCGCAAACTCCTGGTTGCTCCAATCCATAAACGCCTGTGGCACGAGAATCGTGTTGAGACGGGAGGAGAATCCAATGACCTTTCCCTTGAACAGTTCTTTCCTGCCACCAGCCTGAATGCAGATATTGAAATCGATCATTCCCATCAGACCATCACTGATCTTAGGGAGCGAATGGCTCTGGGCGAATCCGAAGTTATACATATTAATATAGGTACGCGGGAGGATGATTGGCACCACCTTCTCGCCAGGTGTATATTTCCAATCCTTGAGCGGAACATCCACGAAACCATCAGGAACACTTTCGAAGAAAAGTTCACTGTTCAATACATTCACACCATTTACGCCCATCTGCGCATCTACCTTGTACTCGGTAGAGGTAAACTTGCCTATCTTCTTCACGAACTTCTGGTCGCTGACATCATCCATCTCTGCTCCCGAAAAGGTATTGGAGCGGCCGCTGATGGTATTGCCCATACCTATTTTCTTGCTCATGATGAGATAGTCGGCTTTCATAAAACTGTCTTGCTGAGTGAAGACAGGCAGCACATCCTGATAAAACTGAAAACCGAAAAGTACGATGAGCATACCGAAGAGATTAGCAAAGGCGAAGCCTGCAAACTGAGGTATGCTGATATGCTGACGGAGTAACTTCCAAACCAAATTCATAATCTAAATATATGTTCATAGTTTAAGTCCATGTGCTTACCGATACTGGTCACGATGACGCCAGCCCCCTGCTCCTTCGCCTCCTTCATCATGATTTCGCCCATAATGCGGGAATTGTTGTCGTCGAGGTGACTGATCGGTTCATCTGCAAGAATGAAATCGAAAGGCTGGCAGAGGGCACGCATCATCGCTACACGCTGCTGCTGACCGAACGACATCTTCCCTACCTTGGCATCCACCTTATCGGCGATACCAAGCATATCAAACCACTGCAGAATCTGCTCGCGGCTCTTGAAACCGGTAATCTTGTTCTTGATCTCTACATTCTCCATCGCCGTAAGCTCTGGAAAGAGACGGAGTTCCTGAAAGAGATGACTGATATGACGCTTTCGCATCTCTACCCAATCGGAAACCTTATAATTGGCGGTAACATCATTATCAAACATCACGCTTCCGCTGTAGTCGTGACGATAGCCGAGCACGTAGCTGCAGAAAGTACTCTTTCCGCTACCACTCTCAGCCTCTACCAGATAGAGATGACCTTTCTCGAAGGTAACATCCTGCTTCCATATCTCCGAATGCAGGTCTTCACGCTGGGCGAAAACCTGAGGAAGAACGGAATGAAGCTGAATCTTTTCCACTTTGTTTTATTGTTTAATGTTTTTTCTTTTTACTTTAAAGTATAAACCACAGAAGTAAGATTGCCGAAGACTGGAGCAAGCAGACCAGTAACAGTTGAGATGGCATCATCCTTGCCTGTGCCGCTGCCATCAGAACTCTTGGCGAGATTGATGACCATCGCCAGCTTCTGTCCCACGATAAGCTTCTGAATCTTGGCATCTATCGGATGATTGCTTGGCTTCACCGCATACTGAGCTGTCAGCTCATCGCTGCCGCTAAAGAACTGCTTATCATCGGTTACGCCGAAATAGAAGGAAGTCTTGCCATCGGTATAGAAATAAGAATTCTTACCCCAGTTGGCTATCTTGGCACCAGCAGGACATGAAGTCTTCCAGTAATCTACATCACCCAACCACTTGCTATGCGCCAACTTAGCAGCCATCATCATCTTCAGGTCTGCATCGCCCAGTGTAGGCAAGACGATGGCCATATCGCCATCTACGCTTCGCATGATGTTATCCATATCCACCGCCTGGTTGATACCCATCAGGAGGGTCTGAAGACTGCGGTTGCTCTGCATCATCGGCAGGAACTGTTCACCATTTACATTCATGAAGATACCTGCCAGGGCATCATCCGGCATCGATTTCACATAACTGCCCTTGATAGGACGATAGTTTTGTGCCGCCTTCTGCAGCGCCTTGTCGATGGTTTCATTAAAAGAGAAAGTCTCACCCTGAATCTGCAGGATGCCATCCTTTACCTCCATATCGGCAGCGATGACCACCTGCGAAGGATCGGTATCCTTAGGAGCACCCAGGGTAAATGGAGCTACGAACTTCTCAGGCAAAGCCTGTGCCTGAGCCACCATAGCCATAGGAGAAGTGAGGGTCTGCAGACGCTCGTACATAGGAGAAACGGTGATGCCATCCTCCTCTTCTGCTTTAAGATACTTTACCATCTGCTGCTGGAGCTGAGCCTGGGCGTCAGCCACCACAGGTCCCATCACGAGGAGCGCCTGACCGGAGAAGCCTACAAGCCACGAATCCTTCAAGACTGCGAAATGAAAGCCTTTGCGCTCCTTCACTTCCGAAGCAATGCACTTCTTGGCAAGCGAGGCAAGCCAGTCTTCCACATCCCCCTCATCGCTCACCTTGGCACAGAGACCGAGGTTGCCATCGGCACTCTCGAAGAGATAAAGTTTTTCAGAGATATCGATGCCACACTTATCTACATCATCCACGTGGAGCAGAGACTTGAGCATACCCGCCTTGTCTTCCGCATTCTTATCGGAAGCCAGCTGCTGCAAATCCACCGAGATAAGAGCTGTACTTTTCTTAGGAATGGCATTGAGATAATCGCTGCCAGAGCATGAGCTTAACACTACAACGAGAAGTGCTAAGCTCATCAAAACCAAATTCTTATACAATCTTTTCATTATACTAACACTCATATAATCTTCTTATATTCTTCTTGCAATATGCGCCATGTGAACAGCTACAAGTCCCGCCGTTTCCGTACGAAGACGACTGGTACCTAGCGATACGCTCTCGTAACCATTCTCCAAGGCTAGACGAACTTCATCAATAGAGAAATCGCCTTCTGGACCTACCAATACCGTGATATCAGCAGCATCCTTGCCATCAGTATCATCAGATAATGACGAGATTTCCTGAAAGAAATCCTTCTTCTCTACTTCTTCGTAGCAATGACAGATAAACTTGCGCCCCGGACGAGGAGTCTGGATAAACTCCTTGAAGCTCTCCAACTCATTCACGACCGGTTTCCACGCCTTGTGACTCTGCTTCACGGCAGAGATGACAATCTTATCTATTCTAGGAGTCTTCACTACCTTTCGTTCAGAAAATTGACAATTGAGGAAAGAGAGTTCATCGAATCCAATCTCCGTAGCTTTCTCAGCCATCCACTCTATACGCTCCATCATCTTGGTAGGTGCAATGGCAAGATGGATATGCCCCTTCCATGCACGTTTCTGAGGCATATTCTCCTTGATTTCATAAAGACAGCGCTTGCTGGAGGCTGCTGTCACCTCTGCACGATAGAAAGCCCCTTCCCCATCCATGAGGAAAATCTCATCACCACCCTTCAGTCGCAACACTCTCAGCGCATGGGTAGCCTCCTCTGCGGGCAATTCCACCTGGTTTGCCGCATCCGGCACATAGAAATATCTAACCTCTTTCATTCGTTACCAATTATCTATCATCAATGATCAATCAGTCAAGTTCTTTTCATCCTTTTCTTCCTGGCGGCGCTTCATCTCATCACGGATAAAGGAAGCTCCCTCGTAGTTTTCTTCTTCTACCGCTTTCTCCAGTGCTTTCTTGAGAAGTGAATCCGGTAATCCCACGATAGGAAGTGCCACACTCATCACATCCTTGCGGAAAGGTGTAGTGAATTTCTGAAGCACCTCCATATTGGTAAAGATCTCCAGACCGGCGGCCAACGCCAGCAGGACAGCCTCATCCTGAGGAAGAGAATACGCTGATCCAGAAGTAGCATTCACCAGTTTTGCCTTAGGCCCTATGTTTCCATTGGCCTCGAAAACAACGTGATAGGCTTGAGGACCCTGTTCACAAATCATTCTAGCCAACACATCTACCAGATGCGGATGCTTGACATCCTTATCAAGCTGACGAAACTTGATTTCATTAGCCATCGGCTTATCTGTTACAATGGAGAGTGCACGTTCCTCCTCGGCATCAGTAAGAGTGACAACACAAGCCTCCTCTGCATCAGGAATTGCAAAAGCTCCCTGATAAACTAATTTTATTTTTTCCATTTTCATTATCCTTTCTTTGGTCTAAACAATACGGCAAAGGCTACACCGACCACGAGTGCATAACCTGCGAAGATAAACCAGCAAGTCTGCCAATCGCCCATCAAATACCCATTCTCCCAATGACAATAATGGTTGATCACCAGTCCTGCAAGAATTGTGCCAACAGAGGCTCCCAAACCATTGGTCATCAGCATGAAAAGTCCCTGGGCAGAAGCACGCACCTTAGGCTCGCACTTCTGATCTACGAACAGTCCACCCGATACATTGAAGAAATCGAATGCCACACCATAGACGATACATGAGAGTATAAAGAGGGTTACGCCTGGGAAAGCAGGGTTACCCAATCCGAAGAATCCGAAGCGGAATACCCATGCAAACATCGCAATGAGCATCACTACCTTGATGCCATAGCGCTTGAGGAAGTATGGAATCAGGAGGATGCAGAGTGCCTCTGCCACCTGAGAGATAGAAACCAGGAGAGTGGCATTATTGGCTGCAAATGTATCCAGCATCGAAGGATCACCCTTGAAACTGGTGATGAACGGAGTAGCATAACCATTGGTTACCTGCAGGCTCATACCCAGCAGACCCGAGAAGATGAAGAACATCGCCATCTCGCGGCTCTTGAAGAGCTTGAAGGAATCGAAGCCCCAGGTCTCCATCCAGCTGCGTGCCTCTTTCTTCACCAACGGGCACTGTGGCAGGCTGAAGCAGTAGAGGAAGAGGACGATGCCCAATACTCCAGATACCAGGAACTGGAAGTGGGTATATTGGAACTTATGTGCATTTTCGGTAAAGAGGAACATAAACGAACCGTTATCCCAGGTTGCACAGTTGACAATCCACATGGTAAGGATAAATCCTACGGTACCGAAGACGCGGATTGGAGGGAAATCCTTCACGGTATCAAGTCCATGATTCTTCAGAATGGTGAATGCCGAAGTATTTGACAGCGCCAGCGTAGGCATATAGAAAGCTACGCTGAAGGTATAAATCGCCATGAAGACAGTCTCGTTAGGAGTAGCACTCGCCTCTCCCATCAGGAAAAGAGCTATCATCGACAAGCCGGCCAGGAGATGGCAATAGCCCAAGAGGCGTTGCGGCTGCACATACTTGTCAGCAACAATACCCATCAATGTAGGCATGAAGATAGAAACTATACCCTGGATGGTATAGAACCAGGAGATTTCAGCACCCATCCCGGCCTTGCCGAGATAGTTGCCCATAGATGTGAGATAGGCTCCCCAAACTGCGAACTCCAGAAAGTTCATCAGCGCCAAGCGAACTTTTAGATTCATTTTCTTATTTTTATATTTCCTTATGGTTTTAATATTCTTTTTCCGTCTGCTGCGTCCTCCTTCTCAAGGGATACGCCATTGCAGATTATATCTTGCAAAGATACACAAAATCTCTTAAAGAACGCAGATTTTTTAAGAATATCCGCAAAAAAGCTAGTTTATTTAACAAATAATATGTAATTTTGCAGCCGAAATCAAAACAAAAGATAAAATGTTATTAAAGTTTTTCCTAACGTGTAATAAGATTGGTGCCTTTACGCTAGGTGGAGGCTACGCCATGATACCTATCATGGAGAGAGAATTCGTGGATAAGAACAGATGGATGGACAAACAGGAATTTATGGACATCATGGTGGTGGCTCAAACTACCCCGGGCATCTTCGCCATTGACATGGCGAGCCATATCGGCTACAAGATGAAGGGTGTATGGGGCGGCATAGTGGGGGCTGTCGGCATCGCCCTGCCTTCTATCATCGCCATTCTCATCATCGCCATGTTCTTCCAGCAGTTTAAGGATAATTACTGGGTGGGCAAGTTCTTTGCGGGTGTTCGTCCGGCTGTGGTGGCGCTGATTGCGGCTCCTTGCTTCAAGATGGCAAAGACGGCGAACATCAACCGCTACAACTTCTGGATTCCGTTTGTATGCTGTGCGCTGATTGCTGCATTCGGCATCTCACCTATCTACATCATCATTGCTGCCGGCGTGCTTGGCTGGCTTTACGGCAAGTACAAGAAGCAAAGCTAATCATAAAGTTAAAAGTTCAACGCTAAAAGTTCAAAATTCAACGCTAAAAGTTCAAAGTAAGAAAAATGCTATTCCTAAAGTTATTTATCATATTTACCAAGATTGGTACATTTAATTTTGGTGGAGGATATGCGATGCTGTCACTCATCCACAACGAAACCGTAGTAAAGAATCATTGGCTCACCAATGCCGAGTTTACGGATATCGTGGCTATCAGCCAATCTACTCCGGGGCCTATCGGCATCAACTGCGCCACATACGTGGGCTATACCGCTTGTCTCCATGCGGGTTATCCTGTCTGGGCAGCCTGGTTGGGCTCCTTCCTGGCATCCCTCTCCATCATGTGGCTGCCATTCATCATCATGATTCTCATCAGCCGTTATCTGATGACTCACAAGGATTCCAAGATAGTAAAGGACATCTTCGCAGGTCTTCGCCCTGCCATCATCGGATTGATTGCTGCAGCAGCTGTGCTCTTGATGAATAAGGAGAATTTTGGATCGCCAACAGAAAATCCATTTGCATTCGGTGCCAGCGTAGCATTGTTCCTGGGTGCCTTCTATTTCACCAAGGCCAAAAAGGCAAATCCGATATTGCTGCTTTTCATCTGTGGAATCATCGGGTTGTTTATCTTCTAAACAACCCAAACACCTTCAAATAGGCACAAAAAAAAATTGATTGTCTCCCGACAACCAATCTTTTATTAACCTTAATAATCTAATACCATGAAAAACACGTTGCAAAATTACAAATAATCCTGCAACTTTCCATATTTTATTGCAAAAACCTACAGAGATTTAACTCTCTTTAAATGTTTTTCCATTCCATTTAAAACTTCTTTGCAATTTTATTGCATTTACTGCCTTTTTATCATCAGCAGAGAGCAATGGCAAAGACAGGCGTACAACCAGCGAGTTTTCGTTCTGCAAAAGCAAGGCACTCACCATTCTCGGTTCTACCATCGCCTTCAGTTCTGCAAAGCGAGTTTCGCTCATCGTATCCGGTTTCAGGATAAGGCTTTCTGCCAAATCCTCCATTCGCTTACCATCCAGGAGACGAGTGGCATCCATCTTCTTCCAATCCTGATTGTAGAAATAGAGCTCACTCTCCTTCTCGGGACCAGCGAAAGTCTTGACTACGCAGAGCACGAAATCTCCGTTTTCCACAGGCAACTTTTTCACCTGCAAGGTAGAAGCCTTGGTCATACGGATCTGCACGAAGTCCTGGGTCAGCGTATCCATCACGCTCACCTCTTCCAGGAGATTCTTCACTTCAGCCTTCACTCCCATCTCCTGCAACTCAGCAAATTCGAGTCGCATGTTCTTGTTGAGACAAGGCATTACTTCATCAGGCATCGAAACCAGCAGGTCTTTCATCGACTTGGCCCCGACACCCAGGCTTGCTGTCAGCAAGCAAGCCATCATTATATATTTCATCTTCTTCATTCTTACAATTCCTTCGACCATTTCTTCCCCCAAGGAGTAAAGAGCCATATCAAATCACATAAATCATTACCAATCCTTCCATATTTCTCTATTTTCCGACAAAAGTACAGAAAATAATTGTAATCTGCAAGTTTTTTCGTATTTTTCTATCCAATAATCGCTAAAAAAAAGAAAAAGAGGAAAGTGCTTCCTCTTGAAACACTTCCCTCTCAAATTGTCTAATCTATTAATCGTACTTATCTTCTTCAGAAAAGATTTACTCCTCAACAGCAGCCTGCGCCGCAGCCAAACGTGCGATAGGCACGCGGAATGGAGAACATGAAGCATAGTTCATGCCAACCTTAGCGCAGAACTTAACTGATGAAGGCTCACCACCGTGCTCACCGCAGATACCTGTGCGGAGGTTAGGACGGGTAGCACGACCATTCCCTACTGCCATCTTGATGAGCTGACCAACACCCTCCTGGTCGAGAACCTGGAATGGGTCAACCTTCAAGATCTTCTTCTCCATGTATGCAGGGAGGAATGAAGCGATGTCGTCACGAGAGTAACCGAAGGTCATCTGTGTCAAGTCGTTAGTACCGAATGAGAAGTACTGAGCCTCTTCTGCAATCTGACCTGCTGTAAGAGCAGCACGTGGAATCTCAATCATTGTACCGATCTCGAACTCAACCTCTACGCCGTACTCGATGAAAACTTCCTTAGAAGTAGCGAGGATGATAGCCTTCTGCTGCTTGAGCTCCTGAACGGTACCGATGAGCGGAACCATGATTTCTGGACATGGGTTGTAACCTTCCTTCTTCAACTCGCAAGCTGCACCGAGGATGGCACGAGTCTGCATAGCTGTAATCTCTGGGAATGTGATACCGAGACGGCAACCACGATGACCGAGCATAGGGTTGTTCTCTGCCAGAGAGTTTACACGCTTCTTGATTTCCTCTACGCTTACGCCCATCTCCTTAGCCATGGTCTGCTGACCAGCCAAATCGTGAGGTACGAACTCGTGGAGAGGTGGGTCGAGCAAGCGGATGTTCACGTGGCAGCCATCCATAGCCTTGAGGATGCCGTAGAAGTCAGCCTTCTGATATGGGAGGAGCTTGGCAAGTGCCTTCTCGCGACCCTCTACTGAGTCTGCCAGAATCATCTCACGCATGGCAACGATCTTCTGATCATCGAAGAACATGTGCTCTGTACGTGTCAAACCGATACCCTTGGCACCGAATGCACGAGCTACCTCAGCATCGTGTGGAGTATCAGCATTGGTACGGATCTCCATCTTTGTATATTTGTCGCAGAGGTCCATCAGCTCCTTGAAGTCGCCTGAAAGCTCTGCAGCCTTTGTCTCAATCTGTCCTGCGTAAACCTGACCTGTAGTACCGTTCAGAGAAATGTAATCACCCTCCTTGTAAACTACGCCCTCAATCTCAACAGTCTTAGTCTTGTAGTCAACGTTGATAGATCCAGCACCAGATACACAGCACTTACCCATACCACGAGCTACAACGGCAGCGTGAGAAGTCATACCACCACGAGCGGTAAGGATACCCTCGGCAGCCGACATACCAGCGAGGTCTTCAGGAGAAGTCTCGATACGAACCATGATTACCTTCTTGCCATCCTCGTGCCACACCTGAGCATCGTCAGCGTGGAATACGATCTGACCGCAGGCAGCACCTGGAGAAGCAGGGAGACCCTGAGTGATGACCTTAGCTCTAGAGAGCGCCAGCTTATCGAATACTGGGTGCAAAAGCTCATCGAGCTTCTGAGGCTCACAGCGGAGGATAGCAGTCTTCTCGTCGATCATACCTTCGTGGAGGAGGTCCATAGCAATCTTCACCATAGCGGTACCTGTACGCTTACCATTACGTGTCTGGAGGAACCAGAGCTTACCTTCCTGTACGGTGAACTCCATGTCCTGCATATCGTGATAGTGGTGCTCCAACTTATCCTGGAGAGCGTCGAGCTCCTTGTAAAGCTCAGGCATAGCCTCTTCCATAGAAGGATACTTAGCTACGCGCTCCTCCTCAGAGATGCCAGCACGCTCAGCCCAGCGCTGAGAACCGATCTTTGTAATCTGCTGTGGTGTACGGATACCAGCTACTACGTCCTCACCCTGTGCATTAATAAGATACTCACCATTGAAGAGGTTCTCACCATTACCTGCATCACGAGAGAAGCAAACACCTGTAGCAGAAGTCTCGCCCATGTTACCGAATACCATCGCCATGACAGAAACTGCTGTACCCCACTCATCAGGAATACCTTCCATCTTACGGTAGAGGATAGCACGCTCGTTCATCCATGAACGGAACACAGCGCAGATAGCACCCCAAAGCTGATCGATTGGGTTAGTAGGGAAATCCTGACCAGTCTGCTCCTTGATAGCAGCCTTGAAGAGCTCAACGAGCTTCTTGAGAGACTCTACAGAGAGGTCCTTGTCGAGAGTAACACCCTGCTCTTCCTTCACCTTTTCGATGATAGCCTCGAATGGGTCGATATCTTCCTTGTTAACTGGCTTAAGACCCATAACAACATCACCATACATCTGTACGAAACGACGATATGAATCGTAAACGAAATGAGGATTACCGGTCTTCTTGACCATACCCTCAGCCACCTCATCATTCAAACCAAGGTTGAGGATGGTATCCATCATACCTGGCATAGATGCGCGAGCACCTGAACGTACTGAAACGAGGAGAGGATTCTCTACGGAACCGAACTTGCTGTTCATCAATGCCTCTGTATGAGCTACAGCAGCCATTACTTCATCCTGAAGAAGTTCCTTGATTTTCTCCTCACCTACCTCATAATACTCATTACAAGTATCAGTTGTGATGGTGAAACCTGGAGGAACAGGTACACCAATAAGGTTCATCTCGGCGAGGTTCGCACCCTTACCGCCAAGAACTTCACGCATCTTCGCATTTCCTTCGGCTTGTCCATTGCCGAACGTATAAACTCTTTTTTCGTTCATTTTGTTATAGGTTCAAAAATTTTATATAATTCTAGTTATTATCAATTTTTTGTTGATGATGCAAATATACAACATTTCTCTGAAACTACCAAACTTTTATACTCTTTTTTGCTATCTCGAGATTACATTTCACACTGTTGTCGCACACACGGGGCTATTTTTAACAATCTACTATCAATATGCAACGATTGAGAGGAATTTATAAGTTGACAAAGAAAGAGATTCTGACAGTTTGAGAGGCAGAATCCCCCCTCAGGGCCGCCTTTTCCTACGTCGCGACGCGGGAATTATTACGTCGGGACGCAGGAATTGCTACGTCGCGACGTAGGAAAATGGGCACCGGGAGAGGAAAGGTGAGGGTGTGTCATAAGAAAGTCTTCCGCCAGGCGTCCCGGCGGATTTGCAATCCGTCGTTAAAAAAGGTTCGACCTATAGACAACGGGGGATTTGTAATCCCCCTATAAAAGAAAAAGCATACTCCTTTGCTGCGGATTACAAATCCGCAGAGCCGAAATAGGTTAGGACATTTTTTAACGCCGGATTGCAAATCCGGCGGGACGCCTAGCGGACTTGCGTTCTAGAAAAAGTCAAAAGGTCAAAAGGTCAAAAGTCACATTTGACAAAAGTGAAAATGTGAAAGGGAAAAAGGGAAAGTGAAAAAGTGAAAGTGAATAGGTGAACGAGGTGAATGGTGAATTGGGTGAATCAGTCGGTTTTGCGAATGTGATTTTTCAAAGAACAGAAATGAGACGAATCCTAAACATCATATAACAATAATCAAATATCAAGATTAAGACTATTAAATACCATTAATTATCAAAAAAGCATTTAATAATGTACGCGCGTAAGTACTACTTTTATTATATATGAGAGTGTAAACTAAACTGTGTCAAGCTACAATAAAAGTAGTTTAACACAGTTT
>ERZ1023869.48-NODE-48-length-55193-cov-34.025246_pt1 | contig 55193 bp, 38 predicted proteins | sample MGYA00380390_ERZ1023869 | MGnify/ENA primary metagenome ERZ1023869 (study PRJEB33179, sample SAMN07449005) | human gut metagenome | biome: Human-gut; feature: Human associated habitat; material: Faeces | host: Homo sapiens | place: India: Bhopal | collected...
CGATAGCTGTTCGCTCTGCTGCGAAAGCTGTTCGCTCTGCTGCGATAGTTGTTCGTTCTGCTGCGATAGTTGTTCGTTCTGCTGCGATAGTTGTTCGTTCTGCTGCGAAAGCTGTTCCTCTTGTTCTTTCAGTATTTTGTCTCGCTGCATGATGGCTGTGTCGCGATCCTCAATGGCCTTATAGTATTCGTCCTCGACGTTCATATCCTGTCGCATCTCTGAGTTGGCAGCGGCAGCTGTGAGCTTATGCAGCACGTACAGCATGTCGTTGTCGTCGGCATACTTGTCCTCGTCTATCTTGAGCACCTGCTGCGTGTTGCCCTCAACCTGGGTTTGGTCGAACACGCTGAGCACCTTCTCGAGACGATTGTTCACATTGCCGTGCAGAAGCGGTATCTGAACGATGATACTGTTATGGGTGAGACTCTCCACGAATGGCTCTTCGCTGCCTTCCTTCACGATGTTGCCGTTATAGTCGAACACGTCGTGATTGACGTATACTATCGGTTCGTTGATATTTCCGACACGGTGTCCGAGGAGATATACAGCCACCATCGGGTAAGCAAAGCCTTTCTCGTCTTCTTCGCGTATGTTGCTCTTGTTGCTGTATTGTGCTCCGAGATACTGGCGGAAACGCAGTGTTTCGGTATTGAGCCACGTCTTCTGCAGCTCAATCAGCACAACACGGTCCTTCTCCACATCGCCTTCGCGCTCACGAACGGTAGCCGCGAAGTCAATGCGGAACATAGAGAGCGTATCGCGTGTGGTGTTGCTGTATTCATGCGGACGCACCGTCACGTGCACCACTTCTTTCTTCAGCAAAGCCGACAGCATGGTCTTGGCTATGCGCTCGTCCTCCATGATGTATTTGAACACGGAGTCGTAAATCGGGTTGGCTACATGTATAAACATAACTTTCTGGTTTTATTGTTTTTACAAAAGTAGATAAAATATTCCGAATAATGAGGCTGTTGCATAAAAAAACTCCGCACGGCAATCTTTCATCGCCATGCGGAGTCTTTATCTGTTGCGTATCATTACGCCCGGTTTTCTTACTTGGTGTAGCCCTCGTTCTGCTTCAGAGCGCCACCCGACTTTGTGATTTCGGTTGACGGGTAGGGGAAGGCTATCATATAGTCCTGATATGTGCTCTTGTTCTTGTAGTCCTCATAGTCGCCTACTGTGAAGGTGCTGTTCCAGTCAGAACGGTCTGCATAGTGGCGGGCACGCGGATGAGCGTTAAGCTCCTTCGATGCGAGAGCCTTTATCTCTGCGTCGCCAGAGTGATACCAGCGCTTCAGGTCGTAGAGATGGTCGGTGAACTCGAAGGCAAGCTCGCAGCGGCGCTCGTGATAGAGGTCGGTCCATGTGGCGTTGCCGGTGAGCGGAGTGAGGTGAGCGCGTGTACGGATGCGGTTGATGTCCGTGGCAGCCTTGTCGGCATGACCGGTGGCGAGGTAAGCCTCGGCACGGAGCAACAGCATGTCAGCGAAGCGTACGAGCGGGAGGTTTACGCGGGCTGTAGGCCAGTTGCCGTTGGAGCTGACGTATGCCTTAGTGGCGTCCTCGTACTTGAACGGATCCATATACTTGTTGATCATGAAGCCAGACTCGACGTCTGATGTAGAGAAGAACTTGCGTGTTTCGCCGAAGAACTGGAACTCCTGTCCGTACTCGAGGACTGAGCGGGTGATGCGTGCGTTGCCGGCACCGTCCTTAAGCATTTCCTCGAAGATGTCGTAAGAGGGCTTTATCTGGCCCCAACCGTTGTAGATGCCCCAACCCTTGTTCTCAAGGATAACACCGGGGAATTCAGAACCACCGGGGGTGTCGCCACCGGTTCCGGCGATGCCGAAGAGATACTCCTTGGTCCAGTAGTTGGCGAAGTCTGATGAGAAGACGTCAGCAAACTCAGGAGCGAGGTCGCGACCGTAGTCGCTCTCCAGAGAGTTGACCATCTTTATGACGTTCTCCCACTGTGTCTTGTCCCATGTTGCCCAGTAAGCGTAAACCTTGGCCTTGTATGCCACGGCTGCTGCCTTGTGTGCACGACCGCGATTGTCGATGTCGTATTCCTCAAACTTGGGCAGGTAATTGATGGCGTTGTCGAGGTCTTCGATGATAAGCTTGTAGTTGTCCACTACAGAAGCCTGCTGCTTGGGGATGGAGTTGTCGTATCCGCCGGGATAGTCCTCATAGCGTGTGAATGGCACACCCTGCTTGTCTGTGCCGTAACGGTAAGCCACGTAGAAATGGCTGAAGGCACGCATGAAGTAAGCCTCGCCGAGAGAACGCTTCTCCACATTGGTGAGCGCCTTTGACGATTCCTTCTTCAGGAGCTGGTCGACCACCCAGTTGGAGCGCGACACTATGTTCATCAGACGCTCGTATGTGCCCTTCAGCGGACTCTCCTCGCCGGTGTACTGGAGTGTTGCGAGAGTGTTGTAGTTGCGGGTACGTCCCCAAACGATGTCGCATGCGCCACCCTGCTCCCAGAACATTTCGCGACCGAACAGTCCCTCCTGATGGATGGGTGCATAGAGAGCGTCCACGGCGTCAATGGCCTGGTCGTCATTAGTGAAATATAGCGTCGTGGTAGGGTCGCCTTCCTTTTGTACGTCGAGGAAATCGCTACACGAACTAAGCAGTGCCGCAGAAAGCACGGCAGTCAATAAATATTTTGCTTTCATAGATATTGCTTTTTTGTAGGATTAGTAAGTAAGTTTCACGCCGAATGAGAAAGTACGTGCCACCGGATACTTCATAGCGTCCCATCCGCCACACTCGGGATCGATGCCCGTGTAGTCGGTGATGGTGAAGAGGTTCTCACCGCTGACGTAAACGCTGAGGCGGCTGCTGCGGCTGTTAAGGTGAGCGCACTTGCGGAGAAGATTGGTGAGGTCGTAGCTTACGGTCACGTTCTTCAGACGCAGGTAAGAAGCGTTCTCCAAGTACCAGTCAGAAGCTGTAGAGAAGTTGCCGTTAGGATCGTTCTTCGAGAGGCGCGGAATGTCAGAGCCGCGGTTGGTCTCGCTCCAAGCGTCGAGGATGCGCGAGTCGCGGTTGAAGTTGCCCTCAACGTCAGAGAGAGTCATACACTTAGCCACGTTCATGGCCTTGGCACCTGCCACGCCCTGGAGCATTGCAGAGAACGAAAGGTCCTTCCATGTGAAGCCGCCTGAGAGCGAGAAGGTGTACTTCGGAGTGGCAGAGCCACAGTACTGGCGGTCGTCATCGGTGATCTTGCCGTCGCCGTTCTTGTCGATGAACTTCAGGTCGCCAGCCTTTGCGTTGGGCTGGATGCGGTTGCCGTCCTTGTCGACGTATGCAGCTGCTTCTGCGTCGCTCTGGAAGATTCCTGCGTTCTTGATAAGGTAGAAGGATCCGAGGGGCTGACCCTCTGCGTCCTGATAGCAGTAAGGAATGATGCGGAACGAACCGTCGCCGGTCCATACGCCCTTGTTGCCTTCAGCGTCCTTCACGCCTATGTCGCTAACCCAGTTCTTCAGCCATGAGAAGTTGCCGCTTACGAAGTATGACCAGTCCTTGTTGATGCGGTCGTTCCAGTTAATGGATGCCTCGAAGCCACGGTTGCGGACCTCGCCCTGATTGACGAGCATGGCGTCCAGACCGATAGAGCTGGGCCAGTTCATAGACTGTGTCTGGATGAGGTCAAAGGTACGCTTCTCGTACCAGTCGAATTGCATAGCCAAGCGGTCGTTGAACATGTTGATGTCAAGACCGAGGTCGAACTGCTCAGATGTCTCCCAAGTAAGGTTGTTGTTGAGAGCTATGGAGTTATAGATGAATGTATCCCACAACTTGTTTTTCTCGACACCGTACTGTGCCTGCTCCTGCCATGAGTTCTTTGAGAGCAGAGCCGAGCGATAGTTGTAGCCGATGGAACCGAGGTTGCCCACACGACCCCAAGAAGCGCGGAGCTTCAAGAGCGATACTACGTCATTCTTCGGGAAGAACGATTCGTTGGAGATTTTCCATCCAGCTGTGACAGCGGGGAAGTCGCCGTGGTTCTTTGTCTTGGGCAGACGGCCGGCATAGTCGCGACGCCAAGAAGCGGTGAGGAAGTAGCGGTCGTCGTAAGAGTAAGCCAAGCGGCCGATGAGCGAGACGTTGGCGTCAGGACCGGTGAGATAGTCCTTGGCGGATACTGATCCGGCGTAAGCGAGATACTGCAGGTAAGCCGACTCGTCAGCGAATGTCTTGCCGTTTACCTCGAAGCCGCGCACGTTGTAGTGGTCGGCGGTGGTGGAGAAGAGGGCGCCTACGGTGTGCTTGCCGAAGGTATTGTCATAAGTAAGCGTGTTCTCCGTCTTCCACTGGTCGGTGCGGTATGTGCTCTCATCAAGAGAGTTGGCGCCGTCAGGCTTGCCCACCTCGTCGCGACGCGGTGAGAACTGCTTGTAGTAGTTGGTCTGAAGGTTGTATGTGAAGCGGCTCACAAACTTAAGTCCAGGAATGACGTTGCCGATTTCTAATGATGTGGTAGACCATGCGTCGTTGGTGCGGTTGAAGATATTCTTAGATGAGAGAGTGTTTATCGGATTGACAGCATCGCCGTGGATGTCAGCGAAAGATCCGTACTTGGCTATGTATGCAGGATCCTCCGTTGTGGTGCCTCCGAATCCGCTCTGTGTGAACGGACTGTATACGGTGGCGCTGGCAGGCATGTAGATGGCGGAGAGGATAGGTCCGGTGTAGCCTTCGTTTGTGGCAGTGGTGCGGTTCTCCGTGTTCTTCCATACGAAGTCTTCGCTGATGGATACCCACTTGTTGAGCTGATACTTGCCGGTGTAGTGGAGGGCGAGGTTCTTGTTGAAAGTGTAGCGCATGATACCCTCATCGTTGTCGTAAGCGAATGAGAGGCGGTTGGTGGATGTCTCGTTGCCGGTGCTGAGCGCTACGTTATGGCGCTGATAGAAGGCGGTGCGGAACACCTCGTCCATCCAGTTGGTGCGTGTGGTGCCCACCCACGGGTTCTTCGTAACGTCCCAACCAGTGGGAAGATTCATTCCTGCACTGGCATACGAGCGCTTGCGCATCTCTATCTCCTGCTCGGCGTTGAGCGGAGTGGGGAGGTTCATGGCGTTGCGGATGCCAACCATGCCGTCGTACGAGATGGATGTCTGGCCCTTCTTGGCTTTCTTTGTGGTTACGAGCACTACGCCGCCCGCTCCTGACTGTGCACCGTAGATGGCAGCCGAAGCGGCGTCCTTGAGCACTACGATAGACTCGATGTCGTTAAGTGAAGCGATGGGAGCGCCGGGCACTCCGTCAACCACCCACAGCACGTTGTCGCCGTTCTGCGAGCCTTGACCACGGATTACGATGTTGGGATTGGCAGTAGGGTCGCCGCCGTCAGCTGTGACGGTCACACCGGCAAGCTGTCCCTGCAGCATGCCCTCTGTGGAGGTGACAGGGCGTACGGCCAGTTCGTCTACGTTGCTTACAACGCCGATGGCAGCCGAAAGGTCCTTCTTCTTTGTGGCTGTGCCATAACCGATGGCAACCACCTCGTTCAGCATTTTGCTGTCCTCACGGAGTGTTATGTTAAAGTCCTTGGCATTCTGTATAGCCTTGAATGTCTCAGGTAGATATCCGATGTATGATACCTCTACGCTTGCTCCCGGCTTCACCTGCATGGCGAAGCGTCCGTCTATGTCGGTGATGGTTCCTGCCTTGCCGCCTACCATCTTCACAGATGCTCCGATGACGGGTTCGCCATTGGCATCCTTTACGACACCCTTGATGGTTATGCTTCCATACTGCTGCATAAGCACCTCAGGACTTTTCTTGTAGGCAGTGCCTGCATAAGCCGAGGAGGAAAATGATAGCATGGAACATGCGGCGGCTCCGAAGAAGCCCCACATCCAATTCTGTTTAGAAAAACCTTTTCCCATGTTTCTTGATTTAAGTTATAAAAAATATGATGTAGTTTTCTTGATATTTTGTTTTAGTATGGTATGGTTACGTATATCCACACGCTGCAAATGTAGTGATAATGTTCCGATTATCCAATGATTTGTTCTGATATTTACTACCTATATGCGCTTTTTATTCCAATCGTAATGTTTATGAAATGTAAACTGGGGATAGCAGAAATACTAATGTAATGTAAAAAAATGAATGTTAACTTTGTAGTGACAAATTAATATGTTAACTTTGCACTTAGTAAAAAAACGATATATATAAACGTTTTATAAAAACTATTTTTTATACAATTATGGTAAACTACAAAGAATTGGGCTTGGTGAACACTCGTGATATGTTCGCAAGAGCCATCAAGGGTGGTTATGCTATCCCTGCATTCAACTTCAACAACCTCGAGCAGCTCCAGGCCATCATCAAGGCTTCTTCAGAGCTCAAGTCGCCGGTTATCCTTCAGGTTTCTAAGGGTGCCCGCAACTACGCTAACGAGACTCTTCTCCGCTACATGGCAGAGGGTGCCGTTGAGTATGCTAAGGAGCTTGGCTGCAAGCATCCTGAGATTGTTCTTCACCTTGACCACGGTGACAGCTTCGAGCTTTGCAAGAGCTGTGTAGACCTCGGCTTCTCTTCAGTAATGATCGACGGTTCTGCTCTTCCTTACGAGGAGAACATCGCTCTTACAAAGAAGGTTGTAGACTACGCTCATCAGTTCGACGTAACTGTAGAGGGTGAGCTCGGTGTATTGGCAGGTGTTGAGGACGAGGTTTCTTCAGACGTATGCCACTATACAAAGCCTGAGGAGGTTATCGACTTCACAAGCCGCACAGGTGTTGACTCACTCGCTATCTCTATCGGTACTTCTCACGGTGCTTACAAGTTCACACCGGAGCAGTGCACACGCGACCCGAAGACCGGCAAGCTCGTTCCTCCTCCATTGGCATTCGACGTCCTCGACGAGATCATGGAGAAGCTCCCTGGATTCCCAATCGTTCTCCACGGTTCTTCTTCAGTTCCCCAGGAGTATGTTGACATGATCAACGAGTACGGTGGCAAGTTGCCTGACGCTGTTGGTATTCCTGAGGAGCAGCTCCGCAAGGCTTCTGCTTCTGCAGTTTGCAAGATCAACATCGACTCTGACTCACGTCTCGCATTCACCGCTGCTGTTCGCAAGGTATTCCACGACAAGCCAGGTGAGTTCGACCCGCGTAAGTACTGCGGTCCCGCTCGCGACCTCATGGAGCAGATGTACAAGCACAAGATCATTGACGTGCTCGGCTCTGACAACAAGCTCGCTCAGCTCGACTAATCGAGTGGCTTGACCAAGCAACAAAACTAACAACGCGCCCAGAATCCGAAAGGTTCTGGGCGCGTTTGCTGTATATAGGAATGTAAGCAAGGTCTATTTGGGAATATGCCATATCCTCCTCGTTTTGCATTGTAATATAAATTACAGTTTATTTAGTTGAGAGTTGAGAATGGAGAGTTGAGAGTTATGATATGTATGATAGTTAATATATTGATTATTATACACTTAATAAGGTAATCATCGCTCGGCTTTGCCGCTTGCCTTAGCAGGAACTCTCAAATTTCAACTCTCAACTCTCAACTTCGTTAGATAAATTCCTGTTTCCCCATTCCTTTAACGTAAACAAAAAAAGAGATTGCTCGGTGAGGACGTTTTATCCTCAACTGAGCAATCTCTTGTTATTTTAGTAATGATAGGTGTTCTGTCTGAACATTGCTGTTCTGTCTGAGAACCCTAACAACACCTTACTTGATGTTCATAATCTGTGTTGCGTTGGGATCGTCAGGACGAATCTCAAGCAGCTTGGCAGCCCAGTGCTTAGCCTCTGTCTTCTTGTCGTTCTGGATATAGTGAACGGCGAGGTAAGTGTAAGCTGTGGCGAGCTTGTTAACGTCAGAATCAGTCTTGTCTGCCTTTGCCTCTACCAGCTCGACGAGCTTCTTGTAGTAGGGGAGAGCGATACCAGCCTTTACGTCCGGGTTGATGAGGTGATAAACAGTAGCCTGCTTGTTTACAGCGTAGATGGCAGCATAGTCGAACTTCTCTGCAATTTTGCCGTACATGTCGGCAGCGTTCTTGTAAGCTGCGTCCTTGTCTGCGTCTGTTGTAGCTGCTTCAGCCTGCTCCAGATAGATGTCTGCGAAGCTGTCGTAGTCCTTGTATGTGATTTCGTCACCCATAACCTCAAGATACTTGTTGTAAGCGGCTACAGCCTCATTGAACTGCTTGCCCTTTGAGTAAGCCATTGCGATGAGCTTGTTCACTTCCTTGTTCTCAGGGTCAACCTCTGAAATCTTCTTGTAAGCGTCGACAGCTGCCTGTGTGTCGCCAGTGTTGATGAGAGCGTCAGCATAGTAGCTGTAGTCAGCAGCAGTGTACTTGATGGTGTCAGTAGCGGCGAAGAGATTCTTGCCGTATGTCACTGCCTCTGCATACTTCTTCTGCTTGTCTGCTGCGAAGAGACCGATACGGTTGAATGAGCTGTACTGCGGATACTTGTGGATACCTGCGTCTGCGAGGTTCTGAGCCTTCTCGAACTCGTCAAGTACGTATGCTGTAGAAGCATAGTCGAAGAGGATGTAGTCCTCAAGAGTAGAAGGATCCTGTACCTTGTTGTAATAGTTCATTGCCGACTTCAACTGGTTGTTTGAAGAGTACATATAACCAGCAGCTGCATCAACAGGATAGTCTGGCTTTACTGAGCGGAGCTTCTCAAGCATAGCCACTGCACCCTGCGGGTCAACCTTCTGGTAAACACGGGCGTACTTTACGTATGCAGAGGGTTCCTGCGGAGCCTGCTGTGTGGCCATCTCATAGTAAGATGCTGCTTCACCACCGTTGTCCTCTGCTGAGGCAATGTCGCCGCGGAGGATATAGCCAGCTGCGTCGTTCTTGCCGAACTTCATAGCCATGTCGGCGTAAACCTTAGCCTGCTCATAATTCTTGGCTGTGAGGAAAGCGCGTCCGAGACCTGCAAGAGCTTCTGCGTTCTTCTTGTTGGCCTTCATGAAGTCCTTCACCTGAGCCTTTGTGGCGTTGACGTCACCCTTGGCGTCTACTACTACTTTTGTGATGGCTGTTACCTGTGACTTAACGTCCTGTGCCATTGACGGAGCTGAGATGCTGAGCATCATGGCTCCTGCTACGAGATATTGTATTGTTTTCATAATTCCTTTTTCTTTTTAAGAATGTTCTACATTTGGTATTGCTGTTCTTTTGTATTGCCGCTTCTTTCCTTTTGTGCATTGACGTAAGGAATGTGTTATAGTTTAAACGCTGATTGCGCAAAACTATTGTGTATATGTAGGATTTTACCTTTGTTTAACTTCTGTCAGCACCTTTTTGCTTAATTGCTGACGTTCACGTCCCTGATGGTTATCTCTCCTCTTGTAGGCAGCAGACCCGACTTGAAGATGATGAGCTGACCGCGTGGCGATTCTATGAAGTGGGCGAATCCCCAGGGAAGTCCTCTTCTGCCGTCGTTGAGTAGGGCGTAGATGGTGCGCACGAACGGATAGCGTCCGTTGAGGAGCCATGCCTGATAAGGCTTCCATGAGTTCATTGGTGTGGCTACGTCAAGCTTCGAAACCGACATTACGGTTATGGCTTTGTTCCATGTAGTGTTGGTGGTGTCGCGCTTGTCGTTCAGCCAGTTCGAGCCGATGATTCCGATGGCGTTCGGTGTGCGTGCCACGTAGTCAATAACGTCCTTCGAGTTCTTTGCTGCGAAGATATTGGGATTGTCGATGGTCTTGCCACCGAGGATTGAGTCAACGCAATAGCTTACAGCGCTTGAACGCTTGTTATCGAAGCATACCCAAATCTCGCCCAGTTTCGAACCTTTGTTCACCTGGTTCCAGTTTGTTACCTGTCCTGTGAGGATTCGCTTAACGTCCTTGACGGTAATGCATGAGTCGAGGTTGTTGTTATTGCATATCAGCGCCATGCCATCGTATGCGAGAGGCACAGCCTCAGGTATCTGGTTGAGGCCCTTCAGATAGGCTTTCTCCTTCTCTGTGAAGTTGCGTGCTGCGATGGTCAGCCATACCTTGTTCTTGAGCAAGAGGTTTACGCCGTCCACTTCGGGGATGTAGTCGGGCACTAATTTTGTGTTAGGATATAATGCCTCGTACACTTCTTTCTGCTCTTCGATGATGGGGCTGAAGCTTTCGTCGCAGGCAAATGTTATCTTGCCGGACGTTGTTGTGTCTGTACGTCCGTCCTTGTTTGGCTTCTTCTGTGTGCATGCCGCCATAAGTAAAACCATAATGGCGACTGTCATTATATATATAGTATTTGCTATTCTTTTCATATCCATGTTGTTTGTGCCGATTAATGAGTTGCTTTTCTAATCTCTTGGTGATATACTTTACTTCTCAAATCGCATCGGCGTTTTAATGTTTATCTCAGGGTGTTTGTTGTTTTTTGTTTAAATCGAACCACCCTTGCGGCTTCCTCAGCAAAGCCGTGGAAGCCACAAGGGTGGCTATTCGCATTCCAATCCTACATGTTTCGGTAAGATTTTGTAGTGTTCATTTCAATTTGTGGTTGTAAGCCTTGATGTTTCAGGCTGCATTACTGCAGACGGAACGATACAGGAACCCGATACTTAACGCGAACGGCAGAACCGTTCTGCTTACCAGGAGTCCACTTCGGCATGCTCTTCACCACGCGCATAGCCTCACGGTCAAGTGACGGGTCAACGCCACGGAGGATATTAACGTCGGTGATAGAACCGTCACGCTCTACGACGAAGCCCACAAAGACACGACCCTGCACGCCGTTCTCAGCAGCAACAGTCGGGTAGTGGATATTGTCGCGGAGGTAACCCATAAGAGCTCCGTCGCCGCCGGGGAACATAGGCATCTGCTCTACTACGGTGAAGATCTTAGTCTCCTCAACCACGTGCTTCGGAGGCTCCGGAGCAGCGATATCTTCCTTAGCCTTGAGCACAGCGCCACCTACCTCGTCGTTACCCTCAACAGTGAAGGCGCCGACAGCCTTGTCGCTCTTCTGTACCTCATCGAGCTTGATCTCGTCCTCTTCCTTCACCTCGCTATCCTTCTTGATGATAGGAGCGGTGAACTTAACTGAAGACTTAACCTGCTCAACAACCTTTTCAGGCTCTTGCTTGATGATTTCCTTCTTTTCAACCTTGGCTTCCTTCTTCTCTGTGTTCAGCTTGGCAAGCTCAACGGCCTGAGTGTTCTCGACCTTCTTGTTTGCTTCTGCCATTTTCTGAAGTTGGAGTCCGAGATAGAGGAGTGCTGCAGCAAGGCCTACGATAATTAACGCCCAAACATTACGCTTGGCAGTGCCCTTGCGCAACTTATAGGCTCCATATGCCTGGTTTCTGCCCTCGAATACAAGGTCAGTCCATTCATTGGATATCAAATCTATTTTTGACATTTCTTAGTCCTTTCTTTAATTAATAGTCATTTACTTGATACCTTTTGAGGCAAGGAGCTTAGCGTCCTGCTCATTGATCTTGTCAATGACGTATGTACCAATACTGCAGATAGTCATCTCGTCCAAAGCATCCACCATGTTCTTGTAAGATGCCTCGTCTGTACACTTGATAATGATGGTCATTGTCGGCACCTTGCCTGTCTCAAGCTCACCCTTCTTGATCTTAGTCAGAGCAGCGTCATACACTTCCTCCGGATAAGCAGCGGGGTTAGCGAGCTTCTTCTTGTCAAGAGCGTCCTTTGCCATCATGATATCCTTAACAGGCTGCGAACCGTCCTCTGTGATGTGGTTGAAGAGCACCGAGCGGATACCCTTCTGGCCCCATGATGTTTCCTTCAGACAGTTAGGGTCATCATACTTAGGCAAGCCATCCACGTGATAGATCTTGTCGTTACCACACACATAAATGGTGACGGTCTGTGATGCCTTAGCAGCGTTACGATCCTTATCAGAGATATTCTCGTCGTTAGAAGGCATGGTCAGGTTCATAGTCTGAGGCTTAGCCAAAGATGTACAGAGCATGAAGAACGTGATAAGAAGCATCATCATGTCCACCATAGGCGTGAAGTCCACGCGGGTCTGCATCTTTTTCTGTCTGCTTGCTTTTTTCTTTGCCATGTCTTAGTCCTCCGATTTTGATTTAAGCGCGGTAATGAGATAGTAACGGTTCTCGCTCATGTCCTGGAGCTCCGACATCATCTTCTTGATGACCTTGTACGGAGTGCCTGCGTCCGCCTTGATGGCGAGCTTCATATCCGAGCCGTTGTTATCGCGAGCCATCTTTATCCAATCCTGGAACTGGCTCATCTTACCGTCCACGCTATCAGTGGGGATACCCTTTGTAGCCTGGAATTCATTCAATCTGTCTTCCTGGTTCAGAGCGGATGCGAGATCCTGCATATTGACACCGATAGTGGCAGCACCCTGAGCAGTCTCAAACTGCTTCTTGGTGAGCTGTACACCGTACTGGTCAGCCATGCCCTGAACGAGCTCGCCCATTCTTCGAGGATTGTCCATACCTACGAAGATTCGGCCGTCCTTGTCGCAGAGTACTGTCAAGACATTCGACTCCGGCACCTTGATTTCAGATACCGAACCCGGAGTAACGACCTTCACTGCCTCGTTCTTCACGAATGTTGATGTCAACATGAAGAATGTCAGCAAGAGGACCATCACGTCCGACATAGGAGTCATGTCTATCCAGACGTCCGCTTTCTTAACTTTTACTTTACCCATAATGATAAATGTTTTAAAGGGTTAGTAAAATTAAGCCTCGTCTGCGTGGTTTGCTTCGTATGTCTTAGCAATAGTGTAACCTACTTCGTCAAGAGCGTATGTCAGCTTATCGATCTTGTTTGAATAGTAGTTATATGATACTACGGCTACCCATGATGTCAAAATACCAGATGCGGTATTAACAAGGGCCTCAGAGATACCTTCTGAAAGCTGGAGAGAGTCACCACCACCACCTGAAGCAAGAGCGGCGAATGAACGGATCATACCAACCACAGTACCGAAAAGAGCGGTAAGAGTACCGAGTGTAACGATAGTAGCGACGATAGGCATGTTCATCTGGAGAGTAGGCATCTCGAGCTGAGTAGCCTCCTCGTGAGCCTGCTGAATCTTAGCCACCTTCTGTGCACGCTTGAGGTTAGGAGTATTCTCCATCTCGTTGTAAGCAGCGATAGAAGCGCCTACTACGTTAGCAACGCTACCCTGCTGCTTGTCGCAGAGCTGCTGAGCCTTAGCCATATCACCAGCTGTGATGGCCTGCTTTACGTTGATGACGAACTTACCGAGTGAGCTCTTACCGAAAGCTGTACGGAGAGCGAAGAAGCGCTCGATAGAGAGAGCGATTACAGAGAAGAGAAGTGTGATGATCACAGGAACGACAACACCACCTTTGTAGACTGTACCCATGAGGTTACCGTCCTTAACCGGCTGTGTCGGATCACCGTTTACGAAGTGCTCAGGAGCACCAAGGATGTACTTGAAGAAAAGCACTGCGAGTACAAAACATACAAGGATGATAAAGAACGCATTTTTAACACCCTGGAATCCCGAAGACTTCTTCTTCGGATTCACTTTAGCTTGTGTAGTTGCCATAATTGTTTTTAGAATTTAATAAGTTATTAATGGTTATAAAAATTTATCCTTTTGTTTGGGTTTTTTATTAACTTGTTGGTTTTTAAGCTATTTCACTCCATTCCTTTACGCGCAGACGGCGGCTCGTTTCCGCGCCGCTGCTGTTCGTAGAAGTATGGTTTCTATCGATTATGGAATTGATGTTACTGTTTTTGCCACTTGAGCATCGCAAAGTTAGCAATTATTACCAAATAATCGTATTGATAGCCGTCTTTTAACATATTTTTATTTCAGCTTTGCCAGCGTTTCCTTTATGCGTCGCATCGCCTCGCGGATGTTGTCGTCGCTTGTGGCGTAGCTCATGCGGAAGCATTCAGGGTCGCCGAAGGCATCTCCGCCCACTGTCGCTACGTGTCCTTCTTCGAGGAGGAACATGGCGAGGTCTGTTGACGTCTCTATCTTTCTGCCCTCGTAGCTCTTTCCGTAGAAGCTTGAGCACTTGGGGAAAAGATAGAAGGCTCCCTGCGGGCAGTTGACTTCCAGTCCCGGGATTTCCTTGGCGAGGCTTACGATGAGGTCACGTCTGCGCTCGAAAGCCTTACGCATTGTCTCGACGCATTCCTGTGATGTGGTGTATGCTGCCTCTGCTGCTTTCTGGCTTACTGAGCACGGTCCGCTGGTGTACTGTCCCTGAAGCTTGTTGCATCCCTTGACAATCCATTCCGGTGCGGCGATGAATCCGATGCGCCATCCTGTCATTGCGTATGCCTTTGACACGCCGTTGACGATGATGGAGCGTTCCTTCATGCCGGGGAACTGTGCTATGCTTTCGTGGTGACCCACGTAATTGATGTGCTCATATATCTCGTCGGCGAGGACGTAGAGTCCTTCATGGCGCTTTATCACTTCTGCGAGTGCTTCCAGCTCTTCCTTTGAGTATACGCTGCCGGTAGGGTTGCTCGGCGAGCAGAGGATGAGCATTCTTGTCTTCGGTGTTATGGCAGCTTCCAGCTGTTCGGGTGTCATCTTGAAGTCCTGGTCGAAACCTGCGTTCACGATGACGGGTGTTCCTCCTGCGAGTTTCACCATCTGCGGATAGCTTACCCAATACGGGGCAGGTATTATCACTTCCTCTCCGTCGTTTACGAGAGCCATTACTGTGTTGCAGACGCTCTGTTTGGCTCCGTTCGACACGAGAATCTCGGACATGCTGTAGTCGAGTCCGTTCTCGTTCTTCAGCTTGGCTACGATGGCCTTGCGGAGTTCAGGATAACCTGGTACGGGAGAGTAGCGCGAGAAGTTGTCTTCGATAGCTTTCTTCGCGGCTTCCTTGATGTTATCGGGTGTGTTAAAGTCGGGTTCTCCTACACTTAAGTTTATAACATCTACGCCTTGTGCCTTCATCTCGCTGCTCTTCTGCGACATTGCGAGTGTGGCTGATGGGGCAAGACGATTGAGGCGATTGGATAATTCTGCCATGTTTTTGAATAGTATTTGTTATAATTTCTTGCAAAATTAAGTATAAAAAATGAGTTTTGCGAAGAAATATTAGTTGAATTGGTAGTTGGAGGATAAAAAACTTTAAAAAAGGGTGATAGCTTTGGCGTTTCGGTTAAAGTAATGCACTATATATACAAAACGGGGGGGGTAAATCTCACGACCTGCCCCCCGCTATAAAAATACGATAAGATTTTGATTTTAATATCTAGTTGATAAGCTAAATATTCTGCTTTGCCACCTTCTTATTTAAGGTGGAGTGTGTGACCCATGCGGTCGCGCTTGGTGCGAAGATAGCGCTCGTTGTACTCATTGGGCACCACTTCTATAGGCACGTTCTCCACAATCTCAAGTCCGTAAGCCTCCAGGCCGACGCGCTTTGTGGGGTTGTTGGTCAGCAAGCGCATCTTGTGTACGCCGAGATGACGAAGCATCTGTGCTCCGCAGCCGTAGTCGCGCTCGTCAGGCTTGAATCCGAGGTGCACGTTGGCGTCTACGGTGTCGTAGCCTTCTTCCTGCAGCTTGTAAGCCTCAATCTTGTTCATCAGTCCGATGCCGCGGCCTTCCTGCTGCATGTAGATGACGACACCCTTGCCTTCCTTCTCAATCATCTCCATTGCCTTGTGGAGCTGCTGTCCGCAGTCGCAGCGCTTCGATCCGAGGATGTCGCCTGTGGCGCATGACGAATGTACGCGGACGAGGATGGGTTCGTCCTCGTGCCATTCTCCCTTTACGAGAGCCATGTGCTCCAGTCCTGTGCTCTGCTGGCGGAACGGGATAAGGCGGAAGTGTCCCCATTCTGTTGGCATGTCCACTTCTTCTCCCACCTCTATAATAGACTCCTTCTTCAGGCGGTAGGCGATGAGGTCCTTGATGGTGATGATTTTCATTCCCCATTCCTTTGCCTTTATCTGGAGGTCCGGCATGCGAGCCATTGTTCCGTCGTCGTTCATGATTTCCATGAGCGCACCTGCTGGCTGCAGTCCTGCGAGGCGGCAGAGGTCGATGGTTGCCTCTGTGTGTCCGCTGCGTCTCAGCACGCCGTTGTCCTGTGCGTAGAGCGGATTGATGTGGCCCGGGCGTCCGAATGTCTTCGGTGTGGAAGCGGGGTCGGCGAGAGCCTTGATGGTCTCTGCGCGGTCATGGATAGACACGCCTGTGGTGCAGCCCTCGAGCTTGTCCACGGTGACGGTGAACGGAGTGCCGAGCATGCTGGTGTTGTCGCTTACCTGATGGGGGAGGTCAAGCTCCTCGCATCTGGAGAGCGTGATGGGCACGCAGAGCACGCCTCGTGCGTTCTTGAGCATGAAATTCACTTTCTCGGGTGTGATCTTCTCGGCTGCGATGATGAGGTCGCCCTCGTTCTCGCGGTCTTCATCGTCCACGACGATTACGAATTTTCCTTCCTTGAAGTCCTTCACTGCATCTTCGATGCTGCTTAGCTTGAATTCTTCCATATCAGTTATGTTGTTTTTTTTTTTATTTGTTTTTAGCGAGTATTATTCTTATTCTGTCTGTTATTATCTGGTTCTCCTGTTTCACTCTCTGCAGGTCTTTCCACAGTCTCAGGCGGAATCGCCACATACGCAGGTAGAGCACGAAGCCCACGGGTATTATAGCTGCCGAAACGATGTTCATCCATTTGCGCTCGAAGGGGCGTGTATGGGCCTTTACTGACATCATCGGGTAGGCGCTCAGATGATTGACGATGGTACGGTCGCGCGAGTTGCTGAGGTCTTCTATTACGGCTTCCAGTTCCTCGTTGATGTTCTCGATGAGGTGGTCAGGCTCGTACTTGAAGAACACCTTCACCCAGTTGGGCGCGTGCTTCAGCTTGTGCGTAGCCGAGTATTCGGTTATTCTCTCCGTTATGGCGTCCAGTCGTCTGAGGTCGTCAGCGTATGCGGGGTCGTTTATCACAACTTCCTTGCGGTAGATGGGTCGCTTGACGCGCAGTCCGAGCAGTCGTCTCATGATGTCCACGTAGGCGTCCATGTTGAACACCACGGAGTCCTTGTTGGCTTTATACGTGAAGAACACTGCCATCGGTATGAGCACTGCCGGTGCAAGTCCTTTTCCGAACCATATAGCCCACATGCCGCGCTTTGCCATCTGGTATCCCGAGTTGTCGAGGATGTAGTAGAGGATGAACACCAGCACGGATATCAATACCGGCAGACCCAGTCCTCCCTTTCGGATGATGGCTCCGAGCGGAGCGCCGATGAAGAAGAATATGATGCACGACAGCGCCAGCGTTATCTTCGCCACCCATTCTATCTTGTGCAGTCTTATCAGCCTGTCGCCGTCGGTGGTTATCATCGCCTTGAAGCTGAGGTCAGACATCTTTGACTGTGCTTTCTGTACTGCGATGCTTGTGGCAGACCGCTGCTGGTCGAGCGACAGCTTGGCGAAGGTCGAGTCTACGTCGTACTTGTCGGTTGCGGCAAGCTTCATTGCCCGCAGCGAGTCGGTCTTCGACACCATCGGCAGGGCATACGCCATGCGCTTGTCGTCGTTATAGTATGCTCGTCCTATGCTGTCATACGTCTCCTTTATGGAGTCCATGTCGTGCGTTATCTTCGAGAAGCTCTTTCCTCTTGCGTCGTTCGACATTGACGAGGCGTCGTTGATGTTGAAGTCGCCGTCATAGTCGAGCAGTATTCGCTTTGACGTGAACGACTCGCGACGGTAGGGCACGGCGGCGCTTCCGGCGAGTTCCTGCGACTGCATGTTCTCAAACCACTCGCCGCTCCATAGCGTCATGAGCAGGTGCTTCTTCTCTGCTGTCGCCTGCAGCATGCCTGAGTCGGCAAGGATGATGGCCTGGTCTTCGTACGATCCTGTCATGCGGTAAATCATGATGGAGTAGAGCTTGCCCGACTGCATGTCCTTGTGGTGGACGTATATGTTCGAGTTGGGTATGCCGTCGTAGAAGATGCCTTCCGGTATTTCGAGCTCCGGGCTTTTCTGCTTCATTGACAAGAGCATGAGCGAGAGCTGTCTTTGTGCGTGGGGTCCGATGGAATTCTGGAAGTAGAGCGATGCGAGGAATGTCAGCAGGGTTATGACAATCAGCGACCGGAAAGCCTGCATAAGTGATATTCCCGCTGCCTTTATTGCCGTCAGCTCCGAGCTTTCGCCCATGTTTCCGAAGGTGATGAGCGACGAAAGGAGGATGGCGAGCGGCAGTGCCTGCGGCACGAGCATCAGTCCCATATACCAGAAAAACTCCGCGAGGACGTCCATTGACAGGCCCTTGCCAATGAGTTCGTCAATATATCGCCACAGGAACTGCATCATCAGCACGAACTGGCAGATGAAGAAGGTTCCTATGAACAGGAGTCCGAACTGCTTGGCTATGAAAATATCTAATTTCTTTATGCGGAACATTACGTTTTGTTTTTACCTTATTATATATAGGCGTATGCGCGATGTCATATTATATTGTATTGCAAAATTAGCATAAATAATTTACATACATCCAAAATACTCGTTAATTTCTTGCGTATATGCCTAAAATATGGTATTAGTAGCGGTTTGTCCGTGTGCTTTGTGGTGTCATGGAGTCAAACTCCGCACGACTGGTAGAGCCGCTTGAAGTTGTGCTTCCATGCATCTCGGAGCCATTCCATGTCGTCCTCGTCCGTGAAGTCCGTTATATATAATGTATACTGTTGTGTCATCTGGCTTCGCTCCATTCTTATCTCGACGTACGACGTGTCGTCTTCGTCGTCCCATCTCCACACGATTCGCTTAAACTTGTCTATCGTTATCACCGTGGCGCATCTTTTCTCGTGATGGCGCCAGTCGTCGCCCCATCCGAATTCAGCCTTGTCGCCGTCAATCTGTACGGAGTCGGCGAGCCATTTCTCCAATCCGGCAGCCGTTCCGATGAGTTGCCAGATGATATTTCGTGATGTGGAGTTAAGGGTGTGCTCTATCTCGATTCTTGATTTTTCCATTATGATAGATTGTTTTTTGTTGTTTGCGTAGTGATTTTAGGGGTGCGGAGTCTCTTTTTTCTGCAAAAATACACTTTTTTATCCGAAATATGAATTTTTTCTGCCAAAAGTTTTGGAGGTTAACAAAAATGTATTACCTTTGCACCCGCAATCAAACGATGGCGGGATAGCTCAGCTGGTTAGAGCGCATGATTCATAATCATGAGGTCCCCAGTTCAATCCTGGGTCCCGCTACGATTCTCAAAGGCTTACAGTTTATACTGTAAGCCTTTTTCCGTTTTCTCCTGTTCCGTCCCTTTCGTGGTGTTTGCAGGTTATGCAAATATCGTACAAACAGTAAAAATGTATTACAAATAAAATTTTGATTATAGGGAGTTGTCATGCCCTTTTTGTGGTGTTTTGCCTAAGAAATGGCGCCCTTGTTTTCCAATAGCGGCGCTTTTGGTGTGTAATAGTGGCACTATTGGTATGTAATAGCGGCACTATTGGTGTGTAATAGTGGCACTATTGCATTGCTAAAGCGGCACTTTTGCAGCCTAAACATATATGTTTGAGCCAACGGTTTGTTGCACGTTTCTGTCGTGAACGTCATAACCTGCTGTGTGTGAGCACCATGGGTTTGCACGCTCAAAACTCGAGAATTTCGCACCGAAGATTTCTTTGTGCGCTCAGCTCGCAGTATTGAGCGTTTGAAAGGCAAATATTGTGCATGTGTGTGGCTCAAATCTGCCACAAGTGGCGGTGGCTCAGTTGTATATGTCAACAAATTTGGTTAAATCAGTAGTTTTTTGAATTTTTATAATAATAATGTCATTGGTTTTTACTAACTTTGCAGTTCAAAGGATAGCTTAAGGCTTTATCCAGGCTCTATAAGAACATAAATTTTACGACAACAAAAAAATGGCTGGTACAAAAAAAATCAAGACCGCGCTTATCTCGGTTTTCCACAAGGATGGTCTCGACGAGCTTCTCAAGAAGCTGAACGAAGAAGGTGTGAAGTTTCTTTCAACAGGCGGCACTCAAACTTTCATTGAGTCACTCGGCTACGAGTGTCAGGCAGTGGAGAGCGTCACCTCTTATCCCTCAATTCTCGGCGGACGCGTAAAGACGCTCCATCCCCGCATTTTCGGTGGCATCCTCGCTCGTCGCGACAACGAAGGCGACCAGCAGCAGATGGCAGAATATGCCATCCCTGAAATCGACCTCGTAATCGTCGACCTCTATCCCTTCGAGCAGACCGTAGCAAGCGGAGCTTCAGAGGCTGACATCATCGAGAAGATCGATATAGGCGGCATCTCGCTCATCCGTGCAGGAGCCAAGAACTTCAAGGATGTGGTTATCGTGCCCAGCAAGGCAGAATACGGCGTGCTTCTCGACATCCTTAACAAGAAGGGCGCTCAGACAGACCTCGAGGACCGCAAGATGTTTGCTACTCGCGCTTTCGGCGTAAGCAGCCACTACGATACTGCCATCCACGCCTGGTTTGAGAAATAAAGAAAAAGACTGTTGCAGAAACAGATACGTTTTTAGATAAGGATAAAGAATACTGAAAATATGGGATTTTTATCATTCGTACAAGAAATTGCGATGGACCTTGGCACTGCCAACACCATCATCATCAGCGATGACAAGATCGTCGTTGACGAGCCGTCGGTAGTGGCTCTCGACCGCCGCACCGACAAGATGATTGCCGTCGGATCGAAGGCGAAGATGATGTATGAGAAGACTCATGACAACATCCGCACCATCCGCCCTCTGCGTGACGGCGTCATCGCCGACTTTACAGCCTGCGAGCAGATGATGCGCGGACTTATCAAGATGGTCCATACAGGCAGCCGTCTCTTCTCGCCGTCGCTCCGCATGGTCATCGGCGTTCCTTCAGGTTCCACCGAGGTGGAGCTGCGCGCCGTACGCGACAGCGCCGAGCACGCTGACGGTCGTGACGTCTACCTTATCTTCGAGCCTATGGCAGCAGCCATCGGCATCGGCATTGACGTGGAAGCCCCGGAGGGCAACATGATTGTCGATATAGGTGGCGGTTCTACGGAGATTGCCGTTATCTCACTTGGCGGCATCGTATCTAACAACTCCATCCGTACCGCAGGTGACGACCTCACCGCCGACATCCAGGAGTATATGTCGCGCCAGCACAACGTGAAGGTTTCGGAGCGTATGGCAGAGCGTATCAAGATACACGTAGGTTCGGCTCTTACCGAGCTGGGCGACGAGGCTCCCGAGGACTTCATCGTACACGGTCCGAACCGCATCACGGCTCTCCCGATGGAGGTGCCCGTATGCTATCAGGAGATTGCACACTGCCTGGACAAGACAGTGGCAAAGATTGAGAACGCCGTGCTCTCCGCTTTGGAGAACACACCGCCTGAACTCTATGCCGACATCGTGAAGAACGGCATCTATCTCAGCGGTGGCGGAGCTCTCCTCCGCGGTCTCGACAAGCGTCTTACAGATAAGATCAACATTCCGTTCCACATCGCCGAGGATCCGCTCCACAGCGTTGCCAAGGGTGCGGGAGTGGCTCTGAAGAACATCGACCGCTTCTCCTTCCTTATGAGATAAGAAAAACGAAAGTAAAACAGTAAAAAAGTAAAGAGGTAAAGTTATCTTTTTACTTTTTTACTTTTTTGCTCTTTTACTTTTTTTTACTTTTAAAACACAATGCGCAACCTATTAGATTTTCTTTCGCGCCATAACCATTGGTTCGTCTTCGTCCTGCTCGAAGTAATCAGCGCCGTGCTGCTCTTCCGCTACAACAGCTATCAGGGCAGCGTGTGGTTCTCGTCAGCCAACGCGGTGTCAGGCAAGCTATTCGAGTGGAACTCCGCCGTGGGACAGTACTTCTCGCTCATCGACGTGAACGAACAGCTCACCCAGCGCAATATCTATCTGGAGCGTGAGGTGGAACAGCTCAGCGAGAAGCTGCGCACAGCCACACGCGACTCTTCCCTCGTAGAGAAGATGCAGAAGAACGTCATCGCCGGACTGCAGACCATTCCTGCCAAGGTGGTAAGCTCGTCGCTCGACAAGGCCAACAACTTCATCACCATAGACAAGGGCTCACTTGACGGTGTAAAGAAAGACATGGGCGTAATCTGCGGCACGGGTGTCGTGGGCATCGTCTATCTCACGTCAGACCATTATTCGGTCATCATACCGGTGCTCAGCCAGCAGTCGAGCATCAGCTGCGCCATAAAGGGAAGAGGCTATTTCGGTTACCTCAAGTGGACCGGAGGCTCGCCCGCATCTGCCTACGTGGACGACATACCGCGTCATGCCCACTTCAAGCTGGGCGAGTATGTGGTGACGTCCGGCTATTCTTCCGTGTTCCCGCCGGGCATCTTCGTCGGACGCATCAAGCATGTCTATAACTCAGAGAACGGAATGTCCTATCGTCTGAAGGTAGACCTCTCCACCGACTTCACACGTCTGCGTGACGTCTGCGTCATCAACGACCCCGAAATGGACAAGAAACTCGAAATCCTTCACGCCGCCCAGGATTCCCTGAAGGCGCGTGAGTAAAGAGAAAGGCTTAAAATGAACTTGAATTTCTTCAGAAACATCGTCTTCTTCATCATACTGGTTGTCGTACAGACGCTCGTGCTCAATCATATCCGCCTTTTCGGATGTGCCACGCCGCTGCTGTACGTCTATTTCGTGCTCCCCACACGACGCGATACGCCACGCTGGCAGACACTCCTCTGGAGCTTCGCCATCGGACTTGCCGTGGACGTGTTCTCCAACACGCCGGGAGTGGGAGCGGCTTCGATGACGCTCCTCGGACTTCTCCAGCCTTACCTTCTCACACTCTTCGTGCCCCGCGACAGCGCCGACGACCTCCGTCCGTCGTTCGCCACGCTCGGTACGTCGAAGTATGTCAGCTACACCATCTTCATGGTGTTGGTCTACTGTCTGACGTTCTTCACGCTGGAGGCGTTCAATATGTATAACATCCTGCAGTGGGCTGTCACCGTTGCGGCATGTACGGCACTCACCACGGTACTTATATTGGTAATCGAAAATCTCAGAAGACGATAATGAGCGACTACAATCTTGACAAACGGCGTTATGTGATAGGCGGCGTGGCGATTGCCATTGTCGTCGTCTATATCATACGCCTCTTCACGCTTCAGCTTTTGAGCGACGACTATAAGAAGAACGCCGACTCGAATGCCTTTCTGAAGAAAATAGAATATCCGTCACGCGGAGCCATCTCCGACCGTAACGGCAAGCTCCTCGTATATAACCAGCCCGCCTACGACATTATGGTGATTATGAACGAGGAGAGCGGACGCATCGATACGGCAGAGTTCTGCCAGTCGCTCGGCATCACCAAGGAGTTTTTCATCAAGAGGATGAACGACATCAAGGACTACTCGAAGAATCCCGGCTATTCGCGCTATACGCAGCAGATATTCATGAGCCAGCTCTCGTACGAGGAGTTCAGCCGTTTCCGCGAGAAGATGTTCCGCTTCCCCGGCTTCTACGTACAGAAGCGCAGCATCCGACAGTATCAGTATGGCTATGCGGCGCACATCCTCGGCGATGTGGCTGAGGTATCGCCGGCTGACATCGAGGACGACAGCTATTACCAGCCGGGCGACTATATCGGCAAGCTCGGTGTGGAGAAATATTACGAGAAGGAGCTGCGAGGCGAGAAAGGTGTGCAGGTGCTTCTCCGTGACGCCCGCGGACGAATACAGGGACAGTATCAGCATGGCATCTACGACCGCAGGCCGGTGGCGGGCAAAGACCTGACGCTCAGCATCGACGCCAATCTGCAGGCTCTCGGCGAGCGCCTGCTTGAGGGCAAGATGGGATCCATCGTAGCCATCGAACCTTCCACGGGCGAGGTGCTATGCATGGTGTCTGCACCGAGTTACGACCCGCGCATCATGGTGGGACGTTCCAGAAGCAAGAACCACCGTCTGCTATCACGCGACGCATGGAAGCCGCTGCTCAACCGCTCCATCATGGGTATGTATCCGCCGGGATCGACGTTCAAGACCTCCCAGGCGCTCACTTATCTAACCGAAGGAATAGTTACGCCGTCGACGGCATTTCCCTGCCACCGCGGATTCTATTGCCGCGGACTTCACGTAGGATGCCACTCCCATTCTTCTCCAATATCCCTTGTGGAGGCCATATCCACATCCTGCAACGCATACTTCTGTTGGGGACTCTACTATATGATAGGCAGTCGTGCCAAGTATCACACCGTGGAGGACGCCATGAACATGTGGCGTGACTATATGGTTTCGATGGGATTCGGCTATAAGCTCGGCATCGACCTTCCCGGCGAGAAGCGTGGTATGATACCGAATGCGGAATACTATGACCGCAACTATCATGGCTCGTGGAACGGACTGACCATCGTCTCCATCTCCATCGGACAGGGCGAGGTGACGCTGACGCCGCTTCAGATAGCCAATCTCGGTGCCACCATTGCCAACCGCGGCTATTTCTATACGCCGCACGTGGTACGTAAGGTGGAGGGCGAACCGCTGGACGACGCTTTCCGTCATCCGCACCATACGAAGGCGTCACGCCGTGCTTACGACTATGTGGTGGCTGGCATGCGCTCGTCAGCAATGAAGGGAACGTGTAAGATGCTCTCCAGACTGCCCTTTGAGGCATGCGGAAAGACCGGTACGGCGCAGAACCACGGTCGCGACCACTCCGTATTCATGGGCTTCGCACCGATGAACAAGCCTAAGATAGCCATTGCCGTGTACGTGGAGAACGGCGGATGGGGTGCCGACTTCGGTGTGCCCATCGGATCGTTGATGATGGAACAGTACATCAACGGCCATCTGTCGCCATCGTCAGAGCGGGAGGCTGCCGCTATGCAGGCACGCCGCATCGGATACGGACCGCGTTTCCCTGGACAGGAAAAGGAAAAGAAAGCCAAGATGGCTGCAAAGACAAGAAAGCTGAAGCAGAAAGCGTCGGCTGAAGGTCAGAACGCTGAGGCAGCCAAAGAAAGCGCTGCCAAGCCAGCGGAAGCCAAGACTTCAGAATAAAAAAACAGGAACATTCAAGCAATAAATATGGCAATAAACAAACGTCAGAGTTTATGGACGCAGGTGGACTGGATAACCATTATCCTCTACCTTGCCCTGATGGCATTTGGATGGTTGAGCATCTGCGGTGCCAGCTACACCTTCGGCGAGAACGACATCTTCTCGCTCAGCACCCGTTCGGGCATGCAGATAGTGTGGATAGGCACGAGCATCTGTCTTGGCTTTGTCATCATGATGACCGACACGCGCATCTACGACACCTTCTCCTTTATTATATACGGAGTGTTGTTGCTGCTGCTCTTTGCCACCATCTTCAATCCGCACGACATCAAGGGTTCGCATTCTTGGCTGGTGATCGGACCGCTCCGACTGCAGCCGGCTGAGTTCGGCAAGTTCGCCACAGCCCTTGCGCTTGCCAAGCTGATGAGTGCCTACGGATTCAACATACACCGATGGAAGGACTTTGCCGCCGCCTGCGCCATAATCTTCATCCCGATGCTCTGCATCGTGGGACAGCGCGAGACGGGTAGTGCGCTCGTCTATCTCACCTTCTTCCTCATGCTTTATCGTGAGGGAATGCCGGGCAGCATCCTCTTCACGGGAGTGGCGATGGTGGTTTATTTCGTCGTGGGCATCAAGTATGAGGGCGTCGACTTCCTCAATACGCCTACGTCTGTGGGCAAGTTTGCCGTCCTGCTGATGGTTCAGGTATTCACGGCTTGCATGCTTCGCGTCTATCTGGACGACCGTCGCAAGACCAACATCATTCTGGCATATTCTATAGGCATCACCTTGCTCGGCGTATTGTTCTCCGTTTATGTCATACCGTTCGACGTCACGTGGGTGCAGCTCGTCGTATGTCTCGGCATTATACTATATCTGCTTTACGACTGTCTGCGTACGCGCATTCCGCAATACTTCTTTATCCTCGCCTTCTCAGTAGGTTCCATAGCCTTCTTCTATTCGGCTGACTACGTGCTCAACAATGTCATGGAGCCTCACCAGCGAGTGCGCATCAATGTGTTGCTCGGACTGGAGGAAGACCTTGCGGGTGCAGGATATAACGTACATCAGAGTGAGATAGCCATCGGATCAGGTGGTTTGAAGGGAAAAGGATTTCTTAACGGCACGCAGACGAAGCTCAAGTTCGTGCCCGAACAGGACACCGACTTCATCTTCTGCACGGTAGGAGAGGAGGAAGGCTTCATCGGTTCTGCGGGAGTGCTCGTGCTGTTCCTATGCCTTATCCTCCGTCTAATAAAACTTGCGGAACGTCAGCCGTTCCGTTTCGGCAGAGTTTACGGCTATTGTGTAGCCTCAGTCTTCCTCTTCCATGTGTTCATCAATGTGGGCATGGTGTTGGGACTGACGCCTGTTATCGGCATTCCGCTGCCGTTCTTCAGTTACGGCGGTTCGTCGTTATGGGGTTTCACCATCCTCCTCTTCATCTTCCTCCGCCTCGATGCAGGAAGAAATCTGGCGCAGGGAACGGTGTAAAAAAATGAGAGTTAAAAGTTGAGGGTTGAGAGTTATGATTAGCATTGTTAATTATCGCCGTAATTAATCATTTATTATTCATTTACGATTAATAAATTAGCGGCAATGCTAATCATAACTCTCAACCCTCAACTTTTAACCCTCAACTTGAATGTTATTTCACTAATATCACGAGATACTTGCTTGTTGACCAGAATATCTGCGGGTTGTTGATTCGGAGCACGTACTGCTTGTTGGCGTCCTGCTGGAGTGTGTACGAGCTTGACGGGTGCATGGTCAGGATTCTTGCTGACTTTGAGTAGAGCTTGATTTCCTTCTGCACGCGGATGTCAATCTTCGTGAAGTAGTTCTTGTTGAAGTTAGCCTCGAGCACCCTTCTGCCGTCGATAATGCGCTGTTCCTTCAGCTCACGCTTTGTACCGAAGACAAACCATGCTGTGTTGAGCTGCTTGTCCTGGGCGTTGATGGTCTCCGTCTTCTTTGACGACTCTGTGGTCAGCGACGATACGTTGTCGTTAAGGTCGGTGATGGTCTTGTCCAGTTCGGCAATATGAATGTCCTTTGCCTCAAGCTCTGAGCGGAGCTTCTTCAGTTCGTCGTCCTTCTCGTTGAGCTGCTTCACGAGGTCGTCCAGAGTCTTGTGGAGCTGGTCGCCCTTAACGCTCGACTCGCGCATCTGCTGGCGCAGCTTCTCGATGAGAGCGCGGTTCTGCTTCATGGTGTTGGCGATGAACTGGATGTTCTCGATGATCTGGCGGCGCTTGTTGCTGCCCTCGCCGTCCTTGACGAGGTTGACGCGTTTCTCCGCCTCATTGATTTCCTGGAGACCTTGCTGGATTTGGTTGAAAGTCTCCATCATGTCGTTAATCTCGCTGTCCTTTTGGCTGATGATTCTCTGTAGAGAATCGTTCTGCTCTACATTATCAACAGGAGCCTTCTTCTCGTTGTTGCCGCATGATGCGAACATGAAGAGTGCAAGTCCTAACAGTAAAAACGAAAGATGCTTCATATTAGTCGTGTTTTGGTTATTATTCTTCTTGATCTCTGAATTTCTTTTTCTTGAATTCTTCGGGAGCGGCTTCGCGCAGGGCGTAGCGTTCCTTGTTGCTGAGTTTGGGTTTACGTTCCTTGGCTTGCGCCTTGAGAGCCTTGAGCGACGACATCTCACCTTCGCCGATGCCAGCCACGCATACCACAATTTCGCCTCGCGGTTCAGTCTCGCGGAAGTGGGCAAGCACTTCTGCCAATGTGCCGCGTACGCTCTCTTCGTGCACCTTCGATATCTCGCGGCACACCGAACATTGGCGTGTCTCGCCGAAGACGGAAGCAAATTGTTCCAGCGTCTTCACCAGACGGTACGGCGACTCATAGAATATCATGGTGCGCGTCTCTGTGCTCAGCGCTTCAAGCAGCGTCTGACGACCTTTCTTCTGCGGAAGGAAACCTTCGAAGCAGAAACGGTCGCAGGGCAGACCTGAACTTACTATCGCCGGGACGAATGCCGTGGCGCCTGGCAGACACTGTACGGTGATGCCGGCGCGGGCAGCCTCCCTTGCAAGGAAAAAGCCCGGGTCGCTGACGCCGGGTGTGCCCGCATCGCTGATGAGCGCTATAGTCTCTCCTGCCTTCAGACGCTCTACGATGGAAGCGCTTGTCCCGTGTTCGTTAAACTTGTGGTGGGACATCAGGCGGTTCTTAATGTCGAAGTGCTGAAGCAGGATTCCTGACGTTCGCGTGTCCTCGGCAAGCACAAGGTCGGCCTCGCGCAGGACGCGTATGGCACGCATCGTCATATCCTCCATATTGCCCACCGGAGTAGGCACAATATATAATATACCCATATCAGGCGACAAATATAGTTGAAATAATCAAGAACGGCAAAAAAAACATACCTTTCTTTGCAATTTTTAAATCCTATTCGTAATTTTGTACCCACGATGACAACAAATTCAGCAGGCGAGCTCCATCGCCAAGGAAGAATAGAAGTGGTGTGCGGCTCCATGTTCTCTGGAAAGACAGAGGAACTTATACGCCGCATCAAGCGGGCAACTTTCGCCCGCCAAAGGGTTATTATATTCAAGCCTCAGATAGACAACCGCTATTCTGAGGAGAACGTCGTGTCGCACGACAGCAACGCCGTTACGTCTACGCCGGTATCGTGTGCTACTGACATCCTGCGCATACTGCCCTCTACGGGAGAGGCAGACCAGCGCCGTTACGACATTGACGTCGTTGGCATAGACGAAGCGCAGTTCTTCGGCGACGACCTTGTGGATGTCTGCAACGAACTTGCCGACAACAATGTGCGCGTCATAATAGCCGGACTGGACATGGACTTCAAGGGAAAGCCTTTCGGACCGATGCCCGGACTCTGCGCCATTGCTGACGACGTGATGAAGGTGCACGCCATCTGCGTAAGGTGCGGTGCGCTGGCTTACGTCAGCCACAGACTGGTGCATGACGAGCAACAGGTGCTCATCGGAGAGAAGGCGGAATACGAGCCGCTCTGCCGTGAATGCTATAAGAAATCAAAAACACAAGATTGACAAACGCGTCAATCCCCAAAACACAAGAATGATAAATGCGTCAAGAAATCACATTCGACAAGTTTATACGCTGGTCGGGCACGACACTACTCGTGTTTGCTGTGCTTTACATTGTCAATTTTCTTAGCAGCGTGCTTCTGCCATTCTTCATAGCATGGCTGTTCGCTTACCTGCTTTACCCGATGGTGAAGTTCATACAGTATCGTATGCACGTGAAGGTGCGTGCCCTTGCCATTCTCTTGGCAATGGGATTCGTGCTGTGTATCATCGGACTGATGATTTACTTCATCATTCCGCCTATGATAGGGCAGTTCCAGAAGCTCTATGAAGTGCTGATGCACTGGCTGCATCAGACCACACACACCAACGACCTGACATCCCTCGTCAAGCGATGGATTGAGAACAACCAGACTGACATCGAGCGCTTCTTCAAGAGCAACGACTTTAAGGAGACTCTGAAGACCACGATGCCCAAGGTGTTTGCCGTGATAGGCCAGACCGCCACCATCGTGATGAGCATTGTGGCGTCATGTATTACGCTGCTCTACATGTTCTTCATACTCCTCGACTACGAATTCCTTACCACCAACTGGATAAGGATCTTCCCAAAGAAGCTGCGCCCGTTCTGGCGCGTCCTTGCCGTGGACGTGGAGCGCGAGCTAAACAACTATATCCGCGGACAAAGCCTCGTGGCGCTCTGCATGGGCATCATGTTCTGCATCGGATTCAGCATTATGGACTTCCCGATGGCCATTGGTCTGGGCATTCTCATCGGTGTGATGGACCTTGTGCCTTATCTCCATACCTTCGCCCTCATCCCTACGGCGTTCCTCGCCATGCTCAAGGCGGCTGATACGGGACAGAACTTCTGGATGGTCTTCGGACTGGCGGTGGGTCTGTTCATCGTGGTGCAGATAATAACGGACATGATTGTGACGCCGAAAATCATGGGAAAGGCGATGGGACTCAATCCTGCCATTCTCCTTCTCTCGCTCTCTGTATGGGGCGCTCTGCTCGGTTTCATCGGTCTAATCATAGCTCTTCCGCTCACTACGCTCATCATTGCTTACTGGCAGCGATATGTCACGAAAGAGCATCTTGATGACGTACAAGCGATTGAAGACGGTCCGAAAGAGTAAAAAAATGACGAATAATTTGCAAGGTAAAGAAAAAATGCTTACCTTTGCACTCGCTTTACGGAGATCCGCTAGCTCAGCTGGTAGAGCACAACACTTTTAATGTTGGGGTCATGGGTTCGAGCCCCATGCGGATCACATAGCACAAGAGAGGATATTGCTGATGCGATATCCTCTCTTTTTGTATATATACGTGCCTATGCGTACATAGCCAGTATACGTTCCAAGCTTAAATTCAGCTTTTTTTTCAGAACACTTGTCTTGCTTATATATTATTCGGTTTTTGTTTACGTTTCTTACATATTAACATAAAAACGTCATTCATTTAGTTATTTTCGTAACAAAATATCAGCTATTGAAGCAAAAAACTGTCGTAATATTTGCGTGTTTTAATACATTATCTTACTTTTGTAACTGAAAACACAAATAAGCTTGTATATTGCTGTTGATTGTTGCAATATACGAACAAAGTGTAAGCAAGGACTGGGAAAACCGTTGTTGGATTGTAAATAAGAAAAATATCCTTCGGGTAAGAAGTTGTTTTAAGGTATCAACCAAACATTATATTATGGACGCAAAACAAGGATTGTATACCTCTGCCTACGAGCACGATGCGTGCGGCGTGGGAATGGTGGTGAACATACATGGAGGCAAGAGTCATGAGTTGGTGGATAACGCCCTGCGAGTGTTGGAGAACATGCAGCATCGTGGTGCCGAAACTCGTGACAAGACAGGTGACGGTGCTGGCATAATGGTGCAGATTCCGCACGAGTTTATTCTGCTGCAAGGCATTCCCGTGCCCGAAAAGGGACGTTACGGAACCGGCTTGGTGTTTCTTCCGCGAGAAGAAAAGCTGCAGAATAAGATTCTGAACATCATGATAGAGGAAATCGAACGTGAAGGTCTGGAACTGATGCATCTGCGTAACGTGCCCGTCAACGATGACGTACCGGGCGTGGCAGCACGCGAGGTGATGCCCGACATACGCCAGATGTTCGTGGCACCGATGCCCTCTCTCTCCACTTCTTCTGAAGGGAAAGATGCTGTTTCGCTTGAGACCAAGCTTTATAAGGTAAGAAAGCGCATCGAACGCAGAATCCTGCCACTCGGTATAGATTCCTTCTATATCTGTTCTTTGTCTTCCAAGAACATTGTTTATAAAGGTATGCTTACGAGCGGACAGCTGCACCGCTTCTATCAGGACCTTACCAATCCTTACTTCACTTCAGGACTGGCGCTGGTGCATAGCCGATTCTCCACCAATACTTTCCCTAAATGGAAACTCGCCCAACCTTTCCGCTTGCTCTGTCATAACGGCGAAATAAACACCGTGCGAGGCAACCGTGCGTGGATGAAGGCACGAGAGAGCGTGCTCAGTTCGGGCGCATTGGGCGACATCAAGGACATCCTGCCCATTGTGGAGGACAACATGAGCGACTCGGCTTCGCTGGACAACGTGTTCGAGTTTCTGATAATGAGCGGCATGAGTCTGCCTCAAGCCATGGCCATTCTTGTGCCCGAATCGTTCAACGACAAGAATCCTATATCCGAAGACCTCAAGGCTTTTTATGAGTATTATTCCATCTTGATGGAGCCGTGGGACGGTCCTGCTGCGCTTATGTTCTCGGACGGACGTTATGCCGGCGGCATGCTCGACCGCAACGGTCTGCGTCCGTCACGCTATACTATCACAAAGAGCGGCATGATGGTGGTGGCAAGTGAGGTCGGAGTCATGGACTTCGAGCCGTCTGACGTCGTCAGCAAGGGACGTCTTGAGCCGGGAAAGATTCTGCTTATCGACACCGAAGAAGGCAAGATATATTATGACGGTGAGATAAAGGACCGTTTGGCTCATGAACATCCTTACCGCCAGTGGCTCTCCACAGGACGCATTCAGCTGGAGAACCTCAGAAGTGGTCGTAAGGTAGCCAACTCCGTTGCTGACTACGACACGAAGCTGCGTGCCTTCGGCTTCGGCGAAGAAGACATTGACCGCACCATCATACCTATGTGTACAAAGGGACAGGAGCCGGTGGCTGCTATGGGTAACGACACGCCGCTCGCCGTACTGAGCGAGCGTCCGCAGCTGTTGTTCAATTATTTCCGTCAGCAGTTTGCGCAGGTCACCAACCCTGCCATCGACCCTATTCGTGAGGAACTGGTTATGTCGCTAACGGAATACATCGGACGTGTGGGCAGCGGCATTCTTACTCCTGATGAGAGCAACTGCAAGATGGTGCGTCTGCCACAACCCGTACTCACCAATACCGAACTGGACTTGCTCTGCAATATCCGCTATAAGGGATTCAACACCGTGAAGCTGCCTATGCTCTTCGATGTGGAGAAAGGCGAAAGCAGTCTGCGCAGTGCCTTGGACAATCTGTGCAAGAAGGCAGAGGAGAGCGTAGACGAGGGCGTCAACTACATCATTCTTACCGATCGTGACATCGACGGCAAGCATGCTGCCATACCGTCGCTTCTCGCTGTCAGCGCCGTCCACCATTATCTTATCTCCGTGGGCAAGCGTGTTCAGACAGCCATAATCGTGGAGAGCGGCGAGATAAGGGAGGTGATGCACGCCGCCTTGCTGCTCGGCTACGGAGCCAGCGCCATCTGCCCGTATATGACCTTCGCCATCATAGACCACCTTGTCTCTACGCATAAGATTCAGGAAGAATATCATACAGCCGAACAGAACTACATCAAGGCTGTGGACAAGGGTCTGAAGAAGATAATGTCAAAGATGGGCATATCCACCATCCGTTCTTATCGTGGAGCCAAGATATTCGAGAGTATCGGCATTTCCGAGGCATTGCTCAGAAAGCATTTCGGCACGGACATAAGCACCATCGGCGGTATCGGTCTGAAGGATATCGCGAGAGAATACACCGAACTCAATCAGTCTGCTTTCTTCCCGTCTCCGGTGGAGAAAGCGGAGGAGAAGTATTTCCTTCCTAACAACGGTCTTTTCAGTTACAGGAAGGACGGCATCGAGCACGCATGGAACCCCGAAACCATAACAAAACTGCAGCTTGCCACACGCTTGGGCAGCTATAAGCAGTTTAAGGAGTGGGCTGCTATTGTTGACACTCACTCCGCTACGGGAGACACCGAGAAGGGTCAGCGCCCAATCTTCCTTCGCAATCTGCTCACATTCAAGAAGGCTGCCACGCCTACACCGCTTGACGAGGTGGAGCCGGTGGAGAGCATCGTACGCCACTTTGTCACAGGAGCCATGTCGTTCGGAGCGCTCAGCATCGAGGCACATGAGGCTCTTGCCTTGGCAATGAACCGTCTTGGAGCACGAAGCAATACGGGTGAGGGCGGCGAAGACAATGTCCGTTACCACACGGAGGTGGACGGCGTGTCGCTCAGCAGCAAGACCAAGCAGATTGCTTCTGGACGTTTCGGCGTTACGGCGGAATATCTGGTCAATGCAGAGGAGCTGCAAATCAAGGTGGCGCAGGGTGCAAAACCTGGTGAAGGCGGACAGTTGCCCGGCTTCAAGGTGAACAAGATCATTGCCAAGACGCGTAATGCCATCCCCGGAATCACGCTTATTTCGCCACCGCCACATCACGACATCTATTCCATCGAAGACCTTGCCCAGCTTATCTTCGACCTCAAGAACATCAATCCTACCGCCGCTGTCAGCGTCAAGCTTGTGGCTGAGAGCGGTGTAGGCACCATTGCAGCCGGCGTGGCAAAGGCAAAGGCTGACCTCATCGTCATTTCCGGTGCCGAGGGCGGAACAGGAGCAAGCCCCGTATCGTCAATGCGATTTGCCGGTATATCGCCCGAGATAGGTCTGGCTGAGGCTCAGCAGACGCTGGTGCTCAACGGTCTGCGCGATCAGGTCCGCCTTCAGACTGACGGACAGCTCAAGACGGCACGCGACGTCATCATCATGGCGATGCTCGGTGCAGACGAGTTCTCTTTCGGCACGCTGCCTCTCATCGTGCTCGGCTGTCTGATGATGCGCAAGTGCAACACCAATACGTGTCCCGTAGGTGTGGCAACGCAGGACGAAACTCTTCGTGCCAAGTTCCGCGGACGTGCCGAATACGTGGTCAACTTCTTCACGTTCCTTGCCCAGCAGACGCGCGAATATCTGTCTGAGCTTGGCGTAAGACATCTTAAGGACATCATCGGTCGCACGGACATGATAGAGGTAATCCCGCAGGACAAGTCGTCCAAGTTGGGAACCATCGACTTCAGCCGACTGCTTCATCGTCCTGACACGGAGAAGGCTCTCCATTGGGACCGTAGCGAATTTACGAAGGTGAGCGGCGTGAAGGACGAAGACATCATCTCTGCCTGCGCTAAAGCCATCGAGAACAAGGAGGAGGTGAATCTGGACTACGCCATCAAAAATACGGACCGTGCCGTCACCACCATGCTCTCTGGCGTCATTGCCAAGCGTTATGGCGAGGAGGGACTGCCCGATTCCACCATTAACATAAAGTTCAAGGGTTCGGCAGGTCAGAGTTTCGGAGCCTTCGCTGTCCGCGGCGTCAACGTCAGACTGGAAGGCGAGGCTAACGACTACTTCGCCAAGGGACTCTCCGGCGGACGTATCAGCATTCTGCCTCCGTCACGTACGAGTGCTGACTTCGTGGCTGAGGACAATATCATAGCCGGCAACACAGGACTGTACGGCGCCACCGGTGGCGAACTGTATGTCAACGGTCGTGTGGGCGAGCGCTTCGGCGTCCGCAACTCAGGAGCCACAGCCGTAGTGGAAGGCGCCGGCGACCATTGCTGCGAGTATATGACCGGCGGTCGTGTAGTGGTACTTGGACAGATAGGTCGCAATTTCGCCGCCGGTATGAGTGGAGGTCTGGCTTACGTCTGGGACCGTGAACACACATTCGATTATTTCTGCAATATGGATCAGGTGGAGATTTCGCTCGTCGAGGAAAGCTCGGCACGCAAGGAGCTCCACGAACTCATCCGCCAGCACTACCTATATACGGGTTCTGCCTTGGCACGCCGCATGCTTGACGACTGGAACCACTATGTGGAGGACTTTATCCTTGTCACTCCTATCGAATACAAGCGTGTGCTCCAGGAGGAGAAGATGCGTCAGCTGGAAGAGAAGATCGCCAATATGCAACTAATAAATAACTAAGGAAGAGATGGGAAAACTAAAAGCTTTCATGGAAGTGCCCAGGCTGGAAGCTGGGTATCGTCCTTTACACGAAAGAATACATGACTTTGGCGAGGTGGAGCAGACTCTCAACTCGCGTGACCGTATGGCTCAGGCAAGCCGCTGCATGGACTGCGGCGTGCCCTTCTGCCATTGGGCTTGCCCGCTGGGCAATAAGGATTCGGAATGGAACGACGCTCTCTGCAAGGGCGACTGGGAACTGGCTTATCGTCTGCTCAATGCCACGAACGACTTTCCGGAATTCACCGGTCGCATCTGTCCTGCGCTCTGCGAAAAGGCTTGCGTCCTGAATCTTACTGACCATGCCCCGGTCACCAACCGTGAGAACGAGGCTGCCATCACAGAGACAGCATGGCACGAGGACTATATCAAGCCCATGATATTCCCGCGCAACGGCAAGAGTGTTGCAGTCATAGGTGCCGGTCCTGCCGGACTTGTAGCTGCCAACCGTCTTAACCGTATGGGTTATGCCGTCACCGTCTTTGACAAAAACGAGGCTGCCGGCGGCTTGCTGCGTTACGGCATCCCCAACTTCAAGCTCTCAAAGAACATCATCGACCGTAGGCTTGACATCCTCATTCAGGAAGGCATACGGTTCGTATACAATACAGTCATCGAACCCGCTTCATTACCCGAAGGATTTGATGCCTACGTCCTTGCGACAGGAACGCCCGAGGCTCGTGACCTGAAGAACGTCCCCGGTCGTGAACTTAAAGGTGTGCACCTCGCCTTGGAATTGCTCTCGCAACAGAACCGCGTCCTCTCTGGTGTGGAGTATTCCAAGGACGAGCGTGTCACCTGCAAGGGCAAGGACGTTCTGGTCATCGGCGGTGGCGACACAGGTTCGGACTGCATCGGAACGGCGCATCGTCAGGGATGTAAGAGTGTCACGCAGATTGAGATTATGCCGCGCCCCGTGGAGGGTCCGGACGATCCGAAGAATCCGTGGCCTAACTATCCGCGCGTGCTCAAGACCACGTCCAGCCATGAAGAGGGATGTACGCGCCGCTGGAACATCAATACGCTGGAGTTTATAGGCAAGAACGGTCAGCTGCGTGGCGTTCGCGTGCAGCCCATCGACTGGCAGCCGAATCCCGAGGGAGGCCGTCCCGTCATGGTTGAGGCTGGCGACCCGGAGGTGATAAAGTGCGAGGCATGCTTCCTCGCAATGGGATTCCTCAAACCTCAGCATCCTGACTATCCCGAGAACATCTTTGTCTGCGGCGATGCCAAGAACGGAGCCTCTCTCGTGGTAAGGGCAATGGCAAGCGGACGCGACGCGGCGCATAAGGTGGACGCTTACCTGAAGTCGCATTGAATGAATAAAATATTATAATTAGCAAGAGAGAGAGTTATGTGCGGAATTGTAGCAATTTTCAACGTTAAGGCTCCGTATCTGGCGTACATGAAAGCGCTCTGCAGGCGTGATTAATGGCAGTAGACAGGAATTTATCGGCGAGGTTTTTGTTAATGCCCTGCCTAACACAGCAATCTGCCGTCCGACACAATATTTGCATTTCTAACGCTCAATACTCCTCGTTCAGCGCACAACAAAATCTTTGGTGCGAAATTCTTGAGTTTTGAGCGTGCAGCGATAGCATACTGACATCCAGCAGATTATGCTGCTAAGAAGAGAAGTGTGCAATGAATAGCGGAGCCAAACAAGCATCATTGGGCTGCTATAGAGCCACTTTTACACTTCATTACAGCCTCTGTTGTCATGCAATACAGCCTCTTTTTCACTCTTATAGCGTTACTATTGGAGTGCAAAAGAGGCTGTATTGATAAATCAGGGCGTCACAAATGCAACAAAAAACATAAAAAACGGCTCGCAAAATCTCTAAAACCGATTTTTATTTTGTAACAGCTTTTTACTCTTTGTACGATATTTGCATGGCAAGACAGATTATTAAAACGACAATAGAGACAATAGAGACAACAGGCTTCGCATTGAGACAATGTTTTCTAAGACGGCAAGTTAATGCAACAACGCCACTACTCCACAACGATATGCTGATGTTCGTTGTGGGGTAGTGGCGTTGTTGTATATATAATAAGGTGTGGTCTTTTACTTCAAGTTGCCTACGCTGTGGAGATACTCCGCAATCTGTACTGCGTTGAGAGCGGCACCCTTGCGGATCTGGTCGCCTGAGAGCCAGAATGTCAGACCGCAGTCGTCAGCGAGATCCTTGCGTACGCGTCCTACGAAGACGTCGTCCTTGCCGGCTGTCTCGAGAGGCATCGGATAGACGAGGTTGGCGGGATCGTCCTTGAGAGTGCAACCGGGAGCTGCGGCGATGGCCTTCTGAGCCTCCTCTACGGAGATGGGACGCTCCGTCTCAATCCATACCGACTCAGAGTGAGAGCGCAGCGAGCTTACGCGTACGCACATTGCCGAGCAGCGAACGTCGCTGTGCATGATCTTGCGGGTCTCGTTGAACATCTTCATCTCCTCCTTTGTGTAGCCGTTGTCCGTGAAGACGTCAATCTGGGGAATGACGTTATAGGCGAGCTGATGAGGGAACTTGCTGACCGTTACAGGCTCGTTGTTGACAAGCTCCTTATACTCCTGCTGAAGCTCTGCCATTGCAGCGGCTCCTGCGCCAGAAGCGCTCTGGTAGCTGGCGATGTGGATGCGCTTGATGTGGCTGAGCTGCTCGAGTGGCTTCAATACCACTACCATCATGATGGTGGTGCAGTTAGGGTTGGCGATGATGTTGCGCGGACGGTTGAGAGCGTCCTCGGCGTTGCACTCGGGCACCACCAAAGGCACGTCGTCACACATGCGGAACGCGCTGGAATTGTCAATCATCACGGCGCCGTACTTTGTGATGGTCTCGGCGAACTCCTTTGATGTGCCGCCACCTGCAGATGTGAACGCCACGTCGATGTCCTTGAAGTCGTCATTGTGCTGAAGGAGCTTCACTTCATACTCCTTGCCCTTAAACGTGTATTTAGTTCCAGCCGAACGGGTAGAACCGAACAGTACGAGGTTGTCGATGGGGAAATCTCTCTCGGCGAGGATGCGCAGGAATTCCTGTCCTACGGCTCCGCTTGCGCCAACAATTGCTACATTCATCTTGTTCTTGTATTTTTTATGTTAATTTTTTACTTTCCTGAAATAATATGTGCAAAGTTACAACTTTTTCTATCAACTTGTTAAGTTTCATGCTTGTTTTTATGTATTATTGTATAATCTGCGTGTGTGCGTGCGCAGAGTGAGCGGAAGATGGACGGGATGAAAGCCTAAACAGACGTAAAGAAGGCTTATGTGGAGAGCGGAGGTCAGGCGGTGTTTTGTTGTTTACGCACACATGTAAAATCATATCTAAAAGTAAGCTAAAAAACGAAATCCGCCTCGTTTTTTTTTGGTAGATAAACTGAAATGAGCTATATTTGCGGTGTCAAAGTGACAAAACGACAAAAAATCTATAACATCAACTAAAAACCTTTTACTATGGAAGTCGAAAAGATTATGCAAGCCCTTGAGGCTAAACACCCGGGCGAAGCCGAGTACCTGCAGGCAGTCCGCGAAGTGCTCATTTCTATTAAGGACGTTTACAACCAGCATCCTGAGTTTGAGAAAGCCAAGCTCATCGAGCGCCTCGTAGAACCCGAGCGTATCATCACTTTCCGTGTACCTTGGACAGACGACAACGGCGAAGTACATGTAAACATTGGCTATCGCGTTCAGTTCAACGGTGCTATTGGTCCGTACAAGGGAGGTCTTCGCTTCCATCCGTCGGTAAATCTCTCTATTCTTAAGTTCCTCGGTTTCGAGCAGACATTCAAGAACGCGCTTACTACACTCCCGATGGGCGGTGGCAAGGGTGGTTCAGACTTCTCTATCCGCGGACGTTCCGACGCAGAGGTTATGCGTTTCTGCCAGTCATTCATGACTGAGCTTTATCGTCACATCGGTCCTGATGAGGACGTTCCCGCTGGTGATATCGGCGTAGGCGGCCGCGAGATTGGCTACCTCTTCGGTATGTACAAGAAGCTCACCCACCAGTATCAGGGTGTGCTCACAGGCAAGGGTCTCGAGTTCGGTGGCTCACGCATCCGTCCTGAGGCTACAGGCTACGGCGCTCTCTACTTCGTTCATCAGATGATGGCTACACGCGGTCTCGATCTGAAGGACAAGACTGTTGCTATCTCTGGCTTCGGTAACGTGGCTTGGGGTGCTGCCAAGAAGGCTACAGAGCTTGGCGCTAAGGTTATCACAATTTCTGGTCCTGACGGCTACATCTATGATCAGAACGGCGTTTCTGGTGATAAGATCGACTATATGCTCGAGCTTCGCTCAAGCGGTAACGACGTTTGCCAGCCGTACGAGGACGAGTTCCCCGGCTCTAAGTTCATTGCAGGCAAGAAGCCTTGGGAAGTTAAGGCTGACATCTACCTTACATGTGCTACACAGAACGAGCTCAATGGCAATGACGCCGACATGATTCTCGCTCAGAAGCCTCTCTGCGTTGCTGAGGTTTCTAACATGGGCTGCACAGCTGAGGCTGTTGAGAAGTTCGTAGCTGCTGAGCAGCTCTTCGCTCCTGGCAAGGCTGTCAACGCAGGTGGTGTTGCTACTTCTGGTCTTGAGATGACTCAGAACTCAATACGCTTGACATGGAGCGAGGCTGAGGTGGACGAGAAGCTCCACTACATCATGCACTCTATCCACGAGCAGTGTGTTAAGTACGGTACACAGCCTAACGGCTATATCGACTACGTGAAGGGCGCTAATATCGCCGGCTTCATGAAGGTTGCCAACGCGATGATGGCACAGGGCATCGTTTAAGAGCCCGCAACAAATATTTCGCAAGAAATCAGTCACTTGCGAATTTGTTCCAGCGAATTAAAGAAAAAAGTAAGAGTTAGTTCCTTTAGAGAAAGGAATTCTATAATACATATAGGCAAATAGAAATCTACAAGGATACGGACTCTGCCTCACGTGATGTGGTCGCAGAGTAACGGTCCTTGTTTTTTTCGTTTTATTCTGTTTGCTGCCTTTTTTAACCGACAGTTTAAGCCAAGTAAAGACAAAAGTGAATTTGAAAAACATCCTCTTGGGCTTCTGAATATCGTATGAGCCTTGAGGTTTAAAATAATAACAGCCTCTGTTAAGAGGATTCTCACAATCAGGAAAGGAGAACATATTTATGTATGCAATAAGAATCTTGGCCCTGGCATTGTCGATGACAGCGTGTCTTGCCGTGATGGCGCAGACACAACGTGGCAAGGCCTCCTATTATTCGAAGCGTGCCACTGGTGCGCGGACGAGCAGCGGTGAACGGCTACACCATGACAGCCTCACGTGTGCTCACCGAACATATCCGTTCGGCACGTTATTGCGTGTCACCAACGAGAACAATGGCAAGGAAGTCATTGTTCGTGTTACCGACCGCGGTCCTCGCGGGCGTGGCAGAATCATTGACTTATCTTACGGAGCAGCCAGACTGCTTGGCATCCTCTCGCAGGGGGTGGCGGTGGTACGTGTGGAGCGTGTACGTACCAACAAGGTGCCGTATCGTCCTGAGCCGGAAGTGGATGATCTGCCGGAATTCGATTTCGAGATTACAGAATATACAGTTCCTGAAAACGGAATCATGCACCTTCCTAAGAAAGGAAAGGTGCATAAATAATTAGGAGTTACTTCTTGCTTCGCTTCATCGTATTGACCTTCACCACGGTGACGTACGATACGGGTTTGCCGTCGTGCTCGGCTGAGACGAGCAATCTGGCTTCGCCGTCCTTGATGCGGCGGTCTGCCTTGACGGAAGCGGTGTAGCGTATGCCGCTGCCCGGACCTATCTGCTCCACCAGAATGCTTGGCGAAATCTGGATATGGCGGTTGTCTTCTGCCTCCTTTACTGTGGGTATGATGCCGAAGACGGGCAGGTTAGAGTGGTTATATATCTCGAACATCATCTTGCCTTCTTCGTCGGCTTCCAGTATGCCGTCTCCGTTGGCGTCCGTAAAGCTGACGTTCTTTATCTCGAGACGTTCTGCTTCAGCCCTTTCCAGCGTGCTTGCGCTGACGGATGACGATCCGTATCCGGTGGTGTCTGCATTGAAGTCGATGCAGTCATTGCCAGAATTGGTGGTGTCCACCATCTGCGACGGGTCGATTTCCTGGCTGTCATCCGCACCGTTGTAAGAGTGGGCGTATGTATCGTCGTAAGAGTGGGCGTAAGTATTGTCGTCGTATTGCTGATTACGTGCAGTCGCTCTCTTCTGTCTTTGTATGCGTTCGTTGCGTTGTCCGAGCCTCTCGCTCTGTTCTGCCTTAGCCTGTTTGTCAGCTGAATTGCCTATGGCTCCACCAACGATGGCACCTCCTGCCATACCTATGAGCGTGCCGACGTCGCTGCCGCGCGGTCCTCCGGCTATGCCACCGATGGCAGAACCGACGACCGAACCTAACGAACTGCCGGCATAAGCGCCCGCACCCGCTGCCGTCATACAACTGCTTACAAGAACAGCGCCGCTGACCAATAATATCATATCCTTTCTCATGATGTATATCCTCCTTGTTCCTATTTATCTAATTGTCTGATTTTCTTTTTGCAAATATATAAAAAATATGATATAACTACCATATTCTTAATGCTAAAAGAAATATAAAACAATAATCGAAAGGAATTTTAGAACTTCATTACTGATAAAACTACAATTCCTTTCGATATAAAACAGCAATTATCTTTCGCCGTTGAGCGTTGCCTCCAGCTGATGTATCATCTTCGAAGTTTCTGCCGGATCCTTGCTGAGAACGGCAGGAGCAAACTTGCTTACCAAGGCATTGAGCTTCTTCAAGTTGCCCTTTTTCCCGTTACGGCGATAGATTTGGCGGAGCTGCCATATCTTTTCGGCGTTCTGGAAGCCTTCCACAAGTCGCTCGAAGCGGATGCTTGGGCGCGGTCCGGGATAGATGCTGTATGTGTCGCCGGCTGCCCAAGTGCGGAAACGTGTGTCGCGCAGAGGGTCTTCCGTCCAGCTGTTCACAGCCCAACGCAGATATCCGTCATAATCGGCAGCTACCGCATGTACGCCAATCCATGCCGCTTCGGCAGGTGAGGAGAACGAGAATGTGCCGGGGAACGGCTCCGTGCAGCAGGTATAGTATGTGCTTATCTGTCCGCGTTCGCGACGTTGGCGCAGCACTTTGTCAGGGAATTTCTGTCCATAAGGGATGGAGAGATAATAGAGGTCCTGCTGTATCTCGTCATGATAGTTGCCCGCAAGCGTAATCTTGAAGTCAGGGTCGGCGTCCTTTATCACCTTGATGGCTGCCTTCATTGCCTCCATAGGGCGTTCGTCCATTGAGATGGCGGTGCGGCTGAACCATCCTTTCTGGCGCAGATGACGGGCGAAGTCGCGGAGGAAACCGCCCCAATAGACAGCGTATGTGGAGTTGCCCGGCTCGGCACGCACAAACTGTACGCGGTTCGTCGCTTCGTCATAATAGTCGAAACTGAGATTCCAGGGTATCATGGTGTAGCAGGAGATGAGCGCATCACGCATGCCAACCTCTTCCGTCATAAACTCCACCCACTTGTCGAATACTGCATAGCTGTACGTCCACGTGCCGTCGATGTGGCGGATGCGCGTCACCATGCTGTCGTACGGGTCGAAGGTCTGACCGTTCCACGGCTTGTGCATGATGGAAGCCGTGATGGCGTGCTGTCCGGCGTCAGCCAGCATGCGCATTATAGGCAGCATTGCGTCCATGTGTTCGCGGCTCCACGGCTCCACGCCATAATAGCGAGCCACGGCGTAAGGGTTCTGCCAAAGGTCGATATTGAGGTGCCATTTCGACGGTTCGGTAAGCTCACGGTCCGTTACTTTCAGCTCTATCTTCAGCTTTTCGTCCTTCATTCCCTTGCCGCTTACGCACAATGTGCCCTCGTAAACGCCCGGCTTGGCGTCGCGCGGCACACGGATGTTTAGCCAGATGGGTTGTGTGGAGGTTCGTTTTACAGCCAGATATTTATTCGTGTCAAGCACGTCAGCCACAAGCGACGAGTCCCAATCTGCCTTATTATCGCGACAACCGCAGCCTCCTTTCCCGTCTTTATTAAGCTCGTCGGTCATGACGTATCGCACGAAGTAAGGCTGGGCATTCTCTGACTTTATCACGTTGCCATTGGCAGATCGGAGGTCTGAGACGCTGAGGCTGACGTTGTCAAGGTCGCGGAGCGTATAGATGACAGCCTGAGCGTTGACACGTTCGCCGCGCCAAGCCGACTTTCGGAGCGTGCGCGAGACTGACAATGCGGTCGGAACAGCGTGTTTGCCGTAGCGTACATCGGTGGAAGCCCATGCCGTACGGACGCTGTCGCGTCCCATACTGCGTGTCCAAAGCTCGATGGGGTCGTGCGGCTTGGGGTCGGCAAGCTCCTCATATTGTCCTAAAGGCATGGCTGCCTTGTCGTGCTTCTGCGCATGTGAAGCGATAGGCGAGATGATGGAGGCTGCTATAATTAATGTAAGCAGCAAGAGTGGTGCGTTATTTATTCTCATATCTCGTTATTATTATATGTCTATACGTTTGTTTTACTTCACCATTATCTTCTTTCCTTCCACCATGTACACGCCCTTGTCGAGGCGGATGTCCTTATTGCCCTGCACCATGCCTCGAAAAGCCGAGCGTCCGGCTATGTCGTTGATGGTAACGATGCGCTCTTCGGGCGTTACGATGCGGATGCCGCCGTCCGTGGCAAAGGCGTCTACGTTGCGGAGGTTGTCCGTATTGATGTTGCCGATGGCTGTTGAGGGTGGTAGAGTGGCGTTTTGTCCGTCCTTCTGATACAGTCGTACATAATCGAAGAAGGTCTCGTACGTGAACGAAACGTCACACGGACGTGCCCACGAGCCATCGCCTACACTCTGATTGAGGATAAGATAGAAAGGATTGTCGAAGGGCCACTGTCCCTTGCTGAGCAGGCCGACGTTCTTCGACTTTGCGTAAGAGAACACCTTCACGCCGTCAACGAACCATGAGAGAAGCTCCGGCTCCCATTCCATAGCTATGACATGATAGTCAGCAGCGTTAGTGTAAATGCCGCCTGAGTTAGGCTTTGCCTGATTGAGGTCGTAAGTAACGTGTGTGTGAACGGTGTGGTAAGTGCGTCCGTCAGCGTCAATCTGTTCCCAAAGGTCAATCTCACCGCACGTCGGCCATCCTGCCGAACCGTCCTGCGGCATCATCCAGAAGGCGGGGAAGTTGCCCGTATGCGGCGTAGTGCGTAGTCGTCCTTCTATGCGACCGTATGTGAAGTTCATCTTGCCTGCGCTTTCCACGGCACCGCTTATCATGTCCACGTTGCCTTCCTCGTCGATGTCGTTGGCTATGCAGCGCGTCACGAGATTGCCGTCCTTGATGTAAGCCGTGCGTTCCTGACCCTCTTTGGTCTGCGCAGTGAAGCGTTTCCATGTGGGATTCTCGCGTGAGCAGCGGCTCCAGTTGGCTTCGTTCGGCATCGAACCGTCCTCGCCGTTGAATTCATCGGCGAACACCAGCTTGTATTCCTCCGTTCCGTCCGGCTCGAACACCGCCGTTACCATTACGTCGCCGTCTACGTTCTTGCCGTCGATGGTGAATGTTTCGTCCGCTTCAGCGTCCGTCACGTCATACTCGTCCCACTGTTTTATGCCGTCAACGTATTGTCCGCCCTTGATGTTCTGTCCGTGGCGCACCTTCACGCCCTTAAGTTGATAGCCCTCAGCAGGAGCCACAGGCATAAGATAGATGGGCTTGCCCTTTGCCACTGTGGTCGGTACGCCCGAAAAGTCGTCGCCAACTATGTGTCCGCCGATGGCGTTAATTTCCAGTTTTACGTTGTCAGACTGAGCCAATACGGGCGAGACTGCTGACATTGCGCTTATGCACAATGCTATGGGTATGATATGATTCTGTTTCATGATTAGTTTTTATATGTATAAGTAATGTTTATGTAAAGGTAAGGTTATTTATCCGGTTGACAAAGGAAAACCTTGTTTTGTGATTCTTTTTTTAAGTTATGGCGTATTTTTATAAAGCTAAACGACTGAAAATCTAAAAATTAATGTAATTTTGTGTACTGATAGGTTGATATAAAAATATTTCAGAAATACATTTACCGATATGACTAATCTTCTTCTATTACAATACACTTGCTTTCTTGTGTCACTGTTATTAGCGCCTATAATAATAGTGTCGTATTTCATACAGGAAGGTACAAATCGCAGATATGAGCGTTCCCGCTGGATGCTGGTCACTGCCGTACTCCTTCTTGCTCTCCATTATTTTCTTCAGATGCGCTTTTCCATCCGTGCCACCACTGACGCCGGCGCCACGGTGGTAAACATCCTCTTCTATACTCCCGCTGCCTTTCTCTTCTCCGGCTCAGTACTCGGACTTGAAGGCGACCGTCGGCGATTCCGTAGCTATGTGTACCTTTCTCATACTATTGCTGTTTTTTATAGGGTGGCTGAGAAACGGCTGTCTGGAGATGCCATACGTGCAACCCATAATGCATGCCGTGTACTTCGTGGTAATGACCGTGTTTGTGCTTGTTCCGTGGAAGGCTATAAAGCGTAGCCGTAAGAGGGTAATCAACGAGACCGGTGGCGACATCGTACCATACAAGCGCTTTGTCGGCTCTGCCTATCTGCTGATGAGCACCACATTGTCCGTGCTTGTCATTGCGATAGTCTGGCGACCTTTGCTTTTCATAATAGCTCCGTTCGGACTCTTTGCTATCTTCTTTTACGTCCTCTGCTTTGTCTATCTCGGTTTCGGCATGGCATCCATCAGGGACGTGCTCGATGAGGATGTGTCGGGAGAAGAATCGTGTGGAGCTGATGATGATTCGGACAATAAGGAGAAAGAATCTGTGCTTTACCCTGCAGAAATGGCGGAGAAGGTGGGTATGGCATTGGATAAATGGGTGAAAGAAGGCGGTTATCGTGACTCGAGCACTAATATCTCAAAGGTTTCGCGCGAGGTTTTTCTTTCGCGTCGCGAACTGAGCGAGTATTTCGACCTGCATCTGCATTCCACCTTCCGTATCTGGCTTTCCGACATCCGACTGGCGGAAGCGCAGAAGATGATAGCTGCGCATCCGGAATACAGCAATGACACAATCTCCTCTTCCTGCGGCTTTTCGTCACGTAGCCAGCTCTACAAAATCTTCAGCGACAAGCTCGGAATGTCGCCAAAGCAGTGGAGAGAAAAGTTAGGTATGGAGGAACAAAAGGGGTCAAATTCGGATGAAAACGAATGAAAAACGGCCTTTAGGTGTCCGATTCATACCGAATCAGACACCTAAATCAATGGAATCGGACACATACGCATAGGAATCGGACACATTTTTACGAACTTTTTCTATATCTTTGTAATATCAAAAGTGTGGGGTGCCATACTTTTTCATCAACCTATTAATTTCAAAAGCACGAATAGATTGAGAGAATAATATGGGCATATTTCCAGTAAAGCAGAACAGAAAGTAGACAGTAATATGTACAGATGTTACAAATAAAGAATCACACAAGTAATGCCCATAACGAAACCGATAAGATTTTTAAAAAGGCTGCAGCAAGTGATTGCCGCAGCCTTTTATTGTATATGGATTAGCTTCTTTTTAAATTCTGATAACTTCCATTTTGACCTCTTGTTCCCTTTTTCTTTTATTCTCCGACGAGCGTTATTCCGTTGTCGGAGATGGTAATGAGTCGGCGCTTATACAAGTCGCCGACCGCACGCTTATACACCTTCTTGCTCACTTGGAAGCGATGCTTGATGTCCTCAGCGTCACTCTTGTCGCCAAGGTCGCAGTGTCCGCCGTTGTCGCGCAGATACTGTAGGAGCGTTTCGGAGAAGTCGAGTGTCTGCTGGCGGCCAGTCGGCTGCAGCGTCACGTCAATCTTTCCGTCTGGACGAACCGTTGAGATGTAACCTTTTACACGATCGCCTGTGTGCAGATAGCGGAACACCTGGTCTTCGTATACCAGTCCGGGGTAACAGTTATCAATGATGACCTTGAATCCCATCTCCGTCTTCTGCCACACCAGAAGGTCAACTTCCTGTCCGTTCTTATAGTAAGGATGGCGTTCGCTGAAGTAGCGCTCCACCTTTGCTGAGGCCACGATGCGATAGCTGTCCTCGTCGATATGTACGTGTACGATGTATTTCTCGCCCTTCTGCATGCGCATTTTCTGTTCGCGGAACGGACAGAAAAGGTCCTTCATGAGTCCCCAGTTGAGGAATGCGCCGTACTCGTTCACCCACGCTACCTCCAGGTAAGCGAAGTCGCCCACCTTGCAAAGCGGATGCTCAGTAGTGGCAACCGGACGTTCGTCCTGGTCAAGATAGACAAACACCTCCAGCTCATCGCCGGGCTTGACGCCCTCTGGTACGTAACGTGACGGCATCAGAATCTCTCCCTCGTCGCCGCCGTCGAGATAAATTCCGAAGTCAACTTCCTTGACTACGGTCATCTTATTGTAATCTCCAAGTTTTATCATATAATATATGTTAGGGTGATTTTTTGTATTATTCAGAAATTTCTGATGAATCAGATTGTTCTTTCTCCGGCTCCACGATGCGTCCGTCCACGATGTGAATGGTGCGGTCGGTGATGGAGGCGAGGTGCTCGTCGTGTGTGACGATGACGAAGGTCTGTCCGAACTTGTCACGCAAATCGAAGAACAGCTGATGGAGTTCCGCCTTGTTCTTCGAGTCGAGCGAACCTGAAGGCTCGTCAGCGAATACCACGGCAGGATTGTTTACGAGAGCGCGAGCCACTGCCACACGCTGCTTCTCGCCGCCTGAAAGTTCTGCGGGCTTGTGCGAAGCGCGGTCTGCCAGTCCCATAAACTCCAGCAGTTCCATGGCGCGTTCCTTGGCTTCCTTCGGGTTCTTGCCTCCGATGTATGCGGGGATGGTGATGTTCTCCAGCGCCGTGAACTCAGGCAGAAGCTGATGGAACTGGAACACGAAGCCGATATGACCGTTGCGGAACTTGCTCAGCTCTGACGAACTCAGCTTGCCTACGTCCACACCGTCCACCATAATGGATCCGCTGTCCGCCTTGTCGAGTGTGCCCATTATCTGCAGCAGCGTGGTCTTGCCGGCACCGCTCGGTCCGACAATGCTTACCACCTCGCCCTTGTTGATATGCAGATCGATGCCCTTGAGCACTTGGAGGGAGCCGAAACTCTTGGTTATGTTCTTTATGTCTATCATAATTTTCCTCGGATGTTAATGTTTTGTCAGTTTATATAGCTTTCTTCTTACCCACGTTATTTTCCTGCCAACCCACTTGTGCATGGTTTCGTACAGGCTCATGTCCTCGGTATGCTGCGACTGTGCAAAGGTCATCTCCTCCATAGCGTCGCCGTGCTGGTCTGGGAAGATAATCATGATGTTCTTGCCGGAGAAGTGGTTCTGTATCTCGTCGGGCAGTCGTTCCAAGGCGTTCTTGTGCGACACGGTGCCCTTACGCGCCGTCACGACTATGAAGAGATGGTCGTCGGATATGGACGAGGCTATCTGTGGCATCTCCATCCAGTGGTCCATGCGTCTCAGCGATACGCGCATTGCGGAATGTCGGTTGCGGATGTATTGCTCGATGAGGGGCAGCACGTCGTCGCGACCGTAGAACTCGGTTTGGCATTCCATATTCACGGCGAGACGGCAGACACGCTCCAGCCAGCGATAGAAGCCCGGCTCGAACTGTGCCCTCGACGGAACTGCCACGTGTATGCGACGTATGGTGGAGAGCGGCTGGCAGAGACGCGCCATTATTATCTGCGAGTTGAGGCCGTTGAAGAGGCTCTGGTGGAAGGCGCCCCAGAACTTCTGCGACACCTCCTTGTGCATGTGCATACCGATGAGCACGTCGGTGGCGCGGAATTCCTTGAAGGCATGTCTGATGCCGTTGGCGATGTTGGCAGCCACACGCACCTGCGTGGTCATGGTCATGTCGGCAGATGCGGCGTACTTTGCCATGCGGTCGAGCAGTTGCTGGCCCTGCTCCTGATGGCGGCGCATATCTTCATCGTCGTAAACCACGTTCAGACCCACGAGCGTTGTCGTGTTCTTGGCGTTGCGCATCATCATAGCCACGTTCACGAGGCGCTGCGCATACTCAGGATACTTCATCGGAATGAGAATCTTCTCTTCCGTCAGCTTCGTGTCTTTTTCGTCAGCTATTTCCTTGTCGCGCAGCGTAATTTGTTGTGCGGCTTGTTCCGTAATCATGGACGATATGATGCACGTGAAGAGAATCATTATGACGATGCCGTTGAGCATATCGTCATTGACGAGCGACTGTCCGGGTGCTGTCTCGATGTTCATGCCAATCATCAGCATGGCGATGGCTCCTGCCGCATGTGCCGACGTCAGACCGAACATCATGTTGCCCGATGATATCGGCAGACGGAACAGTTTGCTGGCGATATAGGCTGCAAGCGCCTTGCCCAACGTGCCGAATCCGGCCACGATAAGCACCACCATGAGGATGTTGCCGCCTTGGAAGAGCATGCGCACGTTGATGAGCATGCCCACGCCGATAAGGAAGTAGGGGATGAAGAGGGCGTTGCCGATAAACTCGATGCGGTTCATCAACGGCGATACGTGCGGTATGTAGCGGTTGAGAATCAGTCCGGAGAGGAATGCACCGAAGATGCCTTCTATGCCGACTGACTCGCCGAGCGTGGCGCTCATGAAGAGGATGGCAAGCACGAATATGAACTGCATGACGGCATCGCTATAGCTTCTCAAGAACCAGCGTGTAAGGCGAGGGATGATGAGCGCCAGCGCCACGCTGTAAAGCACAAACTTGCCCGCGAACCATAGCCAGAAGCCGAAGGTGGTCTCGCCCTTGTATGCCTCCACGACGGCTGCCAGTACGAAGAGCGCCAGCAGCAGGGCTATCATCGACGAACCTACCGAAAGCACCACGCTGGACTTCTTCTGCAGACCGTAACGTCCCACGATGGGGTAGGCGATGAGCGTGTTTGACGCCATGATGCATCCAAGGAGCAATGAGGCTATCTGTGAGTAATGGAGCAGGGTGAGGCTTGCTACGTAAGTGATAATCAGCGGAATGGCGAATGTCAGCAGTCCGAAGACGCCGAACCGTCCCTTGTTTCGGCGCACGCCGTCTGTATCCATCTCAAGGGAAGCAAGGAACATGATATAGTAGAGTCCCACTTTGCCGAACAGCTCGAAGGAGTTGTCGCGTTCAAGGATGTTGAATCCATACTTGCCCACGGCAACGCCAGCCAACACCATACCGATGATGTGGGGGATGCGCAGCTTGCCCATGATGATAGGGGCGAAAAGAATGATAAGCAGCACCACGAAGAAGATGATTGTGGGGTTGGTTATCGGAAAATAGCTGGCGATGTCGGTCATATAATTATGTGTATATTTGTATAATGCAAAGTTACACATAAAAATCCGTAATCTTATTATGATGCCAATAAAAAGAAAGCAGTGCTGACTGTATGGGGATGCAGAAAGTCATGCTTCCCCATCAGTTTGCACTGCTAAAACCTATATTATCCTAATTATACCTCAATTGTTTCGAGTTATAACCTTTCATCATTCTCAGCATTAGTATCTTGCTGAGAATTCGCTTACGTTCAGAACGCGGAACTGGAAGTCGTCTTCATCGTCCATGTAGTCCTGATAAATGCGCATCTTCTTGCCGTCGAAGCGTACTGTCACGTCTGCGTAATCGTCGTCGTCATCGTCATAGTCGCCGATTTCGAACGGCTCCCAGCAGCGAAGGATGCCGTAATTGGTGTCTTTCCATTCCCAGCGACCGATCTCTACGTCGCCGTCCATATAGAAGCATACGAATGTGCCGCAGGGCGAGAAGATGGTGCGGTAGCAGTAGTCGTCCTTGTCATCAAGGATGTCATCCTCGTCGAAGTCCCATTGCTTGCCTTCAGGCGATAAGGTTACCTCCTGGTACACTCTGCCGAGCTTCAGCCATTGCTTGCCGTAAGCGAAGTAAACGCCGTTGGCGTAAAGCCATGTCTCCGAGCTGTCCATTCTCCATGAGCGGCAAAGCTGGCGTATAGCTGGGTCTGGCTTATACTGGAAGTCGATGTCTACTACGATGGTGATGTCCACACCGTAGCTGTTGGTGTACGTAATGGTGGCGTAACCGGTGATGCCGTTGTCCTTGATGCGGATGGTGGTCTGGTTGCTAAGCTGGTAAACGCCGTCCTTTACGCGTGTGTATGTACCGTATATATACAGGCCGTTATCAATGATGATGGTGCCTTCTGCGTCAACGGCGCGTGTCTTCATACGCTCTGTGCCATGCTTCTTGAAGATGGCTGTAGAGCCGTCAGCCTGGCGTGTCACGCCGACAGTCTGCTGCTGTGCCTTCTTTGCCTTTGGTGTAGTGATGAGGAAGTGTCCGTCTGCGAACAGCTCTATGGAGTTGAACTCCTGGTCTGTCTTGCCGTCACCCCAAGTCTTTACGTCCATCTTGATGGCGTCCTTGGCATATTGCTCGTCAGCGTTGTTGCCGAGTGTGAATTCTGTGGAAGGCTTTGCACCGTCAGGGAATTGTGACTGCTTCTCGTTATCGTCGCTGTCACATGCCACGAAGCCTAATGAGGCGATGACGATAAGTAATGAATAAAGAATGTTTCGTCTCATAATGTTTGGTTTTTTAGTTGTTAGTAAAATGTGGATGGTTATGTGGTTGCAAAGATATGTAATATGTTTTACATTTGCAAGAGTTCCGAAATGGAATAATTTGTAGGAAAATCTAACGAACTCTAATTATTGTAAACAAACTGACTGTGTGGGCACAAAAAAAGGCATTTGGTTTATTTTTGTAAAAACCAAATGCCTTGATGTCTTGCTTTTTGCATGTCAATGGCATGCTTTTGCGCTATTAATAGCCTGCTGTGAATGTATTTACGGCTACGATATGTGCGGTCATGAGTTCTTCTGTTTCGGAATAATCCTCATAAACGCGCATCTGATTGCCCTTGAATCGTACTGTAACGTCGCCAGACCAGTCGTCATCATCATCGTCGTACGGGTCCCAGTAGTGCATTATGCCGTCGCTCTGGTTGCTCCATTCCCAGCATGCCACGTCCACGTCGCCGTCCATATAGAAGCATACGTATGTTCCGGAAGGTGAGAAGATTACGCGGTGGCAATATTCGAGGTCAGAATCGAGAATGTCGTCATCTTCGATGCCCCACTTATTTGCTGAAGGCGAGAGCTTGATGTCGTGGTACACTCTGCCGTTCTCCATCCATTGCTTGCCGTGTGCCATGTAAGCTCCGTTAAAATACATCCATATCTCGAAGCTGTCCGTTCTCCATGAGCGGCAGAGGCTGCGGTTGGGTGTGGCGGTCTTGTCCTGCGTGGCAAGGCTTACATATACGTTCGACTGGACGCCGTAGCGGTTGGTGTAGGTCACCTCTCCTCTTCCTTCTTCCACGTCATTAAGGAATTCAATCACGGAGTTGTCGCTCAAACGGTAAGTGTGGTCATTCACGCGTGTGTAAGTACCATACTGGTATTTGCCGTTGTCGATGTCCATGGTGCCGTTGTTGTCGGTGGCGCGGGTCTTGAGATGCTTGGTGCCGTGCTTCTTGAAGATGGCTGTGGAGCCGTCTGCCTCACGCGCCACGCTTACGGTGCGCTCTGGTGCGTGGGGGGCAAGTGGCGTGGTTATCAGATAGTGGCCGTCGCCGAAGAATTCAATGGATGTGAAATCCATTGTGGTGTTGCCGTCCCAGCTATCTACGTTCAGCTTCATGGCGTCTTCAGCGTGTGCTTCGTCCTCGCAGTCGCCGAATGTGAACTCTTGTGTAGGCTTGGCGCCATTCGGCACCTTTGCCTCCTGCTCGTCGTTGTCGCTATCGCAGGCTACGAAGCCAAGCGAGGCAAGTGCGATGAGGCATGAGTAAAGAAAGTTTCTTTTCATAATTTCCTTGTTGATAGTTTTTTTATGATTTTTGATTGTAGGTTATGATGTGGCATTGTCTGCCATTGTTTTCTTAAAGTCTGAAGGCGATGTAAGCTCTGATGCCGCTCTGCTTGAGAGTGAACTTCTCGGTGTTGAATAAGCTGGCGCTTTTGTCTTCGCTGTTGTCAGAATCGTAGCCTTCTTCCTCATCCTCATCGCCGCCAAAGTCGGTCTGAGTGTACTTAATCTTGCCCCATACGCCTTCCACACCGAGTGAGATGGCTTTGTATGCCACTGAAACGCCGGCTGCCATCATACATCCGAATCCGTATGAGAAGTTGTCGTTCTGGATAATGCTGGAAGCAGTAGGCATTACGTGGAAGTAAGCTGTAGCAATGAGCTTGTTCCAGGGATTGACGCTGATGCTCGGACCTACGTGAAGAGCATAGTCAATCTTGTGCATGCCGAGGTCTATTCCGGTAAGCTCTGAAATGCCGATGTCGCCGTCAGGGTCGCCGCTTACGATGTCGTCGAAGCCGTCAGAAGCGCGTGTGCCGCTCTCGCCGCTGTACGAAATTTCCTTAAGTTCCAGCTTGGAGTAGGTGACGTCGATGAATCCGTAGTCGATACCGAACTTTATCATTCCTGCTATTGGCTTGCTGTGAAGGTAAGATGTGCGGCCCTTCTGGATAAAGAACGAACCTTTGGTCTTCCATTTCATCTCCTCGCCGTCAGTGCGCTCGAGGTTGGGTGATGTGATACCTATTTTCCAGTACTTTCTGCGCTTCCATGTCTTCTGCGTTTCCTGCTCCTGCTCCATGGACGCCATGCGGGTCTCCATCTGCGCAAGTTTCTCTCTCAATGTGTCGGCAGGCTCAACTGTTGTGTCGATAGAATCAGAAGATGCAGTGTAGGTCTGCATTGTAGACGCCGAAAGTGGCATTGCAAGGGTGGCTAATGATGCCACAACGATGGTCTTGAAGATTTTTCTCATTACTGTTTTTTCGTTATAGGCTTCCTACAGAACCTTAGCGAAGCCGGTTAATAAAAATAATGGTGTCGGCGTGGTGCTGACTATGCCCCAACTGTGTTGTAATGTTCGATAATCGAATTTTAACAATTTAAGGTACATAACGCCTTTATGAATGTTAATATGTGCTTTGTTTTTTATCTTATTGCAAAGTTATGTAAAAATATTATAACTTGCAAGTGTTCCTTTATATGCTATTTATTATGACGTTTCGGATAGTATTGCATAAAATGCAGATTTTGTGTTTATTCTGCAATATGCTTGGAATAAAGTGCAATAAAGGAAGATAAGGAAAATAAAAATGCTCAGTTTAAAATAATGTTAAAACTATTGACCGTCATTGCTTGGTGGGTATATAAACAAAAAAATCCCCGCAGTCTCTCCGAAGAGAAGACCACGAGGAAACACCCCTGTGGGCGCTGAGGGATTCGAACCCCCGACCCTCTGCTTGTAAGGCAGATGCTCTAAACCAGCTGAGCTAAGCGCCCGATTGCTTTTGTCATTACTTTTGTTGTTGTAATGCTTAGTTCTTTAAAGCGAGTGCAAAGGTAGGGGATTTTATTTAAACCTCCAAATGTTTTCGCAGCTTTTTTCAAAAAAACTTCAAAAAAGTGCATTTTTCTTTGTTTCTTGGGCTGTTTGTGGAGAATATATGGTGGGTTTGGGGGCGAATTCGAGGTTTTGCTGTATCTATAGATAATGAATCAGAAAAGTCAACTGTGGCTCTGTTATTTATTTTTTTTCTGTAAATTGCAGTTTATTATTGTTTCTCTGCTATGTTAGGCAGGGCTTTGACAAAAACCTTTATCCACATGCCGCTTATGGGCGCAAATCCTATCGGATTTAAATAAAAGGCTTTACA